>Ga0157378_10004365_pt1 | contig 12448 bp, 11 predicted proteins | sample M65metaG_FD_115309 | JGI IMG/M metagenome (GOLD analysis project Ga0157378, IMG submission 115309) | Miscanthus rhizosphere microbial communities from Kellogg Biological Station, Michigan, USA - M6-5 metaG | ecosystem: Host-associated > Plants > Roots > Rhizosphere > Soil | place: USA: Michigan...
CCAGCAGTTTCACAAAGACGTCGTCATCGACATGATTTGTTACCGGCGGCACGGCCACAACGAGGGCGACGAGCCGTCGCTCACGCAGCCGAAGATGTACAAGTCGATCAAGGAGCACCGCTCGGTGCGCAAGGTCTACACCGAGACGCTGCTGCGCAAAGGCGACATCGATCCGAAGGAAGCGGAGTCGTGGCTCGACAACTTCCAGAGCAAATTGCAGGAAGCGTTCGACCGCACGCGCGAAGACAACGAGCCGCCGGCGTCGAGCGATCGCGGCCCGCTCTGGACCGATGAAGAGATCACCGGCTTTCAGAATCGGCCGTCGCCCGACACCTCGGTGCCGCGCGAAGGGCTCGATGCCGTCGGCAACGCGCTGACGACGATTCCGGCGGATCTCTCGCTCCATCCGAAGCTCAAGCCGGTCATCACCAAGCGCAAAGCGATGGCCGAGGGCCGCGAGCCGATCGATTGGGCCTTCGCCGAGCTGCTGGCCTTCGGCACTCTGATGACCGACGGCTATCGCGTGCGCCTCTCCGGCCAGGACTCCGGCCGCGGCACATTCTCATCGCGCCACGCAATCTTGTTCGATCACGTCACCGGCAAGGGCTACGTGCCACTCAACGCGCTGGCCAATGCCGGCGTCGATTTTTCCGTCTACGATTCGAACCTCAGCGAGTACGGTGTCCTCGGGTTCGAGTACGGCTTCTCGGTCGCAGATCCCGGCTCCCTGGTGTTGTGGGAAGCGCAGTTCGGCGACTTCGTCAACGGCGGCCAGATCGTCATCGACCAGTTCATCTCGTCCGCGGAAGAGAAATGGGGCCAGCACAGCGGCCTGGTGATGCTGCTCCCGCACGGCTACGAAGGACAGGGTCCCGAGCACTCGTCCGCGAGACTCGAACGCTTCCTCACGCTCTGCGCCGAGGGCAACATGCAGGTCGTTTATCCGACGACGCCGGCGCAACACTTCCACGCCCTGCGCCGCCAGATGAAAAACGATCCGCGCAAACCGCTGATCGTGATGACGCCGAAGTCGCTGCTGCGCCATCCGCAGGCAACGTCATCGATCGAGGACCTGACCACCGGCCGCTTCGAACCGGTGCTGATCGACAACGCAACCTCCCCTGCCGACGTGAAACGCATCATCCTCACCAGCGGCAAGGTCTACTATGACCTCCGCACCGCGCGCGAAAAAACGAACGTTCCACTCATCCGTCTCGAACAGTTCTACCCCTTCCCACAGAAGCTGCTGGCCGACGCGATCGCGCAATACCCGACCGCCACCGAAATCGTCTGGGTCCAGGACGAGCCCCGCAACATGGGCGCCTGGCCGTTCCTTCACGAGCGCCTCGCGTCGCTCGCCGGCAACCGCACTCTCCGCTACATCGGCCGCCCGATCAGCGCGTCGCCGGCAACGGGGTCGCATCACCGGCACGAGGAGCAGCAGCAGGCGTTGGTGAAGGGCGCGTTAGAATGAGCGCGATGGACACGCCCAAGGCTGAAGTTCAACGCCTGCTTGCAACGCTGCCGGAAGAAATTTCGTTCGAAGACATTCACTACCACATTTATGTGCAGCAAGCGCTCCGCCGAGGGCAGGACTCTGCAAGCCGCGGTGAGCTCGTAGAGCAGGACGATGTCGAGAAGCGGATGTCTCGGTGGCTTGGCGAGTAAGGTGGACCGAGCACGCCTGGGACAACGTTGAACGGCAAGCCGCTTACATTGCCCAGGATTCACCTCGCTACGCGGCGGCACTCATCCGAGAAGCGCGCGATGCGGCCCGATCGTTGCGGCAATTTCCGAATCGAGGTCGCGTAGTACCGGAGCAGGACAATCCCACGATCCGGGAACTGTTCGTATTTCATAGCTATCGAATGCTCTACCAGGTACTTGCGCACGACCGCGAAGTTCAAATACTGGCATTTGTGCACGGCGCTCGGGATCTGGAACGAGCTCTGGACGAAAGCTGATCCCTACCCCAACGCCGCCTCGATCTTCTCCTCCAGATCGTGAATCGCCGCCTCCAGTTCCGGCAGCAATTCGCCGGCGCGGGTGAAATCGCCGGCCTTGCCGGCGCGCTCCAGTTGCACCGTCGCGCCGATGGCGTCGGGGACGTCGAAGTTGCTGATGGCGCCTTTGAGCGCGTGGGCGGTCTGGTAGAGCGCTTCGCCGTCGGAGGAGGCGATGGCGTCGCGGAGGGCGGCCATGAGACGCGGGGTCTGCATTGCGAATGCGTCGCGGACGCGGGCCAGGAGACGGACGTTGCCGCCGACGGCGTCGAGAATGGCATCGGCCGGGCCGGACGGCGCCGGCAATGACGTCGTCACGCCGGTCACTTCGCGGATGGCCGCGCTGAGCGTTGATTGCGTGGCCGGCTTGGTCAGCACGGCGTCGAAGCCGGCTTCGAGGCAACGCTCGCGATCTTCGCGCGTCGAATGCGCGGTCACGGCAACCACCGGCGTGCGCACGCCGCGCTCGGTGCCGCGGTAACGCCGCACCACTTCCAGTCCGTCCATCTCCGGCATCTGCACATCGAGGAGGATGACGTCGAACGCTCGTCGGGCCAGGATCTCCAGCGCTTCGATGCCGCTTTCGGCCGTGGTCACGACATGCCCGAGCCTTCGCACGGCCTCGGCGGCGAACTCCTGATTGACGACGTTGTCGTCGACGACGAGAACGCGCAGCGGGCGAGCGATCTCTGGCCGGCGCTCCAACGTGTAGGTCACCGTGCGCTCGGTCACGCCGAGGGCCACGCCGATGGAGTCGAGCAACTCGCGCTCGCCGACCGGGCGCGTGACCAGCACGCCGCCGTGATACGACGGCGCCAGCGGCGAGGTGATGCGCACCACCGGCACCGGCGGCATCCACGGCGTCGTGGCCAGAATGTTGGCGTCGGCGACGACACATGCGTACGCGGCGCGGATCGACGGCTGCAGGGCGCGATCGAGCGTGGCGTACGACTCCGGCACCATACCGTGCGCGCGCAAGGTTTCGGCGAGGATCTCCCGCGTCGTGGCGTTCGGCTCGATCAGCAGCACGCGCGTTCCCGCCAGCGCCATCTCCCACTCCGGCGGCGGCGCCGTTCCGACCGGCTCGCACGGCATCGGCAGGACGAATCGGAACGTGCTCCCCTTCCCCTGCTCGCTTTCGAACGTCACCACGCCGCCCATCGCATCGAGGAGGCGCGAGACGATGGCCAGACCGAGGCCGGTGCCGCCGTAGCGGCGCGAATGCGAGGAGTCAGCCTGGGCGAAGGGATCGAAGATCAGATGTCGGCGCGAGGCGTCGATGCCGACGCCGGTGTCGCGCACTTCGAATCCAACGGTGACGCGGTCGACCGACATCACCTCGCATGAAACGCGGACGACGACCTCCCCGCGGTTGGTGAACTTGAGGGCGTTGCCAACCAGGTTGACCACGATCTGGCGGATGCGCAGCGGGTCGCCCCACAGCCGGTCCGGCACCTCGGGCGACACCGAGAAGGCCAGCGTCAGTCCCTTCTCCGCCGCGGTGATGCCGAGGGTCTTGAGCGTATCGGTGACCAGCTGGCGCATCGAGAAGTAGACCGGCTCCAGCTCCAGTCTCCGCGCTTCGATCTTCGAGAAATCGAGGATGTCGCCGATCGTCGCCAGCAGCGTTTCAGCCGAGCGGCGGGCCATGTCCAGCTGCCGGGCGCGCTCGATCGACGTCTCCGTGTCGATGGCCAGCTGCAGCATGCCGATGATGCCGTGCAACGGCGTGCGCATCTCGTGCGACATGTTCGCCAGGAATTCGCTCTTGGCCGCACTGGCCTCCTCGGCGCGCCGCCGCGCCGCGCCCAACTCGAGCGATTGCGTCTCCAGCTTGCGGATCAGGTCGCGCGACATGCGGATGGCGTTGGCCAGATTCGTGCGCCGCACGTCGACGCCGCGCGAAGCCAGTGCGATGTATAGACCGCCGGCGAAGACGAAGGCGATCTTGGCCATGGCCATCGGGTCGGGCACGGGGCGGTTGTCGACCGTGACCACCCAGAGCAGCATCAGCGCGTAGCAGAAGGTGCCGAACATCACGAAGCCGAGCGCGCGGCGGAAGCGCACCTGCGCCTGATCGGCCACGTGCAGGAAGAGGATGAAAAAGAGCCAGCTCCTCTCCGCGCCGGAGTAGTAGACCGCCAGCGTCCAGATGGGAAGGTCGAGGATGAGAAAGGCCAGGCTGAGATCGGCCTTCATCCGGCCGTACAACAGCACGAGCAGCGGCCATGAGACCGCGCAGTACGCCGCCAGGATGATGGTGACCCGAAGCCACGCGGCGTCGGACGCCATCTGCAGCAGGTATCGGTTGTTGAGAAAGACGCCGAGGGAGAGAAAGGCCGAGCCGAGACAACGAAGAAGCGGGATCTCGACGGTGGCGATTTTGTGCGCGCGAGCGCGCTTTTCACGCTCGCCGTCTTCCGCGCGGATCATGAAATCGCTGCTCACCGCGACGACTGTACGCGATCCCGGCGCTGCAGGATGGCTCGAACGCGCGGAAGGAGGCTCTCTTTCCGGATCGGCTTGCGCAGAAAGCCGGCCGCGCCGAGCTCGAGACTGCGGGCCTCGACCTCCGCGCCGGCCACGCCGGTGATGAAGACGGCCGGCGTTTCCATCCCCTTCTTCATCATGATTTCGAAGAGCTGGAGGCCGTTCAGCGTCGGCACGTTCACGTCCAGAACGAGGAGGTCGAACTCACGGCGGCCGAGCTCGAGGAGGGCATCGCCGCCGTCCGCGGTGACCACCACTTCGTACCCAGCCTCGGCCAGGAATCCTTCGACCAGCGCGGAGGAGACGGCGTCATCTTCGACCAGGAGAATGAGCACCGGTCCATCGAGCGCTTTGTGAAAGGCGTCGCGCGGCGCCGGAGATTTCTCCAGCGCCTGCAGGATCTCATCGCGCAACCGCTCGGTCTCGATGCTGGGTGTGCGGCTGAACTGGCGCTCCAGGATGTCGGCGCACTCCTGGTAGCGCCGCAGCGCGGAGTCGGGCCTTCCCTGTTCCAGCTGCAGGCGCATCAAGGCACGATGGACGACTTCCTGCGTCGGGTCGAGCGCCAGCAGGCGGCTGGCCGTATCCGTTGCGTTCTCCCACCAGCCGGCCTTGATCTGTGCGGCCAGCAGCTTGCCGAGCACCGCCAGCGCTTCGTGCCAGTAGTGAAGGCGTCGCTCGGCGATCCAGTCGTCGAAATCGGGGATATCGCTGTCGAAATGCTCGAGCAGGTTCCCGCGGAAAATCTCGGCCGCGACACGGATCGAGTTCAGCGAGCCATTGGCCACCAGGAGATCGAACCGGGCCACGTCCACCTCGACGCTGCGCGGGTTGAATCGCAGCGTATCGCCCGATCCGATGAGAACATCCGGCGCGGCAAAGCGGAGGGCGTAGCGAAGATCGCGTCCGAGGGAGGCCGCGCTGTCGCCGCCGAAAAGCGCGGCGAAATCGCGCAGCGGCGCGGCCGCGCCGAGGTGCATCGCCAGCCAGGCGATGGTCGTGTGCGTCCGCCTGCTGCCGAGCGCAAGCGTATTGCCACGATGATCCATGGCCGAGAATTCGCCGAACAGACGAACCTTGAATGAGGACATGAGTGACGGACCGTGCGACAGGGTATCACATGGCGAGTTTATTAAGGAAGGATGGAGTGTGAACGTAGGTCGGACTCTCCAGTCCGACCGGCTGACCGGGGCCTGAAACCACAGTGACGAGGGGTATTCACGAGAGGTCGGACTGGAGAGTCCGACCTACGTTGGCAACCCCAACCGCGAGACCCCGAAACCGCGCGACCTCCGCAACCGCACACTGGAACACCCTTTGCTCAACACGCACCCCGGAGGTAGTCGTATGAAGAAAGCATTCGTATCACTCGTTCTTTCCGCGGCGCTCATCTCCGGTGTCGGTTGCTCGAACTGGAATCGCGCCACGCCGAAATCGCTCGACAACACCACCATGGAGGAAGAGATCCGCAAGAATCTGCTGGGCGACCACATCACCGGCCTGCAGATCGAAGTGCACGACGGCGTGGTCACGCTGAGCGGACATGGCAGTTCGGCCGATCGCCAGAAGGCGTATGACGATGCCGCCAAAGTCCCCGGCGTCAAGAGCGTCGTCAACAACATCACCGTGCCGTAAGCGAGCGCAGCGCCGGTAGCCCCCGGCGCTCCACTCGATTCTGCAATCTTTCTCTTGTCTGTTGCGTTGTCGCGCCGCGAGATGCCCAACCAGCGAATCGTCATCACCGGCGTGGGAGCGCTCAGCCCCAACGGCGCCGGCCGCGAGAATTACTTTGCGGCGTTGAAGGAAGGACGCTCCGGCGTCCGTACCATCACGCAGTTCGACGCCACGTCTCTTCCGTCGCGCGTGGCCGGCGAGGTCGATTTCGATCCCGGCCTCTGGGTCGACGTGAAGAACATGAAGCACGTCTCCCGCGTCGTTCCGATGGTAATCGCCGCGACCGACGAGGCGTTGAAGGACGCGAAGCTCGATCCGTCCGCCGTCGATCTGGAGACGCGCCGCAACATCGGCGTGATGCTCGGCTCGGGCGGCGGCGCGGTGGAGTTCAGCGAGCGGATGTACGAGCTCTGGTTCGACGATCACGAGAAACAGGCTTCGATCTACTCCGTCCCGTCCGGCACGATCGGCACGATCGCCTCGGAGATCTCGATGGCGTACGACCTCCACGGGTTCTCGCATCTGATCTCCACCGGCTGTACGTCGTCGACCGACGCCATCGGCTACGCCTACCGCAATCTCAAGCTCGGCGTGATCGACTACATCGTCTGCGGCGGCGCCGACTCGACGATCACCGAAGCGATCATGACCGGCTTCTGCATCATGCGCATCGTGGCCAACACGCGGAACGATGCGCCGCAGACGGCCTCCCGCCCCTTCTCGCGCGACCGCGACGGGTTCGTGCTCTCCGAGGGGGCGTGGATGTTCGTCATGGAGCGCGAGGAAACGGCCAGAGCGCGCGGCGCGAAAATTTACGCCGAGGTGGCCGGATATGGCTCGACGTGCGACGCCTACCACCGCGTTCGGCTCGACGAATCGGGCGAGGAGCCGGCGCGAGCGATGACGCTGGCGATGAAGGATGCCGGCGTCGATCCGAGTGAGATCGGCTATCTCAACTACCACGGCACGTCGACCGACCTGAACGATCGCATCGAGACCCGCGCGGTAAAGCTGGCCTTCGGCGATCGCGCCCGGACTCTTCCCGGCTCGGCGACGAAGTCGATGATCGGACATCCGCAGGGCGCCTGTGGCGCCGCCGGCGTAGCGGCGACGCTGATGGCCTTCCGCGACGGCATCCTCCCGCCGACGATCAATCTCGACGATCCCGATCCCGAGTGCGATCTCGATTACATCCCCGACCTCGGCCGCCGCGCCGACATCGACACCGCGGTCTGCAACACGATCGCGTTCGGCTCCAAGAATTCGGCGCTGGTGTTGAAAAGGTACGAGTGATTCGTGGTTTCGCGGTCTCGGAGTTTCGCGGTCTCGCGGTGGACGTGTTGCAAAGTTGCTGGGTTGCTGGGTCTCACCTTGCAACAAAGCAACCTTGCAACCCACAACCGCGAGACCCCGAAACCGCGAGACCGCGAAACCCTCTGATCAACCGATCGACTAATCCACTAATCTACTAACCACATGCGCACGCTCGTCATCTGCTTCTTTGCCGCCGAGGATGGAACGCCGATCGAAGGGAGCGCGCAGCTGCTGGCCGGCCGCTGGCGCACCACGGTCGATGCCAAACAGAAACCGATTCACGGCGGACACGAGGTCCGATTCGAAATCGGTGATGACACCGTCGTCAACGAGGTTCTCGCCACCTCGCCGCGCCGTTACCAGCGCTTCTTCCCGTGGCCGAAGTCGGATGTGCTCAATGTCCGGCTGGAAAAAGCGGGCGAGCTGATCCTGGCTGTCAATCACGACGCTCCGCGATTCGTGCAGCTTCACGCCACGGGCGATCAGGAGGTCAACGATCACCTCCGCAGCCTCGGCAAGGATTTTCATCTCCTCCGCTGCGGCCAATCGATCCACAGCCAGCGGCTGCTGCCGGGGCCGTACGCGATCGATGTCTTCGACGAGGCGAAAAAACTGATCACGCAGCTCACCGTCGACGTCCCCGCCTGGCGAACGACGTTCGTCGAAGTGCCATGAAGCGCGTCGTCACTCCCGAGCTGCTCGACGAGCACGACGCGCCGCGCGAGGAGATGGAGCGCTCGCTCCGCGATCTGCGCCGTTTCAACCGCTGGGCCGGCGGGACGCGAACGTACCTGCGCCTGGTTCGCCGCTTCGCGCCCACTGCAAAGATCGTGGTCGACCTCGGCGCAGGAACTGCAGACCTGCTCGATGCACTGCCAGAGGATGTGATGACGATCGCCGTCGATCTGAACATCAAACATCTGGCCTACGAGCGCGACCGCTCGCGGGCGATGCGCGTGGTGGCCGACGCAACACGCCTTCCGTTCCGCGACAACTCGGTGGACATCGTCACGTCGTCGCACTTCTTCCACCATTTCGAGCCGGAGGAGAACGCGGCCATTCTCAACGGCGCGCTGCGTGTGGCGAGAATCGGCGCGATGGCCAGCGACACGCGCCGCAACGTTTTCCCCTTCCTCTTCACATGGCTGCTGGCCAAGCTGCATCTCGTGGGTCGCATCACCGCGTACGACGCGCCGGCGTCGGTCGCGCGCGGATACACGGTATCCGAGGCGCGCGAAGTCGGAGATAAGACCAGCGCGGCGCGGATGGAGGTGGTGACGTTGATACCGTTTCGATTTGGGCTGCTGCTGTGGAAGTGATGCATCGCCGCGCCGCTCGTAGCGCTGGCCGCTGGCCGGCTGTACCGCCGCCGGCTCGGCGGCGGTTCGAAGCGCCAGCGAGCCGCTGGCGGTCCAGCCGGCGAGCCGCCGGCGCTACGCTGGTGACGCCGTGAATGTCGATGTCGCCATCGTCGGCGCCGGCCCCGGCGGATCGACCCTCGCCGCCCTCCTGGCCCGACGCGGCTTTTCTGTCGCCCTGATCGATCGCGATGCCTTCCCACGCGACAAGCTGTGCGGCGAGTTCCTTTCCTACGACGCCCTCCCGATCATCGACTCCCTCGCCATCGATCTCGGCGACGCGCCGCACATCGCGCACTGCCGCGTGGTGGGGCGCACGCGCAATTACGAGTTCGACTTTCCCCATCCCGCGCGCGGCGTGTCGCGCATGCTGCTCGATGACGCGCTCCATCGCTGCGCCGTCACCAACGGCGCACAGGCGATCACGGAGACGGCCACCTCCGTCTCGCGCGACAGCGTCACATTCGACGGCGGCCTCGTTCGCGCACGGGTGGTGGCGGGGGCGTGGGGGCGGTGGGGGCGTTTCGATCAACAGCTCGCGCGCGCCTTCGTCCGCGATCGCTCGCATCGCAACTTCGGATTCAAGCGGCACTATCGCGGCGACGGCGCGAAGGGCGTCATCGAGCTCTATTCCTTCTCCCACGGTTACCTCGGCGTGAGCGACGTCGAGGACGGCATCACCAACATCTGCGGCCTGGTCCACGCGCAGCGGCTGCAGGGACACAAGGGGAAGTGGGACTCCTTCGTCGAAACGATCCGCGCCGAGGAGCCTCCGCTGGAGAAAATGTACGCGAAGTACGAGCCGGCGCAGGATGGTTTTCTCTCCTCGGAGCCGGTGATCTTTCGATCGAGATCAGCAGTCGAAGAGGGCATCTTCATGATCGGTGACGCCTCGGGCGTCATCGATCCGCTGACCGGCAACGGGATGGCCATGGCCATGCAGTCGGCACTGGTTGCGTCGAAGTTCATCGCCGAGGCGTTGAATGGCAGCGACCGAAAACGAAGCGAGGACGGCTACCGCAACAAACACGCGGAGCTCTTCGGCCACCGCATCGCCTGGAGCAGGAGGGTTGCGTTTCTCCTCTCGCGTCCCGCATTGCTCGACTTCGCGCTGCGCTTCCGCTTTCGCGCGGCCGGGCCGTTTTTTCTGCGGAAGACGCGGGCGGATCGGGATGAGATTGCGCGGATGGTAGACCTGTCATCCTGAGCGTCGAGCGAAGGATCTCAAACTACGGCTTCTGCGTTGAAACCCTGCATCCAGGCCGCAACGGCTCCGGCTAAACCCTGCCACTGGAGATCCTTCGGCCGCGCTTCGCCGGCCTCTGGATGACAGGAATCAGTTCCGACTCGGATCCCCATCCAACCGAAAAGGCGCCAGAAACTGCAGGCTTTCGATCCGGTTCTGCAGCTCCTCGGCGACTTCCTCGGCGCGGGTGACGATGTCGTCCATCTCCAGAAGCCGCTGTTTCTCGGCCGTGTCGAGACTGAGCGACATGATCAGGGCGTTGGTCAGCGCTTCCAAGCCGACGGTCTCGATCTCCGGAACCTCGACCTGCTCGGGGAAGTGCCGCAGATATTGTTGCGACAACTCCGCCAGCCAGGTGCGTTGCGCGTAGGCCTCGCCCGGATCGCGCTCGATCTGCGGAGCGGCCACGGCCCGTACCGTGCGGTATGGATCGCGCGAAACCTCGTCGAGGATGCGAAAGCGGGTCTCGCCGTGCACGAGGATGTTGTAGCGGCCGTCGTCGAGCGTCACCGTCTGCTCGATCCGTCCCAGCGTCCCGCACAGGTGGACCGGCGGCGCGCCGAAATAGTCGGCCTCCCATCCCGATCGCAGAAGGGTGATGCCGAATCGCTGGTCGCGCGCCGTGACGTCGGCGATCAGCTGCCGGTAGCGCGGCTCGAATACGTGGAGCGGCAGCCGGGTCTGCGGAAAGAAAACGAGATTCGGCAGCGGGAAGATCGGCAGCAGAAACTCGGCCTCGGGCAACGCGGTCATGGCGACGTCTTCTTCGCCGCGCCGATCTCGAAGGACTTGTCCGCGGCCAGGTTGCCGCCCCAGTGACCCTCGACCCGATAATTGCCGGGCGGCAGCTTCGCGGTCAGGGCGAAGGTGGCGATCTTGGCGCCGTTCATCTCCTTCTGCTCGGTGGAGATCATCTTCTGCTCCGGCCCGTACCAGACCGCATTCGTCTTCAGCCCAACCGGCGAATCGTGCAGCCGCAGCGTCAGATAGACGGTCTGACCCGGCTCGAAGTGATCGGTCTCTTCGGACACGGCGCCGTCGGGTCCGAGCTTGGATCCGAGGAGCGACTTCGCGATCGGAGCGACGGGACGGATGAGATCGCGCTCCTTTTTCCGGGCATCATTTTCCGGGATGACGGTCGTGGTGACTTTCTTCGATTTCGAATCGGTGACGGCTTCGCGCGGGCGGCATGCGGCGAGCGTACACGCGCAGAGAAGAACGACGGCGGCCTTACGCATCGCCAGGATTCTAACCCCTGGGACCGCAGGCGTCCCGCCTGCCGTTCTTGGCAGCATCCTGCTCGACAGCGGGCGGGACGCCCGCGCTCCCAGGGTCACGCAATGAAAAGGGTGTCGTGCGGCGCCGAGCGCTCCCACTCCGGCCGCCCCGCCGTGTAGTAGTAGAGCGAGACCGACTTGCGCGACGTTCCCGGCGGCGAGGTGAGCGGATGCGGATGGCCGTGAAACGAGGTGTCCGTGGTCGAGAAGATCACCGTGCGGTTGAACAGCGGCAGGATCTTCTCGCGGCAGGTTGTTTGATCGCGATCCCACAGCTCGAGATGGCCGCCATATTCGTCACGCCAATCCTTATTCAGGTAGACCAGCATGTTCAGCCGGCGATCGAGCTTCAGCTTCGGATGGACGTTGAAGTCGGCGTGGATCTTGAGAAAGCCGCCCGGCTCGATCTGATGCAGACCGCCGCCGCCGAAGTACGGATCGGGGATCAACCCCTCGATGCCGGTGAGCGCCTCCAGCCAGAGCAGCATCTCGAACGAGTTCATGTCGTCGAGAAAGGCGCGGATGGTGTCGGAGATGGTGCTGGTCTCGTGGTAATAGCCGAGCTTCTTCTCCATCGGCGAGTCGAACGTCCTCCAGCGCATCTGGTCCGGGCCGGGAAACTCGCGCAGCACGCCATCGAGGACGTCGTCGTCGAACAGCCCGTCGAGGACGATGTGCGGAAACGGCTCAGCGCGCATGTAGCGATCGCGGAGTTGCGTCGCGTCGTGATGAAGCGTCAGCGGTGCCATGCCAGATCGGGATGATGCACGAAGTCGAGCGTCAGCGGGGGCGAGTACGTCGTCCAGCCGGCCGGCGAATCGTAGCGGATGCGCAAGCCCAGACCGGGAATGCCGCGCTCGAGGTTGAGGGCGTCGCGACGCGGGATCTCGAACGCCTGCACGCCCTCGCCGAGAACCGCGGTGTAACGGCCGTCTGGATAGGGCCCGAGGTCCCAGTAGAGCGCGGGACTGCGGTAGTGGAACGTCGCCGTGAGCGGCGCGTTGCGGAGCGCGCCGCAGAAATGCGATGTGATGCCGGTGAGGCGCGGCGTGACCTCGACGATGCCGTGCCCCTCGTATTCGTAGA
>Ga0157378_10004366_pt1 | contig 12446 bp, 8 predicted proteins | sample M65metaG_FD_115309 | JGI IMG/M metagenome (GOLD analysis project Ga0157378, IMG submission 115309) | Miscanthus rhizosphere microbial communities from Kellogg Biological Station, Michigan, USA - M6-5 metaG | ecosystem: Host-associated > Plants > Roots > Rhizosphere > Soil | place: USA: Michigan...
ATGTTTCGACAGCTTTAATTTGCCAAATGAGGACTCCAATTGTTGAACTAAATCCTTGGGCAATACGCCAGCAGCAAAAATGACTAGCTTTCCTTCGCGATAATATCGATTGAAAAAATTTTTAAGTTCATCTTGTTCCAATGCCTGATATTCTTCCTCGCTGCTATATCGCCCATATGGATGTTGCTTTCCGAATAAATACGCATCCAGCATGCGGGCGGCCACAAATTCATTTTTTTGCAGATTCACTTTTAGTCGCTGCTGCATATTCTTCTTGTAAATGGCCAACTCCTCTTCAGGAAATATGGATTCATTTATCAGTTCGGCAACTACGGGCAACAGTTCCTTTATTTGTTTCGATAAACAGTGCAATGAAATTTCTGCCGTTTCATTATAACAACTACGATTGAGATAAGAGCCGTAGAACTCAAAATGCTCGTTGATTTCAAATGCATTTTTCTTGCTCGTTCCATTCTTCAACAAGTGATTCGTTGCAGCGGCAATCAGGTTTTTTTCTTCATACCAGTTGCCGGCATCGAATACCCAGTTCACCATCATGGTGTCCTGTGTCCCCATATTAAAAAGGTACACCTCCACGCCGTTGCTTAAAACGTGCAATTCATACCTGGGCAAATCGATGTGCAAGTGAACGGCATCAACAATCGGCGGCGATACTTTCCTATTAATCCCTCTCTCCTTAATTTTTTCCATAGTAGTGCAAGGTGCTTGAATTGTTTTCGGCAAAAATCGTTCTGCTTTCTTCCAGTATATCTTCGGCGGTCACCCTTTGATAACGGCCCAATTCAGAGTTCATGAGTGAAGCATCGCCTAACACTTCGTAAAAAGCAAGGCTACCTGCACGATTCATCAGATTCATATCTTCAAATGTGATGACGGCTTCAGTTCTATTCTTCACTTTAATCAGTTCTTTCTCTTCAATTCCAAATTGTTTCAACCGGATCAGCTCTTCTTCCACGGCGGCTTCTGCATCTTCCATCTTAACTCCTTTGATCAATTTTCCTTCAATGGTGAGCAAGCCAGGATCCACCGTTCCGAAATGATAACATTCGATATTGCTAAATAGTTTTTTTTCTTTTACCAGTGTTTGGTATAATCTCGATGAACCGCCACCACCAAGAACCTCTGTAATAAGATCCGCCGCGTAATATCGCGGATCAAGGCGCGAATAAATATGCCAGTTCTTGTAAAATGCATCGAGCGGAACATTCGCCTTTACTTCATTTTTCCGCGCCTGCGATTGTAATGGTTCAACTGGTAAATTCCTTAGATACTTTTCGCCAGTCGGAATATCGCCAAACCACTTCTCAGCTAATTTTACGACCTGGTCACTGTTTACATGACCCGCAACTACCAACACGGCATTAATGGGGCGGTAGAATTTAAAAAAGAATTCCTTTACATCTTCGAGCTCGGCGTTTTCAATATGGCTTAATTCTTTTCCAATAGTGAGCCAGCGATAGGGATGTTTTTCATATGCCATTTCCCGAATCTTAAACCACACATCTCCATAAGGCTTATTGAGATAATGCTCCTTGAATTCTTCGCACACTACTTTCTTTTGAACGTCCAGGCTCTTCTTTTTAAAAGCGAGCGACAGCATGCGGTCACTCTCGAGCCAGAAGGCGGTCTCAATATTTTCGGCGGGAAGCTGAACATAATAATTGGTCACGTCGCTGCTCGTGTACGCGTTATTTTCTCCACCGGCCAACTGAAGAGGAGCGTCATATTCAGGTATATGAACAGATCCCCCAAACATCAAGTGTTCAAACAAGTGTGCAAAGCCGGTTCGATGAGGATCCTCATCTCTTGATCCTACGTCATACATAACGTTCACTACTGCCATGGGTGTGGAATGGTCTTCGTGTACCAGCACTCTCAATCCATTGTCCAGCACAAATCTTTCAAAATGCATCATAGTCCTTTCATTAGAAGAACCGCAAAGTAACGATAAGATCGGGGACTTTACTGAACAGGCTGGATGGTTGCTGGTTACCGCTTGCTAGTTGCTAATCTTTTAGCGCTCAAGAACATTATTTTTTTGGTGCCTTAGTTTGGCTTGGTTACTGGTTACTGGTTGCTAGGGGCTACCTTTTAGTAGGCAAAAACATTATTTTTCCGGCGTCAGTTTGATTTGTGCAGGATCAATATATTTATTGAGTAATCCGGTTTGAATGTCTCAGTTTCGTAGGTCTGCATCGAAATAGAGTTTAGTAACCAGCAACTAGCTGCCAGCAACCAGAGACTCAGATCTTCGACAAAATACTCTTTACCTTAAGCGTAAGTATGATAGGACCATTCTCCCTAAGGACAAGCACCTTTATTTTTTCACCTACATTTTGCATGAGGTTCTTATAGGTTTGAACATTCTTGCTGAAGTTATTATTCATCGCCATGATGATATCGCCCGGTATAAAGCCCGCCTTCTCAGCTGGCGATCCCGGCATAATATCAATCACTCTTACTTCGCCATCAATTTTATAGATGCCGAGTCCTGTATATGAATAATCAAATGGATCGCGGAAATGCGTGTTCGGTTGCAGATAAATATCCCGGCGGTCGTAATTAATAATGATATTAAAGCGTCTCAATATATCATTGCCAATAAGTCCGCCCAAATACGGATACGCAGTCACGTTATAGTTGTCATCAAAAATATAGGTCGGCACTTTCTTGAACCGATAAGGACCGAGCTTGAAGTCTCTAACCGTAGTTAGTTTCATCTCCATTTTCCCGCCCAATCCTTCGCCTTGCGTTAGCACGGGTTTTTTCTTTTTTGAAAGGAGAGAACTATCGTCTACAAAATCGCTCGACAACAAAAGACAAAGTCCGGCGCCGGTATCAAAATAGAATCTTGAATTAATTTCTTTCTCGTCATGAATTCTTGCTACTTGAATGGGCAGTGTGGACAAAATCGGCCGCAATAAAAATCCACCTCTGGGATACTTCATTGATCCCTTTGAATACACGTGAATCTTGGAACTGTCGTAATCTATTTTCACAATGTACCTGCTCAAAAAACTAAAGCCAATGATGCCATCGATTTGTTCTCCATATGCCGCCGTCAGGATTTCGTAATCATTCACGTGAAAATTGAGACTATCCACGTCCAGATTCGGTAAATGCAATTTCTGATTATAAACAAACCGTACTGTTCTTATACCAGCAATTCCCCTGATAGTGCGATCAGAGGGACTGGATTTAATTTTCAGTCGCTCACAGGTTGTGGAATCCAGCGATATGCCTCCGCTCCCCGTATCCAAAATAAAATTGAGACTGTCAGGGTACTCGGCAAATCTTGCTTTTAACAGTACCACTCCGCCCGTGAATTGCCTAAAAGGAAAAGTGGACAGCAATTTGGCCGGAGGTGGAACAAATTCTTCCTGTGCCTGCAACGGAGATGAAAGCGTGATTGAGGCAACAATAAGAAGTACCGGGATGCAGAAATTAAACATCCGATGGCTAGCAATGGTATTCGGTTTCCTATTAATCATGTTGAGAATTCGCTTCCAACCCGCTGGTAGCGGAGGTTAGGGTTCAGGCATTTATTCGATCTTAAGACGGTCAGCTATCGCAAATTGCTGCACTGACCCCCCAAATTGCTTAATAAATATAACAACAGCTTTGTTATCCAACATACCATTCATAAACATCTCTTGCAGTATTTTTGCGGCACAATTGGGATTAAATGAATCTGGATGGCCTATATCAGCGCGCATTGAATTTTGAATTCCTGGAAATTGAAGAAGGGATACTTCTATTTGAACAGGCACCACTCACCGACTTGATGTACATCGCAAATGAGTTGAGGAAGAAACAGGTTCCTCATGGAAAAGTGACCTGGCAAATAGACCGCAATGTCAACACAACAAATGTGAGCATTGCAAACTGTAAATTCTGCAACTTCTACAGAATTCCCGGACATGCCGAGGCATATATAACAGATATTGAAACGTATAAACGCAAGATCGAACAAACCTTGAAGTTTGGTGGAGATCAGTTATTGTTACAAGGCGGCCATCACCCGGAGCTGGGACTTTCATTCTATGTTGATTTGTTCAGCCAGTTGAAAGAACTATATCCGACATTAAAACTTCACGCGCTGGGACCACCCGAAGTTGCCCACATTTGCAAATTAGAAAAGAAGTCGCACCGCGAAGTCCTCATGGCATTGCGAAAAGCAGGGCTGGATTCACTTCCAGGCGCGGGTGCTGAGATATTAGTCGACCGCGTTCGAAGGCTCATTTCAAAAGGAAAATGTGGTGCGCAGGAATGGTTGGATATAATGGCAACGGCGCATCAATTGCGAATCACCACCTCGGCAACCATGATGTTTGGCCACGTTGAAAGCATCCGTGAAAGATTCGAACACCTGGTGAAACTAAGAGAGGTTCAAAGCAGAAAGCCTGCAGACGCAAAAGGTTTTCTCGCCTTTATTCCATGGACGTTCCAGGATGTTGATACATTGCTAACAAGAATCAGAGGTGTACACAACCTCACAACTCCGGAAGAATATATTCGCATGATTGCGATGAGCAGGATCATGCTTCCCAATGTTAAAAACATCCAGGCATCGTGGCTCACAGTTGGTAAACAAGTTGCACAGTTGTGTCTTCATGCAGGCGCTAACGACTTTGGTAGCATTATGATCGAAGAAAACGTTGTGAGTGCTGCGGGTGCACCTCACCGTTTTACCTATCGAACCATCCAGGAAGCGATCAGCGAAGCCGGCTTTGAGCCCCAGTTGAGAAATCAGCAATATGAATGGAGGGAAATTCCTGAGGCTATTGAGGAGCAGGTTATTGATTACTGAACTTTCGTTACAATTGGCAATGGCCAATGGGCAACAGGCAAAAAACCTATGTTTCGCTCCAAAATCCTTTCTCCTTTAAAATCTCGCGCGATACGCTGTATAATGTTGCGGTGTTCCAATCAACCAAATACTCAAATGCTTTATAGTGATTAGGATTCGACTTCGAATACATAGCATAATAACGCGTATATGATTGGGTTCCCAAGTCTGCCCATTTAATCAATTGATCATCTTTTTTCAAGTTGACGCCGTCGGAAAAAAAGCTGACTCCAAGAAGGGAAAACGATTCTCCCTTATGAAATTTTTCGAGCAGACCTCTGGATATATCATCAAAAAAATAATCCAAAAATATATTTACAATCTTCGCAAACTTCTGGGCGAGTGCAATTTTATTGACTCCATACATTGATTTCAATCTGATCTTCATTGTCCTGCCTTGATTGTTCCGTATATCAATGCAGTATATTCTTCCAATTACAAATTGATAGCCTTCTATTGGTTTAACCCCGTATCTCAATCCTTCCATCTCTTCTTTTTTAAATCTTGTAGGTTCCAATCCCACTGAACTTCTATCATCAAATTCCAAATAAGTTGGCGTGATCGTGAGCCGGCGTTGCCTGTCAAATATTGATGACCTTAAGGATAGATCGAGCGTTTCAGACACGCAGAGATTATTTACTTACAAATATTGCCAAATCTAAGGTAACCTACAATTTAATCAACCTTCCGTATCAAAAGCGGCCCCTGCATCCTGCATCTTGCATCTGGCATCTTGCATCTGGCATCTTGCATCCTGTATCTGGCATCTCTATTGCATCTCTCCTCACATGACCACAGCCAAGATCATCCGCCACAGGCATAAATACCATCATTACGTGAATGACGACCTGAAGTCGGTAAAGGAAGAAACCTTTTTCAAGATCATTTTTTCTGATCCATTGGAAATGGAAAAATGGAAAAAATGGTGCAAGCAGCACGAAGGTGAATATGATTATGACAAGGACAATAGCTGCCAACGCGGAACGATACCTAAAGTAGAAAGCTTCAAAGACGAAATCTGCTGGTGCGATATTATGGGGTACTATCTTCTCCATGTGGCCGGCTACAGTTTTTATTCTACGATTCATCCGTATAAGGGGGAAGTGTATGTGAAGGAATCCCCCAGAACCTGAGTTACGGCCACCCGTCGCATTCCTAATTAGCATAAATCGTGTATCCGCCGGAGTGGGAGGACCCCTGGCAGGCATCTAAGGTTTTTCTCGCTTTGGGAAGAAACCGTTCGCTTAACCAATAAAATTGGGCTTTTGGTGTTATAGAAGTCAATCCTTTGAACAGCCAATGAGTAGCCCCTTTAGGAAACTAATACGCTTAGCGGTAATCCTCATATCGCTGTTACTGCTATTCAATTTTTTTGGCTATTACTTCCTTCAGCAACGATCAGAAGAGAACGAGCACCTCCTCCAGGTGGTCAATATTGCAGGGCGCCAACGCACGCTGTCCCAGATCATCACAAAGGATGTACTTCTGTTGACTCAGAACAACGGGGACACCACGCTCGTAAATGCATCAAAGGCCAGTCTGCTCCATTCGATTGAAACATTTGAGAAACATAATCTCTTTTTGAAACAGGAGCTTCCATTGCCCGGCGTTCCGAATCCTCCAAACGACTTCGAAATCAAAAGAGTGCTCGGTTCCCTTCAGCCTTTTTGTCGTGGGATTGTGAACTCTGCCAGGGAGGTTGCGAAGGCGGATAAGGAAACCATTTTGACGAAGGCGCCAATATATCGAAGAAATATTTTGTACAACGAAAGCAAATTCCTTCCACTTATGGAGCAGGTGGTGGGCGGATATATAAGGATTGAAGAAAGCAAACTCAAAGAAACGGCACAAATCAACACCGGGAAATTCATCAGCCTTGGTGTAGCCTTCGCACTGCTCGTGATTTTAGTTCTGGAGCCAGCGTTCAAGAAAGGACAGGAAAATTATAATCAACTGCAGGCGGCAAAGAATGAATTGCTGAAAGAAAAGAAATACCTGGCGTCCATTCTTGATTCGCAAACTAATTACGTGATTAGAATCGACAAAGCAGGAAATTTCACTTATGCAAACCCGGAATTCATATACACATTTCAGTATGGTGATAAGGATCTCATTGGTTCACCCTATTACACCACTATTTATCCAAAGGATTACCAACGCACACAACAGGTTGCGGAAGAATGTTGGAAAACACCTGGCCAATTGGCAAAGCTGCTGATTAAAACACCGATCAACCATACCAAAAAATATCTGTGGACTGAATGGGAATTTAAAGCGCTGCTGGATGAGAATAACATGGTGAATGAAATTCAGGGCATAGGTCAAAATGTTACAGATAAAATTCAAACAGACCATTCGTTGCAGGACATGATCCGCACGCTCTCCTATGCCATGACTTATGCGCGAATGGGTACCTGGAAAATCAATTTTCAAACACAGGAAATCGAACTCAGTAAAGAATTGTTGTCACTGCTCGAAGTGGACCACGATGAATCTTTAACCCTCACAACAGAAGAATTTATTAAGCGATTTGTGATTACTGAAGATCAATATGCATTTATCAATGAGCTAACGAGGGCGCTTCAACATAAAAGCAACAAAGAGTACGAAATCAAATTCAGTTGCGGAGTGCAAACGGAAAAGCAACAAGATCGCTTCCTTTATATAAAGGGAAGAATTGTAGAAGACCTGAAGGGAGTAGGCATTGCCCAGGATATCACGGCAGAAAAAGCGGCTGAACAAGCAATGCGGGAAAGTGAACAAAAGTTCCGGCTGCTTGCCGAAAATTCGGAAGACATTATCAGCATCCATGAACTGGATACTACTTTTCTATACGTGTCGCCCTCTATTCAACGCACACTAGGCTACAAGGAAGAAGAAGTGATCAATGTAAAAGCAATGGATTTCATTCATGGAGACGATCGCTTCAAGCTGGATCCAATGCAGTCACCAGTTCCATTGATAGAAGTTGACAGTATCCTGGTAAGTTACCGAATGATGCACAAGGAAGGTCGATGGATTTGGCTGGAAACATTGATGAAACCGTTAATCGAAGATGGGCTGCTGGTCAAAATCATTTGCACGTCCAGAAACATAACCGAAAGAAAATTAGCAGAACAAAAACTAAAGAAAAAAGATCAGATGCTGGGCGCGCTATCGGAAGCGACGCAGGAACTGATCATCAATGTCGATCTTCAAAAAGCAATACCCGCCGCAATAAAAATACTCGGTTCTAAAACAGATGTAGACAGCATTTTTGTTTACCGCAATCACTTCGATGAAGAACATAAGCAATGGCTCACCAGTCGCATTTTTGAATGGGAATCCAGTCCTACTTCATTGAAATCAAATCCAGTTCATAGTACTGACATACCTTTTTACACACTTGCTCACATGTTGGAGCCACTGCATCAACAGCAAAAATTTTGGGCAATCGTTAGTCAGTTGCCGGACGCGGAATTAAGAAACAGATTGCAACAACAACAAATCCTTTCCTTATTGGTAATGCCCATTTTCGTGAATCAATCATTCTGGGGATTTATTGGATTTAATGAAAGGAAATGGGAACGCGAATGGATTGAATCAGAACACAGCATATTAAGTTCGTTTACTGCTTCCCTTACTGCGTCTATCGCGAGAAAGGAAATGGAAAATCAACTCGTCCTTGCAAAAGAGCAGGCAGAAGCGGCAAGCACCGCCAAGAGCGAGTTCATGGCCAACATGAGCCATGAATTAAGAACTCCGATGAATGGCATCATCGGATTTACAGACCTGGTATTAACGACCGATCTGAAAAAAAATCAGCAGGATTATTTGCAAAACGTTCGTAAGTCGGCAGATGGACTTTTAAATATTATCAATGACATTCTCGATTTCTCAAAGATAGAAGCGGGCAAGCTTACTATAGAGCACGCGCCCTTCAACCTCGAGGAGCTTGTAGAAGAAACGGTGGACATCCTCGCTGTTAAGACTTTTGAGAAGAAATTGGAAATGGTGTTTAATATCGAGCCGGGATTGCCTTCTCAGTTTTATGGCGATGCAGTTCGTATTAAACAGATCCTCGTCAATCTGATGGGGAATGCCATCAAATTCACCGAACGGGGAGAGATTGTTGTTTCCGTAAAGTCCGAGCGTGCCATTGAACAAGACGGTAAAAGCGTGATGCCCTTACACATTTCGGTACGCGACACAGGAATAGGGATTTCAAAGTCCAAACTCGAAAAAATATTTGAAAGTTTTACGCAGGAAGATTCATCAACTACCCGCAGATATGGTGGAACTGGTTTGGGATTAACCATCTCAAAAAGCCTCGCGCAACTGATGGGAGGAACATTGCAAGTGGAAAGCGAACCTGGAAGGGGAAGTATGTTCACTCTACATCTGCAATTGGAAGTTGCAAATGCAAAAGCCGATCTGCAACCGTTGCCAAAAACAATGTTGAATAAAATTCTCATCGTGGATGATAACGCCACTAACCTGCAATTGATGACCGATATATTTATGTATTTCGGTTTGCCTTGTCAGGTGGCAAGTGAACCTATTCAAGCCTTGCAATTAATATTGGATGCGGAGAAAAGCAATCAACCATTCGATCTGATTATTATGGACCATCATATGCCTGGCATGGACGGAATAACACTTGTTGAAGAAGTGAGGAGAAGGTTGCCTTATGGTCGTGATCCGTTCATATTGATGTTGTCTTCACTTGAAAAAGGTCAATACAGCCAGCGTGCCGAAAAGGCAGGCATTCACAAATTACTCAGCAAACCTGTGAAAATGCACGAGCTATACACGTTGCTTCTTTCATTATCATATCAACAACCGATCATTATTCCGCAGCAACTAAAGAGAAAGAGCATCGAAAAAATTAGTGAGGCAGCATCTATCCTGGTTGTGGAAGATGATCCTATCAATATGCTGTTGATCTCAGAGATCCTCCGGCAAATGGGATTCGACGTTATAAAAGCAAAGAATGGAAAAGAAGCATTGGCACTCCTACCTAGAATAGAACCTGTTTTAATTTTCATGGACGTGAATATGCCTGAACTGGATGGCTATGAAGCTACGAGGGCAATTCGAAGTGGACCTGCTCCGTGGAAAGACCTTCCTATTATCGCACTTACTGCGGATGCTATGAAAGGAGATCGCGAGAAATGTTTGGAAGCTGGAATGAATGGATATGTTGCCAAGCCGTTTAAGATTGACGAGATATTGGCCGTACTTAAAGCGCGAATGCTGCTCGTGTAGCTTCGCAAGCGAAGCCACACGTACCACAGGCCACTGACCACTTCATCCTATATGCGCAGACTTAACGAAATCGAAGACCAAAAAGCAATCAGAAATTCAGTGGCGTGTGGTCCATCGTCCGTGGTCTGTCGTCTATTCAGCGATAAACCTATAGCCGATTCCTTTAATAGTAATGATCTCCAACGTACCATCATCTTTCAAATAAGAACGAATTCTTGCGATGTAGACATCGAGGTTCCGACTATTAAAGAACGAATCATTTCCCCACAGCACATTTAGAATATCCTTTCGATCGATGATTTTATCTCGATTGATGTATAACAATTTCAATAATTCGCTTTCTCTAAATGAAAGTTTTTTCTCGTCATTCGAACTCTTTAAGATTTGGCGGTTGAGATGGAATTGATATTTTCCAATATTCACCACATCAGGTGCAGGTGCGCCATTATCTGATTTTTTCTTCAACACGTTTTGTATGCGAACGATCAACTCTTCCATGCTGAACGGCTTCCTGATATAATCGTTTCCGCCCATCTTGAATCCTTTTACCACGTCTTCCGTTTGTGTTTTCGCAGTGAGAAATATTATGGGAACCTCCTCACTTAATCCACGAATTTCATCGGCCACAGTAAATCCATCCTTGTTTGGCAACATTACATCCAAAACGCAAACGTCCGGTTGGTGCAGCTTAAAGCCGCCAACGGCGCTATTGCCATCGGTTTCCATGAATACCTGGAAGCCCCTGCTCTCAAGACTTTCTTTCACGATCTTGCCGAGAAAGGTTTCATCTTCTACATATAATACTTTCGTTTTAACCATGTAGCCTGGGGAGTTTTATAATGAACCGACTTCCAATGCCCGGCTGACTTTCTACCGCAATTTGCCCCTGGTGTTTACTTACCACATGCGCAACATAACTTAATCCCAATCCGTATCCTTTTGCATTATGTGTATTACCCGTAGGGACACGGAAAAACTTTTCAAAAATTCTTTCCTTGTATTCAATTGGAATGCCGATGCCATTATCTGTTACCGCAATCTGTGCAATCTCTCCTTCCTGCCTGATATCAATTTCAATCGATGGATTCGATTTGCTATACTTAAGAGCATTATCCAGTAGATTAAATATAACACTGATAAAATGGAGTCTGTCGCCTTGTATAGTAGTGTCGCCTTCTGATTGAATGGCCAACTGTGCTTTATGCTTTTCCAGCTGTAACCTCATGGAAGCTGCAACTTCTTCTACTAGTAATCGCAAATCAACCGTTTCGATTTTCAGTTCAATTTCTTTCTTTTCAAACATCGATAGCTTCAATACTTTATCCACAAGAAGTGAAAGTCGCTGCAATTCATTCTGTGAAATTTCCAAATATTCTCGTGTTTTCTTTGGATCATCCAGCACATTGAAATTCTTCATCGCTTCAATTGCTACACTAACCGTTGCAATTGGCGTCTTCAATTCATGCGTGATATTGCTAATAAACTCATTCTTTATGGAGGCCAACTTTTGATGAGAGCGAAGATTTCGATATAAAGTCAGAAATGAAACGACCGTTATCCCGAGGAGAAGAACGGAAAAAAATATCTGCGGACTTATCTTCTTCAAGAGGTAACTGGTAGTATCTCTCAAATACAGTTTGTACGTTATTGGATTTATAAATCCGATGGTCGCCTCAGCCGTTTCCAGTTTTTGCAGGGGCAGAATTAATTTCTTTCTCTGAAGCGATGGCGCATGCAGTTTTCTGTCAACGGAGAATGGAACTTTAATGTCTTCTGCCAGTAATGCATTGTGAAACTCAGATTGGATTTCTTTAACGGTAAGAGAATCCTGCAACGAATCTGAAGTGAGCAACACGTTAAAGAATTTACCATTGTCGTTAAACTGATATACAGCCTTTGCAGATATCGTATCCGCCAGCATCGGTGGCGCCGGAGGTCTTCCTTTATCCATGGACACGATCACTGTAGATTTAATGCGCTCTTTACTGCCCACAGTATCTCTCATCTTTTCCTTCAGCACATTAATCATTCCAACCATGTCAGATTCACTTGCAACCTTCCTTTTCAAGTTCGAATCCAACTTAAGTTTTGAAACCTGCAGGCGATGTATTGTTTCCCTGAATAAAAAACTCGTGCGGATATTGAGTGTCTCTTCTTCTTCACGATAACTTTTGCGCAACCACCAAAATTGAAACGCTGCGATCAATACAATACTGACCAGCATCAGTCCTACCGATATGCGCATCCGGTTTAACATCTCGACAAAAGTAATTTAAACCCTTTCGAGGGGCTGCATCTATTAACCTTAATTAACATTAAAGCAAGGGGA
>Ga0157378_10004367_pt1 | contig 12444 bp, 16 predicted proteins | sample M65metaG_FD_115309 | JGI IMG/M metagenome (GOLD analysis project Ga0157378, IMG submission 115309) | Miscanthus rhizosphere microbial communities from Kellogg Biological Station, Michigan, USA - M6-5 metaG | ecosystem: Host-associated > Plants > Roots > Rhizosphere > Soil | place: USA: Michigan...
AAATTCCTTGCCTTCCAGCAGCGAGTTTGCCGTTCTGGCCGATGCCACAGGCACGCCCAGCTCTATCATCCATTTTCTGAAAAGCTCCCGGTCTTCCGCTTTGTCGATTGCTTTGATATCCACACCGATCAGGCGAACATTGAATCGCTCCCATATGCCCAGCTCATCGGCTTCCTTGGCCAGGTTCAGCGCTGTCTGGCCGCCCATGGTGGGCAGCACGGCATCTATATCATTTTCTTCCAGTATCTGCTCTATGCTTTCTACAGTGAGCGGCAGCAGATATACACGGTCGGCCATAATAGGGTCCGTCATTATGGTGGCCGGGTTTGAGTTGATGAGTATCACCTTAACTCCCTCTTCCCTCAGGCTTCTTGCGGCTTGTGAGCCGGAGTAATCGAATTCGCAGGCCTGCCCGATAATGATGGGGCCGGAACCAATAATGAGCACACTTTTAATAGAAAGATCGCGAGGCATATAAAAAAATCAAAAATAAAAATTCAAAAGTACAAAGCGCGATGAGCAGATATGAAAATCGGGCTCAACGCCCGAGGTGCAAAAGTAATTAAAAAAGCTATAGCCGGGAAGCATATTACTTACGTCTCAAAAGGTGCAAAGCAATTATCCTTAATTAACGAAATAAAAATATGCTAGGTTGTCGGGTGATTCTGATTCGGGAATATCGCGGCAATAAATTACTACTTTGGGGGATAATTATTTACCTAATTTTGCCGCAGCCGGATAATACCTTCCGAAACTCTACTACTTTTTTCGCACTTTTGCCTTTATTATTAAACCGTCCTCATAATGAGTTTTTTAGGATTTTTTAAATTTCTTACTCAGGAAATAGCAATAGATCTTGGCACCGCCAATACTTTAATAATACATAATGATCAGGTAGTTGTTGATGAACCTTCAATTGTTGCCATAGACCGCACTACAAATAAAATTGTAGCGGTGGGCAAGAAGGCCATGATGATGCATGAGAAAACGCACGAGAACCTGAAGACCATAAGGCCGCTAAAAGACGGTGTGATCGCCGACTTTAACGCTGCGGAAGGAATGCTGAGGGAAATGATAAAACTCGTTTACCCCAAGAAACCCATGTTCCCGCCAAGCTGGCGCATGGTAATATGCATACCATCTAGCATTACAGAAGTTGAAAAACGTGCTGTTCGTGACTCTGCAGAGCAGGCGGGCGCCAAGGAAGTGTATATGATACATGAGCCTATGGCTGCAGCGCTGGGTATAGGCATAGACGTGGAGGAGCCTACCGGCAATATGATCATAGATATAGGCGGTGGCACCACGGGCATATCTGTGATAGCGCTTGCTGGTATAGTTTGCGACCAGTCTATAAGAATCGCAGGCGATGAGTTCACCGGAGATATTATGGAGGCCATGCGCCGCTACCATAGCCTGATGATAGGGGAGCGCACTGCAGAGCAGATAAAAATACATGTAGGCTCTGCGCTGAAAGAGCTGGATAATCCGCCCGATGATATAGCGGTTAACGGCCGTGACCTTGTGACGGGGATTCCGAAGCAGATAATGGTAACTTACCAGGAGGTGGCCGAGGCGCTTGATAAATCTATCTTCAAGATTGAAGAGGCCATACTGAAGGCGCTGGAAAGCACACCACCTGAGCTGGCAGCCGATATCTACCGCCGCGGGCTGTACCTTACAGGCGGTGGCGCATTGCTGAGGGGGCTGGATAAACGTATATCTCATAAGATAAAACTGCCCGTACATGTGGCTGATGATCCGCTGCGCGCAGTGGTTCGCGGCACAGGGATGGCATTGAAGAATATTGCAAGGATGCCCTTCCTGATGAAGTAACCAGCGAATGGGGAATTGCTTAAATAACTTAAGAATGGTAATTATACTGATTCCGGAAAAGGAAATAATCCTGGTTGGCGAGCGCGACGATCGCAAATCCCCAATCCCAATTCCTAATCCCTAATTCCCAATCCCCAGGCAAGTGCGCAATTTCATTTTTTTCATACGGCGCTTTTTTAACCTCATATTATTTCTATCGCTGGAAGTAGTATGTTTTATGCTCATTGAGCGGACCAACACCCTTCAGGGAAATGATATTGTGAGCTCGGCCAATACTGTTTCGGGTCTTATTTATAAAAAGCAGAACGATGTGGTATATTATTTTGGCCTGCGCGAGATGAATGATAGCCTGGTGCACAAAAAAATAGATCAGACCGATACATCGGTGCATGTGGTTAAGTATGCCGACTATGTATATAGAACAGCCAGGGTGATCAATAATTCCATCAATGCATCGGACAACTACGTTACCCTTAACAGGGGCTCGGCCGATGGTATCAGCAAAAATTTTGCAGTAATTTCAGGCACAGGAGTTGTGGGAAGGGTGGAGCATGTTACCGCACATTTCTCGAGCGTGTTATCTATACTGAGCGCCAAGCTGAAGGTTAGCGCGCGGTTGAAAGGGGGCACTACAGGCTTTGTGATCTGGGATGAAAAGAGTCCCGACATTCTAACCATGATAGATGTGCCGCGCCATATAGAAGTGAAAAAGGGAGACTCCGTATTTACGACCAGCTTTTCTTACTTTCCACCTGATGTGTTGATTGGTACGGTGGTGAAAACCGAGATAGAGCAAAAGAGAGGTGTGAAGCTGATATACCTGCAATCGACGACCAATTTCCACAGCCTGCAATATGTATATGTGGTGGAAAACAAAATGGCTGCCGAGAAAAAACAGGTGGAAGACTCAACAAAGAAAAGTAAATAGCTTTCCCGGGAATGAACGCGTACATCAAAAATATTCTTAGGTTCATTATCATCATCCTGCTGCAGGTGCTGATACTCAACAAAATCACGCTGAGGTGGTGGAGCGAGCCATCGGGCTTTCCTGTGTTCATTCCCTATGTTTATCCCCTTTTTATTTTGCTACTGCCTTTCGAGGCGCCTGTATGGGCGCTGCTGATGCTCGGCTTTGTTCTTGGCCTCACAGTGGATACTTTTATGAACACCGCTGGTATGCATGCGTGTGCCACGGTGCTGATGGCCTATCTGCGCACAAATGTGCTGAGCGCGCTGCTGCCCCGCAACCTGGTGGAGTATGCGGGGCAACACCCCAACATAAAATCGATGGGCTGGATGCCGTTTCTTGTCTATAGCGGCTTCCTGATAGTCGTGCACCACTTCGTTTACTTCACGGTAGAACTCTGGAGCTTTTCCAACTTCGGCTTCCTGCTGCTGAAGGTGGTGGCGTCGGCGCTTACTTCCATGTTGTTTATTATTGTTTATCTACTGCTGTTCACTCGGCAGGGAACAACTCGCATTTAGTTAGTCCAATGAAATAATGCTGTTAAAGCTAACTGCGTATCCGCCAATTGATATGTCGGGTTTTATCCAGTTGACTGTAAATTGCCCCAAGATATTAACGCTGCAATTTACCTGCTTAATCCACCCCACTCCCAGATCATCTTTAATGAGACCAGCTACAAAATACTGAGCCGTAAAATACGCCGTGTTAGCAGGTATGTAACCGGCGGGCAAGGTAGTCATGGTATAGAACAATGCGGCTGGTGACGCATTGAAGTTCTGGGCATTGTTGGCGGTAAGCTGCCCTCTTATGTGGAGGGTGTTTGCCATCAGGTCTTTCTTATAAAAGATGGTGCCGGTCACGCCGCCGCTCGGTACGGGTGTACTTACTGGCAAGCTACTCCACGTAGCCTCCCTGCCATTCTGCCCGAAGACCACCTGGAATGGCTGCAGCATGCCCAGGGGAAACTGCGTAGCGGTGACAGCAGAAGGCCCGGTGGTCAGTGTCGCAGATTTATCGAGCACAGCGCCAAAACTACTGCCATCGTTATAGATCAGGTTGGTAGTAGTGGGCACAATGGTTACCAGCACCACATCGCCCAGGGGTATGGCGCCATACGAGCTCGACGAAAACCGGATCAGCTCGCCATTGTAAAAAAACCAGCCGTCATCCACGGTAGTGGTACCGCCGGAACTCGTTATGGCCATGCCGCTGATGAGCGTAGGTCCATCGCCCCCCATGGCGCTCAGCGCATTGATGCATTCGGTATAGGCCTGCTGCAGGTAGTCGAGCTCATCCTGGGTGAGCGGAAACCCGCCGGCATGTGTAAAATCTATCGCCTTCATTCTATCTTCTTTTAGTAGGTTACAACACTATAATTAGTTTTTCCCGGCAGGCGATAGTAGTCCACCAGCGCCCTGAGTCTCTGTAAATCATATCCCGGACCTGCCACCACTGCCACCGGTACCTGCACAATAAATCCTATGCCCAGCAAGGTCGTTTCGCTGTCAGTATAGAGCACCTGGGGATCCGGGTAAGGGGTGGTGCCGGCTTCGCTCGCGAGCCCCAGCCATAGCGGCTTGCTCTCCGGGAAGAGATAGACGTAGAGGGGATCTTTGAATGGTCCGTCCACCACCTGTATGCCACGTGATATCGGGTCGAATACGTCGTTAAGAGCAGCCTGCAAAAAGCAAACCTGTCCATTGTGTGCCAGCGAATAAAGATTGGCAGCCCTGCTTGTCTTAAACAGGTTATGCAGCCAGATCACAGGTGAGATCAGGCACTGCAGCCACGCTTTCATCTTAGCATTGCGCAGGCGAACAGGAAGCAGTTGCGTCACCAGCGAATTGTAGTCAATGTCAAAAAAGCTCATAAAAAATGCTTGATCATTTGTCTTTAAAACCGGTTATATGCTGTAGGCTATGTAGCTCACGTTTGTCGCAAACCATGTATTGTCCAGTGCCATGTAGCCCGCATCCGGCACATATTTGGCTGCAATCACCACCGGGGGCACAATGCCGTAAAAGGCCTGAACGGAGACTTCATCAGCTATAATAATGCCGGGAACCGCCTGCATGGCTGCGATAAAATTATTCAGCACGAATACCCCGTTAAAGGGCAGACTATCCAGGAAGGCATTCACTGCATCCTTTACAGGCGAGGCGGCCGTCCCATCCAATCGTGCACCCGTGGCATCCAGCACCAGGGGATCGTAATAGACGATCATTGCTGGCTGAAACGTATCCGGTACATCGCTGGTGCATTGCAGCCGCACGCCTGCATCTTTTATCCTGCCCATATAGGTTGTAAATGCGGTAAGTTCGAGTGTGCTTAGCGGCCCCAATACGCCAGCGGTTAGCTTTGCCACCTTTATCCGCACCAGGTTGGTAAGCTCTACTGCCGCCGCAAACTGCACCACCAGTACCGATGGAGTAGCCGGTGGAACCAACGCATAGACGTCGCTATCCGGGGGCAATGCGACTCCAAACTGAAAATCTTTTGCCTTGGTCACATACCACTGCAGGGTGTGTGGTTTGCCGGCTGCTATGATGCCGGCAACTTCGCTTTTGTGTGCGTCGAACAACTGCTCCAACGTCCACTGGCATATAGCTACTATGTATGTCCACAGGAGCCATATAGCTGTGAGGCTGCTGCTGCTTAACCCGCTCAGCGTGGTGTCTGCATTCTTTGCGGCAGTAATAGCCGATTGTATTTGCGCTATGCTTCTAGCCATAACTGCTTAGGTTTTCTGGATTCACAAAAAATGAAAAAATTAATACACCTCCACTACCATGCTGAAGGCGCTCGGCGGATAAGCGGAAGAACCATTCCAATACACCGTGCCCACTCCGAAAGTCCACATGCCCCGCGATGCCGTGACTATCGTTTTGTTGGAGTTTGCAGGATCCAGCGGATCAGGCGTACCTCCTGCAGCATTGTGCAGCCAGGTCATCACGTGCGTCTCGAAGTCTACGTGCGCCACAGGAGCGTGGCTTCTTGTCAGTCTGAGCTTCACAGTATTATGTCCTGCGCTGACCAGTTCAACGCTCAGATCTGCGATGAGATATTCTTCCACATTTTGCGTAGAGCTGTCGAGGACTAACACAGGACTTACGTAGGCCACATTCCCCAGCACATCAGTGAACGTAGCTGTCTTCGCGCCTACGCTCAGATCGCTCCATATCATCATAAAGCCACGAAAGGCTACCCATGGTACCTGGTAAGGGATCAGCTTGTCACTCATCACCAGGGACGGTGCATTCTGTGAGGTTGTTTCCGGGGCATCACCCGCTATAACCCGCTCTTCCGTTTCAAAAGATACATAGTTGTGCAGCGAAGGATAGTCCCCGGCAGCAATAGCATTGATATTAACAAATGCGGCGATATCCGCTTGCAGATTATAGGCATAGTAGCCTGTTACATCCGGCGGATCGGTAGCTGTTGGAACTGCCTGCATCACAGGTTTTAGCACCACCCGGTAATTAAGAACCGGCATTACTCCCAGCGTTCCTATCACAATGCCCCGCTCTCTAAGAAATTTAAGTACTTGTTTATCGCCTGCAGCGAGCGCTGTGTCGCTGACCAGATACTTTGCTCCCACGTCGGGATAATCAGATAATGCCACGTTGTTATCTGCGCAAAATTGCATCGCCGCTTCCATCGAGCCACACGCCTGCAGGATCACATCTGCCATGCTCTGATTCGGCATTACTTGTATGCTGGCCATATTGAATTCTGTTTTGAAAAATAATTTTACTTGTAAAAAGCGTCCGATTTAATGGTGCCGTCCGGGGCAAGCTGCACATGAATCACATCCATACCGTCTCTTGTGAATTCTACACTTATGTTCCTGATCAGCTCCTGGAAATGCTCGTCGTCCAGGTAGTTGAATGCACCGACACATATCGTAGGGTTCTGTTTGAAGTCTCCCTTATTACCAAGTATCAACTGTTGCTGATGGGCAGCAGTGCTTTCGCTAATCCCGAAGTCGCCGTTTTCAAAAACAAGATCGTATCCCCCATCGAGGGCTATATCATACATTGCCGTCATTTGCGATTGATTTTATAAAAGTGATTTTGTTTCCCTTAGCTGGCAAGCAGGTTATCCAGCCGCGTTATTAAACTGTTGAAGTCGGCTACGTTTATCGGCACGCCGCTTGGTCCTGTAGATGTTGGTACTGTAAGCGCTGTTATATAAGTAAAGCAGTCTTTAAGCAATTGGTATAGGCTCTCGGATGCCGTGGTCACTTTTACGAGTGAGTCGGTCAGATTTATGATTGTATCCCCATTTTGTATACTCAATTGCGTGCTGTCGGCGCTGTACACAACATTACCTATGGTTACCTTCATGCTTCGTAGTTTTCCTGGCCGCAGCAATATCCACTGTCCATCGCCATCCACTGAGCCTATGATCACCTCGCTATCGTCATCAGGTATCAGCAGCAGGCCATTGTCTTCACCGGCTATTGCATTCAGCAGCACACCCTCTATGGGTTCGCCGTGGTCAAATGGCTGCACACTCATTGTGTACGTAGTTGTATCCACGCTTCCGGCCACTACGGTTCCGCTGGTTATTTCATGGGGCCTGCCTGCAAGCCGCCTGAGCCCTTCTGTTATCTTCTGAGTTCTTTTGTTCATGATGGATCATTTAAAAATCCCAATCGCGGCCCCAATTCTATCGTGCGCCTTGCGCCATTTACTCCAAAATTCACTTCAGTGCTTTCTACCAGGTACTGACCATTCCGATCCGGGTACCGGCTATCGGACAACGTTGCCAGGTCGCCAGGGGCTGTAAACGTCTGCAGAAACGCCGTTAGGCTCCCCTCATATCCGCTATAGTTCAGTTGATAGGCCTTCTCGGTAGCTAGCAGCGACAATGAGGCAACATCAGGCACGTGGTTTAGAATCCTGTTATGGCTTCGCGCGATGCCTCCGGATGAAACAGAGCTTGCTATTATTTTTCTTCCATCGGCCAGCCGCCTGGAGTACGTCACTTCAACAGGGTCATCCTCAACATTTAGATCGCTGAGATTATTTTCCTGCAGGGAATTAAACCCCAGCCTGTATTTAACTTGCCGGTCACTCATCGTACTGCTGCCATGAGCAATAGGCGTATAAGCAAGTCCGCACCAGAGCACTCCCGGCTCAATGAAGAAGCACTTCAGGCAGCCATCCGTGTACTTTGACAAACTGCTGATCACATCAAACCCGCATTTATTGGCCATCCGCACATCGGTTAACTTCAGATCGGTTTCGCACTTAACCGTTATTGAATATCCATCTATTCCGCTTACTGCCTCTTCCAGCAATCCTTTCACTGATACGCTGCTCCAGAAATTGTTCACATTATTTCGCCTCAGCAGCCAGCTAAAGCCTTCGCATCGTACCTCAAGTGGCATATTGACATCTCTTTTCTGCACAAATCCCACAAACTCCGTTTTCAGCGCTCCATTGTACCCAAGTTTTATGGTTACCAGGTCGCCGTCACTGAATTGCTTGCCGGTCACTACATCATCAGGCATTATCTTCCCATCCTTTAGTATCCTTGCCAATGATGGCAATGTGATTGTTGCTGTCTCTACCAGGCTGTGAATGCTCCTGCTTATGTGCACGGCGTACACTCCGCTGAACTTGAATTTTCCTATAGTTACTTCGCTGCTTAATGCAAGCATGATCTTTGTTTTTGGAAGAGCGTTAGGAAATAGATTCAAGGTTAAATGGCTCGTCGCTGATCAGCAGTAGTTCGTAAGGCCGCACATTTTTGATACCGGTCACTTCCGGCAGGCGCAATTGCTTTATCACCACTTGGTCACTGCCGCTTCTGTCTGGTCGCAGAAGGAATATGTCGGTAAGCGGGCATTCGATAGATAGCGTCGTGCTCTGCTCATAGATAGTCCGCAGCGTGGTTACTTCCTGTTCCGGAAACTCGTTGCCGGCTCCCACGATGAAACCCCTTATCGTTATCTCATAGTCCTGGTTGTTGATGAGTTCTTTTACGGTGCCCCTACGTTCGGTGAGTGCCGTTTCCACGATGGTCTTTCCCCCTGTTATCGAAACAACGGGATATGGTAGCTCCCACTTTTTCAGTGTACCTTTTTCAGCGCCGCCTTCGGGATACTTGATGGTCACCGGCATGAAGTACTCACGCCCCAACCCATCTTTAGAGTAATAAGGTGATCCTAATGATCCCTGCTCCGATCTGTTAGGCGCCATACTGCCTTGTACCTGATCAAATTCTGGCTCAAATGCCTGGCTACGGTATCCAAATGCCTGTTCAAACAGGTAGGCGAGGTTAAATGATATTTCTGCCATAGTTAATGAATTGCGTTTGCGTTGTTGAGTACTTCCAGGAGCACCTCCTCCACTTTATGTTTCAGGTCCCTGATTCCGTTTTCCATTGTCGTTGCGTTGATGACCAGGTGCCCGATCAAAGGCTTATTGATAATTACACTCCTGACTCGTTCGCTCATTTGTACTTCTTGTGGCCGCCTATGCCTGTTGTGGGTATCCTTACCACCTACACCGCCGCTAGCATTGTCCAGCATATTAAAAAGTACCTCCTGAATTGCGGCATCTGTCGTTTCCCGCTTGCGTGTTTTGTGCAAACCATCGTAAGCCGTTGCCGATCTCATTGCTTCAATTGCGGTGAGGTCAAAGTTTTTTCTACCTCCGGTCATGGAGGCATACTTCAGGCGTTGCTGCAGGTCAAAAGTTTCTTCCAGGTAGCTTTTTGTAATCGTGTGTTTCACGTCTCCGATCCGGGAAACAGCAGGCGGAACATTGTAGGTTGGGCATAGGCCATCTGCCACCCCCACCGGTACCGGCGTATTAATTTGATAGGCACCGGGTCCAAACTTTTTCAGGTTCTCCCTCGTAGCGTCAAGCGCCCATGTATGTTCCTGCCTGCCTGCCTGATGCTTCAATGCAGCCATATAATTTGCCGCCTGGTTGTCTGGCATAGCGAACGACTTTACGGCCGTGCGATATATTTGATCATCCGCGTCTTCCTTTTTTCGCCGGCTATGTATTTCTGATATCGCTTCCACAGTTACCAGCGTTTTCGCTGCCGCCACCCAGCCCGGCGGACCCAGTAATGCCTCTGCACTTGCCGCGGCAGCCGCGCTTACAGCCAGCTTGCTCACCACCGGCACAATCTGCTCTGTTATATTGCCTCTATCTCCTCCGGGCATCACCGTCTTAAATGCTTCCACCATATTGCCGGCTACTTCCAGTCCAACTTTAAGCCTCGCGCCGGCAGGCGATAGCCCACCGAAGGCCTCGCTTACTTTCATGATGTTTTTTCCGGCCTTTATCAGCTCCTCGCTTGTCTTCAGAAAACCTTCTTCAGATTGTTTCTTTCCCTCCCCGCTCCACGGCCCTTCTACCCCGGCTTCCTGCAATGAAAATGCCACATTCCCAGGTGACGCTAACAGGAGTATTTCCTTATCAAACCGCTCTGCGAAAACGCAAGCCTCGGCCAGGCAGTTTCTCAGCCTGTTGCATGCCTGTGTTAGTAAATTCACTTGTGTATTCAGAAGGTTCATTTGCCAGATGGCACTTGCGAAATCAAGGGTGTTTCCCATTGTGTAGGTATTAGGTGGTTCGTAAAATTTTCAGGGTAAAGCAAGGAAAATTGAAGAGAATAGCTTTATCTTGTGGATAGGGTATTGTTACAATAAATAACAATTAAAGAACACTATTTAAGTATTCGTTTGCCATGAACAAACAGGAAGATGTTACTGCCAAAAAGGACGCGGTGGCTATTTGTGGTGTTATCTCGATCCTGCTGATCGGGAGTCTCTTTATGCTCTCTGAAATCAGTTTCACCACCCGCATCATCTGCACCCTTTCCATTGTCTTGAGTCTTATTATTGGCAACATGGGCAAAGAGCGCAAGATCGGCTTCGGACCGGCCTTCTTTATTTCGCTCTTTTTATCTCCGGTCGTTGGCATCATCATCACCGCCAATTCACCCAGGTTTGAGGATGAGGAATATAGGGAGCGGATTCTTAGGATTGCGGCGTCTGGGAAGCAGCCGGCGAATGTAGCTGATGAACTCTTTAAGCTCAACGAACTCCGTAAGGAAGGGGTGCTGAGCGAGGAAGAATTTGCCGCGCAAAAGCAGAAACTGCTTGGCGACTAAATCATAGTCTGTCTTTTCCCTTGATGTATTGCAGATGCGCTATCTTCTGCGCAAATGCTTCGTCGCTCAGCAATTGATGATCAAGGCCCGGCAGATAATATTCCAGCAGTGTTTCAAGGTAGCCAATGGAGTCGCGCGCCGGGCCCCCGCACGACTCCTCTATAAGTTTACCAGCTTAGCCCTTTTCCCTTCCAGCTTCACCTTCAGCTCCTGGCTCACGCCTATGAACATCTGGTCATCCTTAAGCACCTCTTCACTGCCGCCTATAAAGGTCACATTGGCAAGCTCTTCAAAAATGTCTAGCGCCCTGTCTTTGTCCGCCTTGCTCATCGCACAGTTCAGCTCGTTTCTTCCCGGATTTTTAAAGTAGGCCACATGGCCATCTACCTCCACGGCAAATATTCCCGCTTTATGCTTATGTTTCCACTCGCGTATTTGTTCTCCGGTGGCCTGCCCGGTCAGCTCAGTAGTATTACTCATAGTTATTCTCTATTAATGATGTTTGATAGTTTTGGTTCGCTAACTCAGGGCTGCTATTCTGACAGCAGCCTCATAAACACGATGGGCAGGGTCACATCCATATTCTTGGCGCCCTGGTCCCAGCCCTTTTCAAAATCCTTGATCTCCACATTTACCAGGGTATCTGTCTGCAATGGCCGTGTGCCCTTGGGCTTGTAGGTGATCACAATGTCAAACTGCACATCCAGTACGTCTTCGCCTCCAGCTGCTATGGCCGCTCTGTTCATGTCGTCTATTGCGCCTTTGAGCACCTTTATTTGTCCTTCGTAGGTGCGGTTGCCGCTCTGTATGCTTATGGGTTCGTCGCCTGCTGCGTGCAACAGTTGTTTGTCTTTTGCGGCCTTATATTTTATACCGCGTACTTTGGTAAGGGGCGCGCCCGCAAACATTACGGTCATGTCGGCCCACTCGCAGTCCTTGCTGTCAAAAAAAACTATTGATGGCATTCTTGAAATTTTTTAGTGTTAGGAAATCTGTAGTCATCCGGTTCTTATGCCGGGTTGTCAAAGCCAAGTGTTATCTCAATATCTGTTGCATAGCCCACTGGCGTTATCTTCAGCACTACGGCCAGGGTGTTAGTGCTCAGAATATTCTGGTTAGGGTCTATAAAGCATTTCACGCCGCTTATCTCCTTATTGGCAGTCATGGTATTGTTTACCTGGTTCACTATCTGCTGGCTCAGCCATTTGCAAAAGCCCGCATCCAGTGTGCCATCACTGTTTACTGGCACCTCATCGTCTACTTCCTGCACAAAGGTGGTATAGGCCAGGATATGTGCCTTGTCCACCACACGGCCCCTTGCCAGCATGCAGTAGTCATCGGTTGTAGCCGACAGCATAGGATCGCCGCTGAAAAAGTACCCGCTTACATTTGAGTAGGTCGTAAATGTTATATAACCCTTACCTGCTATTACAGCCGCGCCGCCGCCTACGCTCTCGAGTGTTGCCGTTCCCAGGTAGGCCGCCGTATTGCTCAGCGCGCCG
>Ga0157378_10004368_pt1 | contig 12441 bp, 9 predicted proteins | sample M65metaG_FD_115309 | JGI IMG/M metagenome (GOLD analysis project Ga0157378, IMG submission 115309) | Miscanthus rhizosphere microbial communities from Kellogg Biological Station, Michigan, USA - M6-5 metaG | ecosystem: Host-associated > Plants > Roots > Rhizosphere > Soil | place: USA: Michigan...
ATCGTCGGTAATATCGGCAATGGTTTGTATAATAAAATTATCGGCGCGGGCGTCTGTCTTTTCAAACAGGCGGGGGTAACTGGTTTCCCAATACACACCATTCATAAGTATATCTGTTTGTGCGGCATAGGGCAGAAAAAGACATTGATATGCACCGGGCTTATGATGAAACTCTTCGCGGTTGTATTTGCCCGTTAGCCGGTTGCGGTAAAGATCTGCAGCTTTGAGCTGGGTATAAACCGGGTACGAAAAGCGCCGCACCAGGTATTCATCCGGTTCTACTTCATGAATGCCCAGCAGGTTCATTACTTCAAGAATGCCATGCGCCACCCGCCCTGAACCTGTAATAGCAATTTTTACATTGGGCAGGCGAAGACCAAAATAGGTATGTATCAGTTCCCGGAAATTGTTTTGTTTATAGACCCTGTCTAGCTTAAACAACCCTGTTCGTTTTCCGTAAGCCATAATGCCGTTGTGGGCGCCCACAATACCGGCAAAAAAACCAAAGCCAATGATGCGTTGGCCATCATCATGCTCCAGGCATTCATAATCGATCAGGGTAATTTTCTTATCCATCAGGGCCCTGAACAGGCCCTGGTTATGAACTTGCTTTTTCTTGGTGTGCGAAAAAAACAGGTATATCTTCCCGGGTAGCAGCATGGGTATCGGCACCTCTTTGATGCCAAAAAGTACATCACACTCATCCATTGCCTCCTTCACTTCCACGCCGGCCAGCTGGTATTCGCGATCTGTAAAGCACCGGATGCTGCAGGTTTGCACCACGATCTTTATTCCCGGTGCATTTTTGTGTATCCACTTGCACTGCGAGGGTGTTAGCGCCACACGGTTATCGGCCGGAATTTTTCCTTCCCTGATTAAACCTATGGTAAGCATGGGCGTTATTGTTTGGGCGGCAATTTACATTTTACCTTTTATATAAGACCGGCTACCTTTACGGGTTGAACAGCCCCATAACAACTATGTCTTTTTTCAGCAAAATATGGAATGTGGTAAGACGGCTGCTGCTGCCTAAAAAAAGCTGTTGCAAATAAAATTGGCTACCGGCAAAATATAGCCTTTGTATTTTGGACAAAATAGCCGCAATGTGTAATATTGCAACCCCAACACAGTTCTGAGTTCGCAGTTCTAAGTTCATTCGCCAGTCTTTCTGGCATAGCAATCGAACTAAGAACTAAAAAACCAGGAACTAAGAACTAAACAGGCCCATGTGGCGGAATTGGTAGACGCAGCAGACTCAAAATCTGCCATTCGCAAGGATGTGAAGGTTCGATTCCTTTCGTGGGCACTACACCCCTCTTTTTGAGGGGTTTTTTTATGCTTGGAAACCCCTGCCAGTAAAGGCTTACACCGACACACCCTTCTTTTGACTCCCTTTAATTTGATACAGGTTTACCAGAGGCCCGGTTTTTGCCCATCTGGCATTTCCGGAACTTGAGATTGAATTATCAGGCACTCCATTCTTTTTTCCAAAATCGCCCACCGGTGCAGCCACTCCGCCCGAAACTTGCACTGACCAGCCTGGCTCTGTCTGCTGGCCCTCGCTCCATATTGCAGACAGACAAAAGATCATTGCGCTAAAAATTATTTCATAATGCTTATGGATAGTTGACAGATGCGTTCTGGCCCTTCGTGTCCAGGTTATCTTTTGTTACAAACTTATAGCCTGCGATGTTACCGGATGCCCGAATGGCTTCATACCCTGTCTGGTTGTAGCCATATTTGTTCAGTGTATCTTTTTTAATAAAAAAAACAATCATAGTGTCCTTTGAATTCCTTTTGATTTCATCTGCCCAAAACCCATGTGTCACCGAGTAACCTGTAGTGGATTGAGGCTCGAGGTTCCTGAGAAACATATAGGCTGTTGCCCAGTCTGGCATAGCAAGCGAAGGATAGCTATAGCTGAGTGTAGTAACCAGTGTCTGCGCTGATTTATTGCTGATACCCAGGCTATAGGAATGATCGGTCGCCTTGTCGCAAGAAAAGGATAGAAGCAGGACTGATACTGAAACCAGAAGCTGTTGTTTTTTCATATTGTTAATTTAATACATCATAGCAGATAAACAACCAGAACCAATCAGCTTTTTATTTCGTCGGATAGGCATTGCCGTTGGCAGGGTCAAGCTTTCCAGGTTCGAATTTTTCAAAATATTTCAGCGATATTTATTGGCCTGTGATTCAATCAAAAAATAAAAAGATTGCGCAATAGGCCGTTGCCTGGATTTCGAATACCCCCTTTTACTTCACCAATTTTTTTAAAAACCTCACCGGCAGCGCTCCGAATGTTTCCGATAATCAATTGTCTTCAATTCGATAAACATTGAATTGCCTGCATCTTTTCGCGCCCCGCCATGTTATTGGAAAAAGCAGTACTAAATTCGGTGAGAGAATAATGAACAATACAGGATTCTATGTTAAATTTACGAAAAAGCACTAAGCAACCATAAAGTCAGGATAATCGGAATGTCACCACAATTATCGAACGAATAAGAATCTTTTAAAGCTTTATATGGGTGAGCATTTCCCTATCACTGTTTTCAAATGGCTTTAATTTTATTGACCGGTTCCTATGTCATAAAATTAAAATCCAGTTATTGATCCAATTCACGATTAAATATTCATTTTAACGTCGCATTTTTGAAATGCCAGCAAACTTGAAAAAGGCTTCCTGCCAACGAAAGAATACCAGGCAAGCAGTAGGCCTGGGCCTTAGTGGTCGGGCAATAAAACTTTTCATCACATGCGAAATCTATCTAATGTTGGCCGGATATTCTATGGTATCGCTATTACCGGGATCGGGTTTCTGACAATCCATTATGGTGATTTTCCCTATATGCTCATACCTTCCAAACATTCCTGGATCCCAAACCTTGTAATACTTGCCTATATTTCCGGGGCCTTGCTTATGTTGATTGGAGCGTTCATTATTTTTGAAAGAAAAGTCAGGCTAATTTCTCTGCTATTGGGAACTGTACTTCTATTGATATTTTGCTTTTACTTTATCCCATACGAATTTATAGTCAGTTCAAATTATATGCATTTTGGGGATTGGGAGAATGCAGCGAAAGAGTTGGCATTATCCGGCGGTGCCCTTGTTATCGCAGGCAGCTTCTCAGAAAAAAATGAAAGCCCTGTTATCAGGTCTTTAGGTAAGCTGATACCTTTCGGGTCTATTCTTTTTTCGGCGACGATTATCAGTTTTGGCGTTGATCACTTTCTATTTGCCAAAGAGGCAGCAGGCTATGTGCCATCATGGGTTCCCTGCCATCTGTTCTGGATGTATTTTACTGGCTCAGCATTAATTGGTTCCGGTCTTGCGATTATTTTGAGAATCAAGCCGGGACTAGTTGCCACTCTTTTAGGAACCATGATTTTTACCTGGTTTATCATTCTCCACATCCCCAGAGTAATAGCTTCTCCTTCCGCTTATCTGGGAAGTGAAGTCACCAGCGCATCTTTAGCGCTTGCGTATAGCGGAATAGCTTTTGTCATTGCCGGAACCACTAAAAGGCAACAGGCTTCAATGACAAATCAGGTGTAAACCCGAATAATTTATCTGCTGTTACGCACTTCAAACACAGGACTACCTGAATAAAGCTGTTTTAGATTGAGAGATAAGGGCATTTAATAATTCACCTTTCCATTTGTTACTTTTTACATCAAACAAACTAAAGTTTACTGCAAAGTTCCAATACCCCCAACTAAATTTATGTAACTCCGCCTGTGTCCTGTAAAATGTTATGAATCTAATTTTTGATTCAGCATCGGCATTATCACTCACACCAAATTCGCCAAAAAATACTGGTTTGTTTTGCGCTTTGGCCCACGAAGAAACAATATCCATAAAGTTTACAATCCCTGCCTTTTCGCTATCAGTGCCCGTCCATTTTGTTCCTATCCATTCCATTGGTTTTCCAACCGGGAACCAGGCCTCTCCCTGCATGGTAAACTTAACAGGCTCGTAAAGATGAAAGGTTGCAATGATGTACTCATCGCCTTTAGGCAAGCTGAGTGAATTTATTTTGTACGGCAAATTGTATAATATCGGTCCGATTAGTACAGGCCTGGTAGGATTCGTATTCCGGATTATTTTTAAAGCATCAGTAAAATATTCTTCCCAAACTTTTTCCAATTCCCCATGTGGCTCGGCCATTATTTCAAACATAACACTTTGAGGAAAGGATGCATAGTGAACCGCCAATTGGCTCCATAATTTTAAAAACCGTTCCTTAAACTTACTTGGATTCGCCATAAGTTCTTCATCCAAATGATTGTCAAGCACAATGGCCAGTTTGTTTTTTAATGCCTGTTCAATAGCCCAATCAACCCTTGCCAAAAAGTTTCTGTCAACCGAATAGGGCGCTGTTGAATCCATTCGGGTAATCCATTGAACAGGCAAACGAATAGCAGTAAAACCAGCTTCTTTAATCAACACAAATTCGTTTGCGTCTAAAGTGTGCCCCCACGCGCCTTCAACAGGAGCATCGAGTGTAAAACCAATATTGATAGTTTTTGATAATAGCTGATTAGCTGCAAAAATGTCCATCGTTTTTGACTTGCCGTCAATATTTTGCGCAAATAATTGCAAAGAGAAAAACAATATTGCTAGTGTTACGAATGCGCTGTTGTACCTATTAACCCATTGGGAGAAGCCAAATAATTTTGTCATATTTGTAGATTTCGATTGCTTAAGATTTTAAGTAAGCTGTTGATAAAGATTCGTTAACTTTTCCAGGTGTTCGCCAAACTGTTTTTTATAAAAATGTTTTTTAAGCATAAACTGAATAACTACGAAGACGCAGTAAAAAGAGATGCGCAAAGCCATCGGTATTTTAAACCATCCAATGAAATTGGCGTCCGCATGATAATACATAACCATTTCCAGCACAACAGCCATTAAGGAATAGAGGCTAAGCGCTACTAAAGATTGCTTTTTAAAACTTTTTTGCAGCCTGCTGATTTTAGCGATAAGGTTTTCCTTTGTACTGCCTAACGGATCCTGCAACTTTTTTACCAGGTCATAATTAAACAGCAAATTGATGAATTCAATGAATAGTATACTTAATAGCATCCACATTAAAACACTATGAAATGCTTGTGCGTTTGTGCTGAACACTATTGAAAACAGCACAACAGTTATTGGAAAAGGGAACAAGCCAGTTTTTATTTTTTGCGCTAAATGAGCAAGAGCGCTCTGGCTTTTATGATTTATCAACTCCATCGTGTTATTGTTTACAGGTTTGTAATTTTCGGTGGCGAGGTCTGTCATTTTTTTTAGATCATCCAGTTGCATATCAAATATTTTTAGTGAGTTGCCGTAATTTTTCCTTTATCCTGTTCATCTTAACTCTCAGTGTAGGTTCACTAATACCCAGGATCGTCTCTATTTCCGAATAGGGCTTTCCATCTAAGAAGAGCAGCACTAGTGCTTTTTCAATATCATTCAGTTGATCAATAGCGCTATACATGGCATCGTACAATTCTTCTTTATTTGAATGAGTATCGCCTGTTTGTGCTTCTCTGGAAAGATGGCCGGGATCATATACATGAATATTTTTCTTATCATTCCTTAATCTTGTCATGGCTGTGTTGATAGCCACCTGGTAAAGCCAGGTATTAAACTTAGATTCTCCTCTGAAATTTGGGTAGCCTTTCCATAGCTGAAGTAAAATTTCCTGGTATAGGTCCTGCCGATCAGTTTCATTTTTTGCATAGAAATGGCATATTTTATAAATCTGCTTTTCATGCAATTGAATTTCCTTCAGAAATATTTCTTTCATTTCTAGTTGATCATGATTTTTGATTCTACTTATTAGTAGGGGAAAGCAACAAAAGTTACAGGTTTATTAAAAAAAACCTGATTGAAGCAGGCGGTAATAATTTTTTGAATCTTGCCACAATGAAAAAGATCAGCCAGGTAGATCTTTGGTGGAAGAAAGATTTTCCGGTAGCGTGTTCCTTCGGGGATAGCCGATTAATTAAAAGGCTTTGTAAATCATGGATTTGCAAAGCCTTTTTTAGGGAAGTCTGAGATGGGCCAATCATTTTATTTGATAATGCTGTTCAGCTATCACAACAATTCTAATTGTCTTACTCATTTCAGTTCTTCAAATATGCCGGTTTGCTTATTCTTACGCACATTGTTCCAATGAAAATAGCGGCCATTCATCGCCACATAAACGCCCGCAGGCAATGCCTGAGCAAATGCAAGGGCGCTGCCCAGGTTGAACAACCCGTCGCTACTGCCGAATTTAATCGGTATCATGGCACCCGTCAGCACAATGGTCTTATTATTAATTTTCCGTGAGAGTGCGGCGGCTGTTTCGGTCATGGTATCGGTTCCGTGGGTAATAACAATTTTGTCTTCCGTAGCGGCAATGCACTGGTGAATGATCAGGTCACGATCTGATGCAGTCATTTCCAGGCTATCAATCATCATAAGGGTTCTTATTTTCACCGGTACCTTATTGCGGCCCTTGTTCAACAGCTCCTGCATGTGGGTGTCTTTAAAATAGAGTTGACCGGTTATCTCGTTGTATTCTTTGTCGAATGTTCCGCCCGTAATAAAAATCAGGATGCTCATGGTCATGGGTTGAGGTGCGAAGGACTGCAAGTTAAGCCAATGCGAAGATAAAAGGATTTGGGGGCACCGGCTTCATCACCCGTTTAAAAATTGAAATACCGGGAAGCGTTTACCCTATTTTGCATTCCCTGTCCGGGCGTTGCGGGCCGGGGATATTATCGTGATGAGGCAATAAAGGATGAGCGGGAAACGGGTGGAGCAATTTTCGCCAGATAGCTTTGATGACTTTTATCATAACCCAACAAAACTATCATTCTATACTGCTTGTAAAACCTCATTTCGACGAGCGTATGGTTTGTTTCGTTCAATTGCTAATATGGTGCAGGTTTTCGCCGGGAACAGCCGGTTATCATGCCGGGTAGCCTTTTAAGATGATGCAGGTATGGTTGCCGGACCTTCCTCAGCTTCGGCTGACGATTTCATTAGATCTTACCAGTATTGAAGCGCAAGGAATCAATTCGCCGATGAATACAAAGCCAACAAGCACACAATTATACCACAATATTATGGCAGCCTTATTTTGCCTGGCTGTTAAAATAATCCCAGCTTGCTTTTGCTATAGCTGCAATCATCTTTTCATTCACTGCAAGCGTTTCTGTTGAGTTTGTTACAAAAACGCTTATGAAGAAATATCTGCCATCCGGCAAAAACACTATCCCAATATCGTTTACTGCTGCTGTTAAACCTTCTTTGTTTGTTCCAGAGCTGCCTGTTTTGTGCGCAACAATGCTGTTCTCCGGCAGTTCAGCTCTTAACCTGGCTTTACCGGTTGTTGTTTTCTTCATCAGCGTCCAGATAAAGTCATGGCTTTTTTTAGACAGCAGCTTTGATGTATTGAAATAAAATCTTATCAATACTTCGTTGGCTGCTTTTGCTGTTGTCCAATTTTGAAATTGCAAATCCCAATTGGCCTGCTGTGTCTGTTCATTGATTTTTATGGCCAGGTCCTTAATGTTGTTTTTTATGAAGTATTCCTCAACCACTGAAAGGCCTCCCATCAGTTTTAGTAAAACATCGCATCCAACATTGTCGCTTTCAGTGACCATATATTCCATGATTTGTGAAATTGTAAGGGTTGCACCGTCAGGATATTTTTCCCTGATAGGACTATGGAGATTGGGCAGGAGGTCTTTCTTTTCAATTCTTATTTTCTGACTAAGCGTAAACTTCCCTTTATCAATTTCAGCCAATACCGCCAATGCTATATGAAATTTAAATACACTCTGTAATGGAAAATGACGGTCACCATTCATCGATAAAGTATCTTTTCCATTATCGCCCGCAATGGAAACGCCAACAATCGCATTCTTTGTTGAAACAATTTGTTGTATCTTTTGTCGTAATGAATCGGTTGTTTGGGCAAGTGTTTGGTGCGTAACAAAAAGAAATAGCAAAAACGATACAGGAAATAATTTCATAATTTTCATTGCTTGAATGTTGCCTATGCGTATAAAAACGGCGTGCGCTCAAAGCGCGCCGGGGTTTGCAATAGTGTATTCATTCCCAAGCTACATAAATTAGCTAAAAAACGCAGGGCTGCGGTGGTCAGATAGATTCACTATAAACACCGCCGGGGGCCGGACGGCTAATGGTTTATATCTATACAGTTGATTGATGTTTGTAAGATAACTTCGTAACTGAAATCCGGAAATAACAAATGCAGCTACCTACTGACGAACCAAGCTATACGCTGGCAAAACCCTTCACTGTGTACCATCCATCCATGGCGAAAAAACGACAGCCGTTGTTTTCGTTTCGCGCGCTGTCTTTACGGCATAAGCTTCCGTTGCTTATCTGTATACTGCTGGTGAGTACAGTACTGGCGCTCGGTTTTTTGTCGGAACTGGGGGTAAAAAAAGCCGCAATGGCTATGGGAAAAGAAAGGTTGGGCACACTCACAAATCAGCTGAGTGCGCTGTATGGGCAGTCTGCAGCGGCAATCATCACAATGACAAGGGCAGAGGCGGCAAAGGAAACTTTAAAAAAAAATATAGATGTCCCTACTGCGGCAACAGACACAGCAGTTATTCGTTTGCTCGATAAACTTCGGCCCGACACTACCTGGGTGCTGACAGAACTTGTTGATAGAGATTTGCGGCCCGTGGCCCAATCCGGTTTGTCTGCGAAACTCAACATGCTTGATTTGAAACAGGCTTTGGCGGGCATTCCAATCGCTCCTGATTCCTGCGTAGTCGGCAAATTTATTACATACAAAGGAGTTCTCTATTATCCGATTGTTGCCGCGGTTTCGGATAGAAAGAATGTTAAGGGTTATCTTGTCCGCTGGCGCTTACAAACAGCCACACCCGCCGCCCTGGCACAACTATCCCAATTACTGGGCACCAATGCTACACTCTATGTGGGCAATCACGACGGCAGCCTCTGGACAGATATGCGTGAAACAGTGCCTGCACCGCCTGAAACACCACAGCAGGATCATTTCCTGGAATACACAAGGCCTCATAAAGACCTGGTCATTGCCGCTGCCACTTCAATACCACACACCCCCTGGATTATATTGATTGAATTTTCTCAGGGTATTATGATGGAATCTGCACGCCGGTTTCTGCCCTGGATTGTGGGCGCCGGTATTGTGCTTGTTGTAATAGGAATAATAACGGCCTGGCTAACCAGCCGCAATATCATTCGCCCGATAAACAAGCTGCGCCAGGCAGCCATCCTGATGGCAGCAGGCGAACATACGGAACCGGTAGAAGAAGATCCCGGCCTGGAACTGGGTGAGTTGTCGCGTGCCTTCAATGCAATGATGGCGCGTGTGGATACAGCACAAAACATATTGGAAAAAGCCGTTGAAGAGCGCACCGCTCAGCTTCACGAAGCGAACAAAGAACTGGAAGCGTTTTCCTATTCGGTATCGCACGACTTACGAACACCCTTACGCGCAGTGAATGGCTATACACGCATTTTAAAGGAAGAGTATGCGGCGGTGCTTGGTGAAGAAGGAAACCGCGTAGCGGATAAAATTGTGACCGGCGCAGCAAAAATGTCGCAACTGATAGATGATCTGATCGCTTTTTCCCGGATATCCAAGATAGCCGTCCGTTGGCAGACCGTCTCTATGCAGGAACTTGCCCAATCCTGCCTGCAGGAATTGTTACAGGATACAGCGCCTGGTAAATACAGGGTAGACGTTCACCCGATGCCTGATTGCACTGGTGATCCGGCGTTGATCAAACAGGTATGGATAAACCTTATCAGCAATGCCATTAAATACAGTGCCAAAAAAGAGAAGCCGCATATAGAGATCGGATGGGCGGCTGGAAATGAACCGGGCGCTTATTTTGTCCGCGATAACGGTGCAGGGTTCGACACAAAATATGTAGATAAATTATTCGGTGTTTTCCAACGCCTGCATCCTGAAAGCGATTTCGATGGTGTGGGCATCGGGCTTTCGCTGGTGAAAAGAATTATTCAGCGCCATCACGGAACCGTTCGCGCTGAAGGAGCTCTTGGCAAGGGCGCTGCTTTTTATTTTACGATACCCGCTCAAAACAGCGGCGCATCCTGAAGTTGCCTAATCAAATGGCCTGCAGCAATTGTCAAAACAAGCATAACAGCCTGAACACCGCTATCAACTACTACTGTTATTGAGATGACAGCTGCTTTCTATACTCCTTGGCCGAAAACCTTATAAAATATTGGCGTGCCCATTATTGTTTTAATATGTTGGCAGACAAAAGCTGTCCGTCCATAACAAATTCTACATGATATACACCCGCTGGCAATGGGTCAAGTCCATTGAGCAAAACAAGGTTTGAACCGGCGCGCACGAAAATCGTTTTTTCTTTAACAACTTTACCCATCATATCGGTTACCTTAATTGATCCCGAGCCTTCTTTTGGCAATTGTATTAAAAGTGTAGTACTTTGATGAACAGGATTGGGCACTATTTGCATTGAAGCCATGGCATTTAGTGTTGAGACGATTATGATTTTACTATAATGCGAAGTACCGTCAATATCCACTTGCTTAATTCTGTAGCATTCTTTTTCAGCCACCGGTATAGCATCCTGCAAAGAATACAAACCTGCTGCAGGGGCGCTGTACTTTACACGACCCGCTGATTCAAAATGGTTACAATCGGCGCTTTTCTCCACTTCATAATAGTTGACATTTTGCTCATTTGAAACCGTCCAGCGGATCATAACCGCAGCAGAAGTTTTTGTACCGGTAAGTGTTAAGAATCGCACCGGCAATGCCGCATTTACCGTTACATTAGAAGCGGCAGGACCTGAGCTGCAAACATTCAGGCCACTCAATGTGGTAGCTTTTATTGCTACATTGTAATTCCCCGAAGAAGAAAATGGAATTGTTGTAATGGATAAATTACCGTTGGAGGCAGCCCAAACACCATTTGCAAGCGACATACCCGAGGCAGCATCTGCTATACCATAGAAATAACCGGTTACTGCATTGGTGATATTATAGGTAACAGATTGGTTGGCAGCAACTGTAAAATTGCTCGGGCTAATAACAGGAGCAGTAGGCAATGATGCGCAATTTACAGTAGCCGTAGCAGCGCAGCTTGTTTCCTGCAACCCGCTTTCCTGCAAGCCAATCGTTAAAACGCCATTGGGGTATAATGCCGTTGCAGGCACTGTGATAGTCCAGGCCGTGGTGCCGGTGGTTATGCTGCCTATATTGGTTCCATCCTCGTAGAGGTTTACCAGGGTATTAGCAACGCTGCCTGTTACGGTTCCCGACACAGTGGTTGATCCTGCTGTCACGGGACCGGTTATTGTTCCGCAACGGCTATTATTGGTGGCAGCAGCAGCAGTTACATTGCCCGAAGCAGTGCTGGTTCCGCAGCTACCCTTTTGCGCAATGGCGTAGTAAATAGTGGATGCCACGGCCGTATAAGTGGCTGGTGTGGTACCGGCATTGCCCGTGCTCCAGGTTCCATTTGCCTGTACACTGGTAGTGGCCACCAGCGTACTTGATGAAGTATATACCCTGATGACGGTTCCCGCAGATTCGCCCGAAGTGCCGCTGATAGCTGCTCCTGCCGTTACCTGATTGTTATTATCGGCGTTGATGGCAGGCGGCGTGGTATAACAGCTTACGGTAATTTTGGCGGTTTGTGCTTCGCATTTGCTTGTAGAAACAGTACCCGTATTATATTCTGATACGATGTAAATAACCTGGCCCGAAGAATAAGAGAGATTGTTAAAGGAAAAAGTACCGCCCGCTGTTACAGTGGTGGTTTGCGTTATAATACCGTCAACATACAGGTAAAGGCTTGATGAAGCACTGGCGGTTCCACTAATGGCTGTAGTAGCGGTGGTAATGTTTCCATTCACAGGAGAAGTAATGGTTGGCACGGCCAGCGAGCCGGCTAACGCATTTCCGCCGCTGCCTGCCACGCATACGTATGCCGGTTCAGAGGCACACCCGGTAATATTATTGGTATAATACACTTTGTAGGATCCGGAAGTGAGCGGGCTGCCCCCGGTACAACCGGAAGAATAGGTCCAGTTCAGGTTAGGGCTGGTGCCGGTAGGCGCCGCAAATAATGCGCTGCTGTTTGTAACATTATCATCGGCAATGCTCCTGGTCAGGTTATCAGTATGAATAGTCCAGCCGGTGCTTAAATTGGTTCCGGTAATGCCCTTTGTGGTAGAGTAGCAATTAAGCAATGGAGTAGCTGGCTTATTACTTGAATTACAGGTTGACGCTGTAACGGCGTTACTCAACAGGCACATAGATTCGGCGGTAGCCTGCGCTTTTGCTGTAACAATATCGCCATTGGCAAGTGTAACTGCAGGAAGCGTCCAAGTTGCTCCGGTGCCTACATTGCTAACGGTACCAATGAGAGATCC
>Ga0157378_10004373_pt1 | contig 12435 bp, 10 predicted proteins | sample M65metaG_FD_115309 | JGI IMG/M metagenome (GOLD analysis project Ga0157378, IMG submission 115309) | Miscanthus rhizosphere microbial communities from Kellogg Biological Station, Michigan, USA - M6-5 metaG | ecosystem: Host-associated > Plants > Roots > Rhizosphere > Soil | place: USA: Michigan...
AGGCCGAGGAAGTCGGCTTCACGTTCGGCGTCGCGCGAGAACTTCAGGAAGGTCATCGGGATCAGGAAGTTCATGCCCTGATAAGCGGCGTAGCCGGCCCAGGAATAGGGAATGAAAATCATCGCGGGGATGGAGGCGAGCTGAACGATGTCGCCCTTGGTGGCCTGCTTGGTGCCGTGGCGGGCCGCGACGTGCGCAATTTCGTGCGCCATTACGCCGGCGAGTTCGGACTCTTCCTGAGCGCGGAGAATCAGGCCGCTGTTCACATAGAAGAAGCCGCCGGGAAGGGCGAAGGCGTTTATTTCGTCCGAGTCGATCACCTTGATAGTGAAGGGAACTTTCGCATCGGAGTTGCGAACCAGGTTCTGGCCAACGCGGTTGACATATTCGGTGACGACCGGATCGTCCACCAGCTTGGAGGAGCGCTCGACTTCCTGCGCGAGCGACTTGCCGAGAGCCATTTCCTTGTCGAGCGAGTAGAAGTTAACGCCCTTGCCGACGTTGCGATTGCCGATGGCGTCGACGTCTTCCTTGGAATTCTTGGGATTAACGTTGTCCGGCGACTGGATCGGGGCATTGGCGCCTGGAGCTTTCTTGGCGTTCGGGTCAGCGGGCGGGGGAGCAGGCTGCTGCGGCGCCGGGGCATTGATGTTCGGCTGGGAGGCCGGATCCTGTGTGGACCCGGTCGAACCTTGGGAACCGGACTGGCTGCCTGACTGGCCGGAGCTCGCCTGGCCCCCGGATTGGCTAGAGCCGTCCTGGGACTGGGCGAAGGCGATTCCGGAAGCGAGCAGCGCCGCGAAAGTGGCGGTCAGCAGGCGTGATGAAGAGGAGAGTTGCATGAGTAGGCCTCCCGGTCTCTTTCAGCTGGGACTTGCTGGCGTCCCATGCGCGAGTATACACCCGCAGAGCGAAAAGATACCGATTCTCTGTACTAGGATGAGCATGGCAGTGGGAAGGTTTCTTGAGCAGCTGTGATCCCTCTGAACAAAACAGAAAAGTGACAATCCGGCGAGACTAAAGGGGGCAAGGGCAGGCAAAGGAGATGTTGTGCAAGCAGAAGCCGGCGTGCCCCCTGCTCGCGGCGGATAAGGAGGGCCTGATAGCCCTTGGGAACTCTGGGTAACTAGGGCTGCTCGCCGGCTCGCGGAAGCACGGGTTAGGGCGGCTGGCGGGCGATTTTCAGAAGAGAATCATAGAAGGCAGGGCTCGGGTTTGGCGGCCCTCCCGGGAAGAAGTTGTAGGTACGGACTTGTCCTATCTCGGCATTCGTCGCACGCTGCGAAGTATTTTTATTGTGCCAAGCGCATCAAACAGCGCCTGTTCTTCCAACGAGCCGGGACTTATCGAACAGTCGTGAATCCTGTCGAAGATCGCTTCTTCCGCCATGCGAATCTTGGCTTCTGCCATCGTTGGGTCTGGTTCGTGCACTGCGTCCTGGAGGGCTGACTCCCACGCGCCAATCGCAATCATACTGCGCTCCAACATTGCCGCTGCTGGGTTGCGGTCGCGGGGACTTGGCGATGGGAAGAATGTAACGCGCGAAGGCAAGTCTTTCAACTACCGAATTTGTTGTACAGAAATCCTGTCCGTGCTGGCCGGTGGTGGGGAAGGAGCGATGCTGCGGAAGAGGGGTGAAGGCATTCGCGCGGGCCGAGGTTCGAGCGTACGCCCCGCCAAGGGCCTTTGGCGCCCGGCTGGCGCGGGGGCAGGAGGGAGACCGGCTGGTTAAACGGCGCACCTGGCGCACCCGAACGTTAGTTTTCAGGGAGCCTTACGACCGAGCCGGGACCGTCGGCGGAAAACGCCTTAAACTGCGTCTGACCCTGCTCCGAGCACGTTATTAGAACTCTTTTTTCGTCTGGTATCCTGCCCGCTTTGTTTTCCGCGAAACTGAGAGCAATGGCGATGTTCTCTTTTTCGTGGGTAGTTTTGTTCTTAGCTGTTCTGTAGTAAGCGGTCAATACTGCGCCAGCGGAAAAGGCTTCCATTTGAAAAGATTGCGTTACGCCGGCTTTGTTCGAGAGCCTGCACTTGGCTTCCAATTGAGCGGAGAACGTTTCTGATTTTCCGTTTTTCGCGAAGACCAACGTGAATCTTGACGGGTTATTGCCGGCTGGCAGGAGACTTCCGGTAAATGTGCTGCCCATGTAGCCCGCCGGATAGTTTCTCATAGAACCCTCCGTCAAACTGGTTCCGCAAATTACAACGGGAAGAGCGTGGGTTCCCGGACCATTGGTTTCGGCTGTGCGATTTCGGGAAAGCCCTTGGCGTTCCAGAGGTTGATGAACTGGGTGACGGTAGCTGGGCCGTGGCCTGCGTAGTGGTTGTTGGCGTAGCCGTAGATGACAACGCCGCGTTTTCTGATCTGGTAGCAGTAGTCGACCCAACTGCTTAACTCCTCGGTGCGGTCGACGACCGGTTTTTCCCACGTGGTTGTGAGCTTTTCGATGCCCTTCCGATCGCCGAGCCAGCGGATGTAGGTCCAATCGGCGGTGATGGGATCGAATTTCCCTGCAAGCTCAGAGAAGGCGGGCATGTTCGAAATGTCCTGGAGCACGAGTGCGTTTTGGTGATCGCGCAGAACATTTGCCAGCGTGGCGTCGAGCCAGTTTTTGTTGCGGACTTCGACGGCGAACTTTCGATCTCGCGGCAGCTTGGAAAGAAAGGGAAGCAGGACGTCCAGGAAATGTTTTTGGCTTGGGAACTTCCAGCGGTCAAAAACGGGAAACTGAAAAACCATCGGGCCGAGCTTGGGGCCGAGGATGTCCATGGTGGTTAGGAATTCTTTGAGCTCCGCGGCGCAACCCACCAAGACTTTTTCATGGGTGATGGTTTGCGGAACTTTGACGGAAAAGATGAAATTCTCGGGAGTGCGTGCCGCCCAGTTGGTGACGGTGCGAGGAGTGGGGCAGGCGTAGAAGGTCGAGTCCACTTCGACCGTCGAGAAGCGGCCGGCGTAGAAGCTGAGGTAGTCGGTCGGGCGCAGTCCTTTCGGATAGAAGGAGCCTTCCCAGCCGGAGGCGGTAAAGGAGGAGGTTCCCAGGCGGATCGGCGAGAGAGGCACCCGAAGAGTATAGCGGCAGAGCCGAGCTGAGGGGGCGCAACCAGAATAGATGTATATGCATCTATTAGGCATGGCTGAAAAACCCTTCGGTACCAGCATCCCCGCGAACAACCTGCCGATGCTGCCTTGCCTGTGCGGGAGTATGCGGCGGGCGACGCGCGCCTTGACGCAGTTCTACGAGCGGGAGCTGGCTCCTGTCGGTCTGAGCGCCACGCAGATGACGATTCTGCAGGCGCTCGCGAGGGCGGGAGAAGTGACGCAAGGGCGGCTGGGCGAAATGCTGGCGATGGACAGCACGAGCCTGACGCGAACGCTCAGGATCATGCGGCGAGAAGAGTGGGTCGCCGAACGGCGGGGACGGGACCGGCGCGAGCGGCTGATACGGCTGAGCAATCGCGGAGTGAAGAAGCTCCGGGAAGCGGAGCCGGTTTGGGAGCGAGTGCAGTTGCGAGTGCACGACGCATTGGGAGAGCAAGACTGGAAGCAACTGATGGAGCTGGCCTACCGGGTGGCGGTGGCTACACAGAAGGGAGACAAGCAATGAGCAGCTACGGAAAGTTGACGCTTTGGCTGATCGGAGTGTGGTTTCTGGTTTCGTTGACGGGGTCGGCGGTGGGCCTTTTCAGAAACAATACGCAGGAATTTGGGAGTGCGATTGCGATCGCAGCGGCTGCGCCGATTTTGCTGTTCGCGGTGTGGTTCGCGGCTTCGGCGGGCTTCCGCGCATTTCTGATGTCGCTTGATCCGCGCGTTCTCACGGCGCTCGAAACGTGGCGAATTATCGGTTTCGTTTTTGTTCTTTTGCAAGCGCACCGGCTATTGCCGGCAATGTTCGCGTATCCGGCCGGATTTGGAGACATTTTGATCGGAGCGACGGCTTCGCTGGTGGCATGGCAGCTGGGGACGCCTCGTTACCGCAATGCCTTTGTAGTTTGGCAATTTCTGGGAATTGCGGACTTGCTAGTGGCGGTAGGTACGGGCACGCTGTCTCGCGTGCTGCAGCCGAACGGGATTTCGATGATGCCGATGACGGTGCTACCGCTCAGTCTGGTGCCGACATTTTTGGTGCCGCTGTTCCTGGTGTTTCATGTGATTTGCATCGCGCGAGCGTGGAAATGGCAGACAGGTACGGCGAAAGTTTCGCCTGCCGGCAGGCCAATCGCGCACCCGATGGGGTGAGCCGGCCGGGGAGGTTCACTCGCTTCCGGTGACGGCACGGTCAGAAAACGTTGATTTGTCCTGTTGGCACCGCTTAACGGGCTTTCCGATGGTTACCCAGCGCTAGATCCGAACGGTATATTCGACTGCAATGTTCTCTTCGCAGTTGGTGCGGCGAAATCACCAAAGCCACGTCGATCAAGATTCGGACGAGCCAGCTGCGAAAAGCAACATACGGGAACTTTGGCGAATTACCGGAGGCTGTGAGCCAACATCTTTGCGCCGCATCTTTCGCCAACGTTTTGACAGTGCGCTCGCCTCGCAGCAGGCAAGCAGGCGGCGCGCAACGAAGTAAAGCACGGCGGCCGGCCGGATGTTCACCTTGACATTCTACTGGAGGGGCCCTAGCATCACCTAGAATGTCTACTAGAGAAGAAAAAGAACGCGTTGATCTGCTACAGGGCACGCTGGATCTGTTAATCCTGCGGACTCTGCTGTGGGGACCGACGCACGGGCACGCGATCGCCAACGCGATTGAGAACAGATCCGATGAGGTGTTGCAGGTCGAGCAGGGGTCGCTCTACCCGGCGCTACACCGACTGATCAAGCGGGGATGGATTTCGGTGGAAGAAGGCACGTCAGAAAACAACCGGCGAGCCAAGTTCTATCGTTTGACGGCAAAAGGCCGGAAGCAGCTGGCGGTTGAGACCAACAAGTGGGAGAAATTGGCGGGGGCGATCGCGCAGATTTTGCGGCCGAGGGCAAAGAGAAAATGAACCGGCGCGGGAAAGGGCTGCTGAACGATCTCGATCAAGAGATCCGCGAACACATCGAGCTGGCGACCGAAGAGAATATCGATCGCGGGATGGCGCCCGAAGAGGCGCGTTGTGCGGCGATGCGAAAGTTCGGCAACGTGACCCGGGTCAAGGAAGACGCACGAGAGGTGTGGAGTTCCCTTTGGGCTGAGCAATTCGGGCAAGACATTCGCTTTGCGCTTCGCCAGCTTCGCAAATCCCCGGTCTTTACGATCGTTGCCATCTTCACCCTGGCCCTCGGCATCGGGGTCACTACAGCGATCTTCAGCGTGGTGTACGGCGTGCTGCTGCGGCCCCTTCCGTATTCCGATCCCGGTCGCATCATGGCCGTCTTCGAGGTCAACTCGCACGGAGGGTGGTCACGCCTTGCGGACCCGAACTTCGACGACTTTCACGATCAAAACCGCAGCTTCCAGGCGATTGCAAAATATAGTGCCAACTTCAGTTCGGTTTCCGGCGCTTCGCAGCCGACACGGGTGACGGTTGCCAGCGTCTCGGCCGACTTTTTCAAGGTTTTCCGTATTCGACCGATCGTCGGGCGCGAATTCGGCTCCGCGGACGCGAGAAAGGGGGCCGCTCCTGTCGCTCTTGCCAGCTACGGATACTGGAAGCAGCATCTCGGATCGTCTCCGGACCTCTCGCAGGCGAACCTGAAACTTGAGAACGCGGTTTTCTCCGTCATTGGCGTGCTCCCGGACGGCTTCCAGTTCCCGCAAGACGCGGATCTATGGATCCCGGCCGATCGCGACGGCGAAAATCCGAGCAGGACTTCGCACAACTACGATGCCGTCGGGCGCCTGCGGGAGCGGGTCCCGGTCGAGAGAGCGAACGCGGACATCAGCTCGATCGCGCGGCGCATTCACTCTACGTCGAGCGAGCAAGGCGATTATCTACTGAAAGACGGAATTGTCATTCCGCTTCGGGACTCTCTCACGGGCAAGGCTCGGCCGGCGCTGCTCATCCTGCTCGGAGCGGTGGGATTTCTTCTGCTGGTGGCGTGCGCAAACGTTGCGAACCTGCTGCTCGCGCAAGCCTCTGTGAGAGAGCGTGAACTCGCCATTCGCAGCGCGCTTGGCGCGGCGCGCCGGCGTCTGATTCGGCAGTTTCTTACCGAAGCGTTCCTTCTTTCGCTGGTGGGTGGCGGACTCGGCGTACTGGGAGCCTTCTGGGGCGTGGCGGGGCTAGTTGCCTTGGCGCCCGGAAACCTTCCGCGGCTAGACAGCGTTTCCATCAGCGCTCCCGTCCTGGTATTTGCGTTGCTGCTTTCGAGCGCGGTTGCCGCGGGACTAGGGGTGTTCACCGCCGTGCGGTCGACGTCCGGCGACCCGCGCGAGGCTCTTGGGGAAGGCGGGCGCGGACAAGCGGGTTCGCAGAGCGGCCAGCGCACCGGCCGGGTAATCGTGGCGGCACAAATCGCCATTACGCTGGTCCTCGTCGTCGGAGCGGGACTGCTCGGGCGCAGTTTGATCAAAGTGCTTCAGGTAGATCCTGGGTTCCGCGTTGACCATACCGGTCAAATTGTGACGATGGAGGTTTCGCGTCCATGTGTGGAAGTCCCCAGAGCCAAGGCAGCTCAGCGGATCTTCTTTGCAAATTTGATTGACCGCCTCAGGCAAATCCCGGGCGTGCGCGGCGTGGGGGCGACGAGCGGTCTGCCTCTGGTTGGCGGTGGGCTACCGGACGGAATGTTTTTGATGTTGTCGCAGAATGAACTGCCGAAAACCCCTGATGGCCTGGCTCCGCTTCTCCAGCAGAAAGAACGCATCGGCATTGCCGATTTCGGTGTGGTCACCGGCGAATACTTCAAGATTCTCGGGATTCCGACGATTCGCGGACGGATCTTTGACGACCACGATAGCCCCAGCGGTCCGCACGTCGCAGTCATCAGCCAATCGCTGGCGCGCGAACGGTGGCCAAAACAGGACCCCATCGGCCGAACGATTGAGTTTGGCAACATGGACGGCGACCTGCGCCTACTTACGATCATCGGGATCGTGGGCGACGTGCGCCAGTACGGCCTCGATCTGCCGCCGCGACCGACCGTCTACGTGAACCTGTTCCAGCGGCCGCGTTCGGCGATCACCATCGCCATGCTGAGTGATGCCGGAACGCAATTGGTCGCTTCGGCGGCGCGGGGAATCCTCGCAGACCTCAACCCGGAGATTCCCGCGAAATTTCAGACCTTTTCGCAAATCTACTCGGCTTCGCTAGGGTCAAGGCGATTCAACGTCATCCTGATTGGATTTTTCGGAATAACCGCGTTGTTGCTCGCTATCGCAGGCGTGTTTGGCGTGATGGCCTATTCGGTCACGCGGCGCACCCGCGAGATTGGGGTGCGGGTCGCTCTGGGCGCCAGCTCCGGCGACGTTCTGAGGATGATCGTGAACCAGGGATTGCGCATTATTCTTGCCGGCGTGGCGGCGGGGATTGCCGGCTCGCTGGTTTTGACACGCACCGTGGAGTCGCTGCTGTTTGGTGTGACGGCTAGCGATCCGCTGACATTCGCCGTGGTGATACTGCTGCTGGTCGCGGCCGCGCTGCTGGCCTGTTACATTCCAGCCCGCCGCGCCACTCGCGTCGATCCAATAAGCACCTTGCGGTACGAATAACGCCACAAGCGAGTCGGCCGGAGCGGCCGATTCACTTGAGCCATTCAAAAGCGAGGCCGGTGGTGCGTTTGAGCAGCGACAGCTCGTCATTTGAACTACAACCAATTAGGCAATCCTGGCCTTTGAGGTCGAGATAGGTGAGCCGCTTACCGCCGCAGTTTTCTGCGACAAGTTGAGCGAAGTTGGACAAAATGGCTGCGTCAATCCAGTCGTCGTTCACTTCGGCATTCCACAAAACTTTCTTGCCATTCAGCCTGAAGGATAGTGACGCCTTTCGTTCCTCCAGATCGACATAGTCGCGAATATCTGAGAGCTGAAGTGATGGAGCAGCGAGGGCCTGAATTCTTTCCGCAACGCGGGCGTAACTGCCGTGGTCTTCAATGCATTCAGTATCCAGGTGCCAGACGTTTTCTGACAAACGGGGAAACGGTTCCACCTCAAATTCGCTCCCCATCATGACCAGCAGCAGCTCGTAGGGGTCTGATTCGTATCGTTGGCGGTCGAAGCTGTTGAGCAGGTGCTCGACACCGAAGCCATCGTTCAGGCGAATACCGCAGGGGATCAGTTGCTCTAGCTGAAGTTCCAGAGGAACCGTACGGCGGCGAAACAGGCGCTCAAACATGCGGATCTCCATCGAAACGGCTCGAACGCGGAAAGAGCATAGCAGGTGAACCGCGTTGGCTCGAGAGTGAGGGCGAAACCAGCTCAGTGCTTTGAAAGAGCGCTGGCGGCGGATTTGGCGCAGCGGAAGCCTACGAAGGGTTGCGATCCGTTCGCGGGATGGCTGTCTCGGTATTGGACCCAGAGATTTACCGGGTGGCCGGCAAAGCTGCCGCCGCGGATCGGGCGCCTCGAAGCATCCGGATAAAGATCGCGAAAAATTTCGGACCACTCTGCGGTGTTGCGTTTTGCTTGCAGCTCTTGTTGTTTCTTTTCTCGCTGGCCGGACGAATAGGACGCCCATTTGCCGGAGAGGAATTGCCAAACGTTGCCTGCCATGTCGAGGAGCCCGTAGGGATTGGCGGGGTAGGCGCCTACCGGTGTTGTCGTGCCGACGTTGTTGTTGAAGTTTGCGCGCGATGGGTCAGGTAGTTCGTCGCCCCAAGGAAACAATGTGTCGCGGCCGCCGCGGGCAGCAAATTCCCATTCGGCTTCGCTCGGGAGGCGTTTCCCGGCCGAATGACAGTATCCGAATGCGGCATACCAGTTGACGTTGACGACGGGGTGGTCGGGTTTGGCGTTGTCGTGATCTGGCGTTTTCCAGTGCTGCAGATAGTTGCCGTTATCGAATTCTTTGGGGAAGCGATCGGAACTGAACTGGGGATTGGCGTCCAGGAAGGATTTGAATTGCGCGTTGGTGACCAGGTTCTTGTCCATGTAGAAGTCTTTGACCGTGACGCTGTGGCGCGGCAGCTCGTCTTCGAAGAGTTTGCCGTTTTCAATAGCGAAGATCTTCTGGAAGCGGGGGATGTCGGCGGCGTCGATGCCCATCTGGATGGTGCCGCCGCGGATCAGGACCATCGTATCGTCGGTTTTTGCGGTCGGGCTAGCGGCGGCGGCGACCGGTGTTTGGGCAAAACACGGCGAAGAAACAAAAAAAAGCAGTGCGAGCTGTGCGGTGGCGGGTTTCATGCGTCGGGGTTCGAAGCGATAGACGAAGAAACCCCCAACCGGTTAGGACCGCAGGCGCTACCGTTTGTAGACCACCTGTCTATGGTGGAAGATGGGCACACTAGCGCCAATCAGAGCTCCAGCCAGACCGCCGCCGACGCCTCCGAAAAATCCCCCGGCTACCCGGGAAGCATTGTTTGAGCTGACGCCGAGCGAAGCACCAGTCACCGCGCGCACCGATCCAGGCATCCTTCAACTGGTTGTGCTGCAATCGAATCTCGCGGATATCAGCGCGCGGGAAGCCGGCAGGCATCGGAATCGGCACGATGCGGGCGCCGCGGGGCTGGCACCAGCTCGCGGGATGTGACGTGATCCACGGTGCGCGAGTACCGGCGGCGAGTTTTTACGGAGACAACGGTGCCCGGGTTTGAGGGTTCTGACGGTTCACCAGTCGCCTGCTTGCGGGTAGATTGCCGAAGGGGCGAATGACAAACTCACGATCGCAAAGACGGTTTCGATCTGCGGGCGGGTATATTCATCGGGTACCAAGCACGAAGAGGTCCGGGCCGGGCGGTCGGTAGAGTCAGGACGCGGCAGGGTGTCTCCATAATGCTGCGTCCAACCGGCAAATCGCACGCCCGAGACCGGTTTTCTGGTGATGGAGCAAGCAAGGGACCATCGCCCGAAGCGGTGATCCCAACTTCCTGCGGCGCAGTCCCTTATTTGGTTTTGTAAGTGAAAGTGACTTTGGTTTCTTCGTCGAGGAGTAGCGGACGGACGAAGCGATAGGAGTTGCCGGCGCGGGGGACGTCCACGGCGACGGGAAGAACTCCAGCGACGCGCTGCTGGAGGTTGGTGACATTGGCGGAGGCGGCGTTTTCCAGTTCCTGCGCGCGTTTGCGAGCTTGCTTTTCAGCTCCCGGGGCCAAGGTCAGCAAGGCGTAATTCGTGCGAGTTTCGACGGTTTCGCTTACCGAGCCCACGCGCAGGTTGAGCCCCACGGGCAGCGGTCGGCTGGCATCGTAGTTCGCTTCCTGAACATAGTTGTTGAAGCCGTTCGCTGCGGTCGTGATCCGCACGCGGCCGGAAGGAACGTTCGAGACCACCCAGCGGCCGGCATCGTCGGTTGTGGCGGTAAGGGTCGTGCCCGTATCGGGATGAAAAACCGCGACTCGAGCGCCAGAAATTGCGGCGCCGGACTGGTCAACAATCATGCCGCCGATCTGGCCAGGTGAGAGCGAAGGCATCTTGAAGTCGCGATCGCTGACCGGCCCTGCGTAGCCGATAGCGCCATCCTTTTCGAGGTCGAGAGCTTCATTCCAGGAGGTCGGAGGCAAGAGGCTGGTGGCGAGGGCGTCACCGCCGAAGTTTTTCACCTTGTATTGTTGGGGCAGAAAAACTTCCCACTGAAGCAAATCAATGGGCAGGTCCATTTTGGGAAGAGAAAGATCGGAACCGCCTTTTTTGGCGAACGGCGCGCCGGAATGGAGAAAGACGAAGGAGACTTCGTAGGGTCCGTTGGGACGGAAGCCGGGGCGGAGGAGCGGTACGCGGGAGCCGTCAGCGCCTTCGACCGGTTTCACTTTTTCTCCGGCGACCTCGGCGGAGACGATGCTGGCGCCGGCGGGCAGGCCTACTTTTAGAAATGGCTGCGCCTGGTTTTTCACGGTGAGTTTCACTTCCGTGAGGGACTTGCCTTCGACGGTGACGAGCGTGGTGACGACGGCGCGTTCGGCGACGGCGGCAAGGACGCTGCTGTCCGGGAAGCGAGTCCATGCCAGCGCGAGCGACGGCGGCTCACTGGGCTGGCGGTGGTAGCGAAACGCGGCTTGCAGCGGGAAGCGTGAGAGTGAGCGGAGATAGGGATTCACCTCCTTTACGTCCATGCGCTTGAGGCTGCCGGCTTCTTTTGCCGTGAGTTCCATAGTGCCCGAGCCTTCGACCAGGGCTTCTCCGGTTTCGCGCTGCGTATTGTTGAAGGCCAGGAAAGGCGCGGCGGCTTTGGAGTCCGTGACGGATTTTTCGAGCGAGATGAGGAACTCGTGGCTGCGTTGCGCAGGATTGGTGACGTTCAGTATGAGTTGGTTTTCCTGGGTTTCGCTGGACTCCAGGGTGGGGCCGGTGACGCTGGTGACCTCGTAACCGGCGGGAACGGCGAGAGTGAATTGCGCCGGGTCGCCTTGCACCACAATGACGTCGGCGAGTGCCGCGATGCGGAGATCGGATTCGCTGACCGTGAAAAGCGTTTTTAGGCTGGAGAGGAAGCGGGCTTGGCGCGGCACGGTGGGAGTTGCGACTTCGCGAGTGGTCCACCAGACGGAAGCGGTTTGTCCGGGAACGAGAGTGGCTTCGATGGAGGTTTGGCCGTTGGCGGAAGAGCGGTTGGTGATGAGGCCAGGCGCTATGCGTACGTTGGTGTGATCGCCGGGAACGACCAGCGAAAGGCGCGCGCTGCCCGCCGAGGGAACGGGAATGTTGAAGGAGGCGCGACCGGCTTCGATACCGAGCGGGAGGCCGGCGTCGAGCGCGACGGAAAAGTTGCCGGAACCCGGCAGGACGGCGGTGGTCATGCCGCTGTCGAGCTGAAGCGGGAGCAGTTTGCCGTCCTGGCGGGCGTCGAGGATGGTCATGCCGCTGGTGAGGGCGACTTTGGTGGCGTTTTTGGTGTAGGTCTCACCTTCGAGCTGAACAGAGCCGAGGACGGAGTCGGTGGTGACGTGGAGTTTCAAATCGGCGTGCTGGATCGCGTAGTTGAGCGGCGCGCCTTCGGGTTTCTTCACGGGCTTGGCGGCGAGAGTGATGAGGCGATTGTATTCGTCAAGGGAGAGTGTGACGTTGCCAGAGGAGGGAAGCGGCAGGATGTCGCGCTGCTGAGCGTGAACAGCCGGCACGTTCAGTCAAGCGATGAGAGCAAGAACGAGAGGAATCGGTTTCGTTTTGATGTTCATGGAGCTGGCTCCTAGCAAGTTGGTTTTCATCGCGCGCCTCGTTTCTTGTCCTGCTGGTAGGTGAGTTCGGCCGACGGAGACTGGTTTTCGCTGGTGAGTTCTGAAACGAGATAAACCGACGGGCCGAACGCGGGGAAATTCACCGAGAGGGGAAGAACGCCGGTGGCGCGGCCGAGAGCGGTGCTGGAGCGGTATTTGTCGACCAGGGTTTTGGTGGTGTCGGGGGA
>Ga0157378_10004374_pt1 | contig 12435 bp, 13 predicted proteins | sample M65metaG_FD_115309 | JGI IMG/M metagenome (GOLD analysis project Ga0157378, IMG submission 115309) | Miscanthus rhizosphere microbial communities from Kellogg Biological Station, Michigan, USA - M6-5 metaG | ecosystem: Host-associated > Plants > Roots > Rhizosphere > Soil | place: USA: Michigan...
CCGGGGGGGGTGTGCATGACCAGCGTGTCGATGCGCTGTCGTTTGGCGTCTATCAGGCCGAGGTGCTTCATTCAGTCGGTCAGGATCCCGCAGGCGGAGGTCTGGCGCTCGCCGATCTCGTAGCGGTCGACGAGCAGGACATCGGCTCCGGAGCCCGCCAGCTCGCGCGCCACGGTGAGCCCGGCGAAGCTGGCGCCGCAGATGAGGACGTCACGCTCGCCGCTCAGGGGCGTGCGTTCATCGCCGCGCTTGGTGGCTCGGACCGGCATCGCGGCGGATTCTGCCATCATTCGCCGCCGTGTCCGCGACCGAGACCATGACGCCTGCGCCGAGTGCCACCCCCGTAGAGGGCTCAGGCGGCCTTCTACTGCAGATCGACGGCAAGATCGTCCCTAATTATGCGGCGACGATGGTGTCCTTCGAGGAGGGCGACGTCGTCAAAGGCAAGGTCGTCCGGATCGACAAAGACGAGGTCCTCGTCGACATCGGCTACAAGGCCGAGGGGGTCATTCCCTCCAACGAGCTCTCGATCCGCAAGTCGGTCGACCCGCATGAAGAGGTCGAGCTGGGCGAGGAGATCGACGCCCTGGTCCTCACCAAGGAGGACGCCGAGGGCCGCCTGATCCTCTCCAAGAAGCGCGCCCGTTTCGAGAAGGCCTGGCGCCGCATCGAGGTCGCCGCCGACTCGGGCGAACCGGTCGAAGGCAGCGTCATCGAGGTCGTCAAGGGCGGTCTCATCCTCGACCTCGGCGTCCGCGGCTTCCTGCCGGCCTCGCTGGTCGACATCCGCCGCGTCCACAACCTCGACGAGTTTATGAGCCAGACGCTCGAGTGCAAAGTCATCGAGCTCAATCGCAGCCGCAACAACGTCGTCCTCTCGCGCCGCGCGGTGCTCGAGGAGGAGCGCAAAGAGGTCCGCGAGCAGATCCTCGGCCGCCTCGAGCCCGGCCAGGTGGTCGAAGGCAAGATCTCCAACATCGTCGACTTCGGCGCCTTCGTCGACCTCGACGGAATCGACGGCCTGATTCACATCTCCGAGCTTTCCTGGAGCCACGTCAACCACCCGACCGAAGTGGTGGCGATCGGCGACACCGTGCGGATCAAAGTCCTCGACATCGACCGCGACCGCCAGCGCATCTCCCTGGGCCTGAAGCAGACCCAGGAGGACCCGTGGCAGCGGGTGATCAGCACCCATCGCTCCGGCGACGTGCTCGAGGGCACCGTGACCAAGGTCGTCGCCTTCGGCGCCTTCGTCGAAATCCTTCCCGGGGTCGAGGGCCTGGTCCACATCTCCGAGCTTGCCGACCACCACGTCGAGAACCCCAGCGAAGTCGTCGAGCCAGGGTCGAAGCTGAACGTGAAGATCCTCGAGATCGACGAAGAGCGTCGCCGCCTCTCGCTCAGCATCAAGCGGGTCGAGGGCCAGAACATGGCGATGGCCGGGCTCGGCGAGCAGATCGCCCAGGCCGAAGGCAGCCAGGACGAGGGGGCCGAGGCGCCGGTGGAGGCCGATGCTCCCACCGGCCAGATGGCAGATGCGTTTGCGGATGCGACCACGGTCGCCGAGGCCGAGGCGCCCGCCGAGGAGGCCTTGGCCGAGGACGCGGCCGTCGAGGCCCCCGCTGAGGAGGCTCCAGCCGCCGAAGAGCCCGAGGCTCCGTCCGAAGAGGCTCCCGGCGAGCTGCCGGCCGAGGTCGAGGCTTCCGAGGAGGCCGATCCCGCCCCGGTCGCCGAGGCCAACGGCACCTCCGAGGAGGAGCAGGCCGAGCATCAGGAGGGGGAATCGGTGCAGGAGCGGCCGGATTCCCCTGACGACGTCGACGAGGCTTCAGGCGACGAGTCCTCGGACGACGACGCGCAGACGGGCGAGACCGAGCAGAGCTGAGCGGCGCCTGAGATGGCGCCGCTGAAAGTTGGCCTCACCGGCGGTATCGCCGCCGGTAAGTCGGAGGCGCTGAAGGCGTTCGCGCGCCTCGGGGCGGCGACGCTGTCGAGCGACGCGGTCGTCCACGAGCTGCTGGAGAGCGACGACCTTCGCGAGAAGCTGGTCGAGCGCTGGGGGCCGGACGTCGCCCCCGAGGGGAAGGTCGAGCGGGCGAAGATCGGCGAGATCGTCTTCGCCGCTCCGGAGGAGCTGACCTGGCTGGAGTCCCAGATCCACCCGCTGGTGCAGCAGCGGACCGCCGCCTGGCTGCTCTCGCTGCCGGCCGACACCGAGGTCGGCGTGGTCGAGGTGCCGCTGCTCTTCGAGGCGGGCAGCGACAAGGTCTTCGATACGACCGTTGCCGTCGTAACCGACGACGAGGTCCGCCGCGAGCGCGCCGCGGCCCGCGGCCACGCGCTGGTCGACGAGCGCGAGGCGCGGCAGCTGACCCAGCCGGAGAAGGCCGAGCGGGCCGAGCACGTCGTCGCCAACGACGGCTCGGTGGAGGAGCTCGAGGAGGCGCTGTCCGCCTTGCTCGAAAAGCTGCGGCGATGAAGCGGAAGGCGATCCGCCGCCGTCGGTTCGTCGCCCTCGGCACCTTCGCGGCGCTGATCGGCGTCTTCGTCGGCGCGCTGGTCGCGAGCGGTGCCTTCGACGACGCTCTCAAAGAGCTGACGCTGCCGCTGCGGCACGAGGACGTGATCCGCCAGCAGGCCGACGAAAAGGGAGTCGACGCCGCGCTGATCGCCGCCGTGATCTACTCCGAGTCCAAGTTCACCGACCAGACGTCGAGCGCGGGGGCGCGCGGGCTGATGCAGATCACTCCAGAAGCGGCTGACACGATTGCCAAGAACAGCGACGCGACCAGCTTCGAATTGAAGGATCTGGGCGATCCCGAAATCAACATCCGCTATGGGACCTTTCTCCTGCGGGAACTGCTCGACCGCTACGACGGCGACGAGGCGGCGGCGCTGGCCGCCTACAACGCCGGGCCGGGCAACGCCGACCAGTGGGGCGGGGCGGACCTGACCGTGGAGGAGATCCCCTTCCCGGAAACCCGCGCCTACGTCGAAGAGGTGCTGGACAAGCGCGACGAGTACCGCCGCGAGTACGCATCGGAGCTGGGTTATGGAAACCTCCGCTAGACCCCGCGTCGCCGCCCTGGCGCTGGCGGTCGGCGTCGTCCTCGCCGATTCCTCGATCGTCGTCCTGGCGCTGCCGGAGATCTACCGCGAACTCGACACCAGCATCACGGGGGTCACCTGGGTGCTGATCTCCTTCAACCTGGTGATCGCCCTGGCGGCGGTGCCGGCGGCGCTGATCGCGCGGCGGGTGGGGCCGGGGCGGACCGCGGCCGTCGGCCTGGCGATCTTCGCCGGCGCCGGGCTCGCCTGCGGGCTCGCCGACGACCTCTCGACCCTGATCGTCGCCCGCTGCGTGCAGGCCCTGGGCGGCGCCGCCGCGGTGACCGCGGCGCTGGAGCTGCTGCCGGCGACGGTCGGATCGGAGCGCCGGGCGGCGACCGTCTGGGCGGCGGCCGGGGCGACCGGGGCGGCGCTGGGGCCGGCGGTCGGCGGCATCCTCACCGAGCTCGTCTCCTGGCAGTCGATCTTCTTCATCCAGGTGCCGGTGGCGCTCGCCGCCGCGGTGCCGATCCTCTCTGTGGCCAGGCACGAGGCGGCCACCGGGGTCCTCGAAGCCGAGGTGCGCCGCACCGGCAGACCGCACCTCTGGGCGAACCTCGCCCTGGCGATGGTCTCGGCGGCGATCGCGGCGGCCCTCTTCCTACTGGTCCTGCTGCTGATTGAAGGCTGGCGCCTGAGCCCGATCGAAGCGGCGCTGGTCGTCACGGTGATGCCGCTGGCGGCGATCCTCGGCAGTCGCATGGCCGAGCGGGTGGGGGACTCCCGCTCGCGGGCGGCGGCGGGGGCGATCCTCGTCTCCGGTGGCCTCGCGGGGCTCGCCTTCCTACCGAAGGCGACGATCGCGCTGACGATCCCGCCCCAGATCCTGGTCGGCATCGGGCTGGCGCTGGTGCTCTCGGCGCTGACCGAGACCGCATTGCACGGACGCTCGCCGCAGGCGATCCACGGCGGCTGGACGATCTCCTCCCGCCATGCCGGCGTCGTCATCGGGCTGCTGGCGCTGACGCCGATCTTCACCGCCGACATCGACCAGCAGCGCCACGACGCGATCGACGCCGGCACCGCGGTGATCCTCGACTCGCCGATCAACCCGCTGCTGAAGCTCGACCTGGCGCAGAAGGTCAGCGACCAGCTCGAAACGGAGAAGGGGAAGGTCCCGACGATCGAGCCCGCCTTCGAGCCGAAGCCCTCCGACCCGGGCGAGCGGGCCGAAGTCGAGCAGCTGCAGGGCGAACTGCAGGACCAGCTCGACCGCGGCGCCACCCACGCCTTCAGCACCTCCTTCATCCTCGCGGCGCTGCTCGGCCTGATCGCGCTGTTCCCAATAGGGCTCTCGCGGAGGGTCGACCTGTGAGCGGGGAGGGGCGCTGGAGCGGGCGGGTGCTGGTGATCGGCTCGATCGTTGCCTCGCTGGTGCTGGTCGGCGCCTACCTGGCAGCGGGCGGCTCCTCCTATGAGCCCGAGAAGGTCCAGGACCCCTGCCAGCCGCGGCCCTGGAGCAACCCCCAGACGCTCGGCCAGATCGCCAACCAGTTCACGATCTCAGCCCTGGACGGGGCCGCCTGCCAGCTGGGCGTCTCCCGCGAGGTCCTGGCCCGGGCCCTGGCGACCCCGGAGGGTCGCGAACGCTTCAAGCAGCGCTACGGGATCGACGACGAGAAGCTCGCCAAGGCGGTCCGCGCCGGCCTCGTCCGCGCCGTCGACGACGCCGAAGAAGCAGGAGCCCTCCCTGCGTTGATCGCCGGCCCTCTAAGACAGGCGGTCCAAAGCATCCCGCTCGAACAGGCGATCGAAATCGTCAACGACGCCGAAGGCTTCCTCGGCAACGCCGAATCCTTCCTCGGCCCCGCTCAAAGCATCATCGAACAGTTCCTGCCTTAGGCAGGACCGTCAGTTCGTGTCTTCGACCTCGTAGCCGCGCTTCTTGGTGTCCCAGGTGATGCCGGCGCAGAGGGCTTCCGGCGTGGTTCCCAGGGCGGTGGCGAGCTTGACCATCGTCCCAAGCCGCGGTTCGCGGCCGCCGCGCTCGAGCAGGGAAACCTCGGTGCGATGGATTTCGCAGCGCTCGGCCAGCTCTTCCTGGGAGATGCCGGCGGCCTGCCTGGCATGGCGGAGATTGGCTGAGAATCGGTCGCGGTGGTTCATTTCAGACAAAACATTCTATTACTTCGGCCGGGTCACGTGCCAGACCCAGATCATCGCCAATGGCTGCAGCGGCAACCGCGCCCAGAGCGCCCAGCGCGGGAACCTGCGCATGTCCAGTCCCCGGATCTGCTCCGGGCTAACCGCCATGTGGACGTTGGCCGGGAAGACTGCGACCAGCAGCGCCAGCAGCCACCAGCGCCCGAGCCGGCGCGAGGCGGGGTGGAGGATGAAAGCCGCCCCGGCGATCTCGGCGACGCCGCTGACCGCGACCGCCTCCTTCTTCTGCGCCTCGATCGCCGGCGGCACGATCGCTTCGAAGAAGCGCGGCCGGACGAAGTGCATCGTCCCGGTGAAGGTGAATAGAGCGGCCACGGCCGCGCGCGAAAGCCTCATCGAAGGCGCAGCATATGCGCCAGCTATGTTCTGGCTGTGCCCGATTTCAAGCTGAACCCCGCCTACACCCCGACGGCGGACCAACCGAAGGCGATCGCCGGGCTGGCCGAGGGCCTGCGCGAGGGCGACCGCTTCCAGACGCTGCTCGGCGCCACCGGCACCGGCAAGACCTTCACGATGGCGGCGACGATCGCCGAGGTGCAGCGGCCAAGCCTCGTGATCGCCCACAACAAGACGCTTGCCGCCCAGCTCTGCAACGAGTTCCGCGAGTTCTTCCCCGACAACTCGGTCGAGTACTTCGTCTCCTACTACGACTACTACCAGCCCGAGGCCTACGTCCCGGCGCAGGACCTCTACATCGAGAAGGACTCCTCGATCAACGACGAGATCGACCGTCTGCGCCACGCCGCCACCGCGGCGCTCTTCGCCCGTCGCGACGTGATCATCGTCGCCTCGGTCTCCTGCATCTACGGGATCGGCTCGCCGCAGGTCTACAACGAAAAAATGCAGCTCTTCAAAGTCGGCGCCGAAATCGACCGCGACGACGTGCTTCGCAAGCTGGTGAAGATGCAGTACCAGCGCAACGACCAGGTGCTCGGCCGCGGCGCCTTCCGGGTCCGCGGCGAGGTGCTGGAGATCATGCCCTCCTACGCCGAGTCGGCCTACCGGATCGCCCTCTTCGGCGACGAGATCGAGGGGATTCAGCACTTCGACCCGCTGACCGGCGAGGTCCTCGACGTGATCGACCACGTCTCGGTCTGGCCGGCCTCGCACTACGTGACCAAAGACGAGACGGTCGACCGCGCCGTCGACGAAATCCGCGCCGAACTGGAATCGCGCACCGTCGAGCTGGAGGAGGAAGGCAAGCAGCTGGAGGCGCACCGGCTGCGGCAGCGGACGATGTACGACCTGGAGATGATCAAAGAGCTCGGCTTCACCTCGGGGATCGAGAACTACTCGCGGATCCTCGACGGCCGCCCCGCCGGCAGCCCGCCGCACACGCTGATCGACTACTTCCCCGACGACTTCGTCGTCTTCGTCGACGAGTCCCACCAGACGATTCCGCAGATCGGCGGCATGTACGAGGGGGACCGCTCGCGCAAGACGACGCTGATCGACTACGGCTTCCGGCTGCCCTCGGCGATCGACAACCGGCCGCTCAAGTTCGACGAGTTCCTCGACCGGGTCAAGCAGCTGGTGATGGTCTCGGCGACGCCCGGGCCGTTCGAGAAAGCCGAAGCGACCCGCACCGTCGAGCAGATCGTCCGCCCGACCGGGATCGTCGACCCCGAGATCGAGCTGCGCGAGACCCGGAACCAGATCGACGACCTGATGAACGAGGTCAAGAAAGTGGCCGAGCAGGGCGACCGCACCCTGGTCACGACCCTGACCAAGAAGATGGCCGAGGACCTGACCGCCTACCTGCTCGAGTACGGGGTCAAGGTCCGCTATCTGCATTCCGAGGTCGACACCCTGGAACGGATCCAGATCGTCCGCGACCTGCGACTGGGGGAGTACGACGTGCTGGTCGGCGTCAACCTCCTGCGCGAGGGCCTCGACCTTCCGGAGGTCAGCCTGGTGGCGATCCTCGACGCCGACAAGGAGGGCTTCCTCCGCGGCGAGACCAGCCTGGTGCAGACGATCGGCCGCGCCGCCCGCAACGTCAACGGGCGGGTGGTGATGTACGCCGACAAGGAGACCGACGCGATGCGGGCGGCGATGAGTGAGACCGACCGCCGGCGGGCGATCCAGATCGCTTACAACGAAGAGCACGGGATCACGCCGGAGACCGTCCGCAAAGGCATCTCCGAGATGTCCGAGTTCCTGGCGATGGAGGACCGGGCGCCGCGCAAACGGCGGCGGCGGCGTGGCGACGACTTCGAGACGCCCGAGGAGCTGGAGAAGGCGATCGTCGCCCTTGAGGAGGAGATGCTGGCCGCCGCCGACGATCTCCGTTTCGAGGAGGCGGGCCGTCTGCGCGACGAGTTGCGCGAGCTGCGCCGGGATCTCGACGGGATGACGGCGGGCGCTTGAGCGGTATGTCGGTCGACGTCACCGAGGCGACCTTCGAGGCAGAGGTAGTGGAGCGCTCGCGCCAGATCCCGGTCGTCGTCGACTTCTGGGCCGACTGGTGCGGGCCCTGCAAGCAGCTGACCCCGGCGCTGGAGAAAGCCGAGGCCTCCCGCGACGGCGACGTCGTCCTCGCCAAGGTCGATGTCGACGCGAACCAGCGCCTCGCCGCGGCCTTCCAGGTGCAGGGTATCCCCGCGGTGAAGGCCTTCCGCGGCGCGAAAGTCGTCGACGAGTTCGTCGGCGCCCTGCCGCCGGCGAAAGTCGAGGCCTTCTTCGACGGGCTCACGCCCTCGCGCGCCGACGAGCTGCTGGCGGCCGGCGACGAGCTCTCCCTGCGCGAGGCGGCCGAGCTGGAGCCCCGCCGCGCCGAGATCGCCGTCGCCCTGGGCAAGGCCCGCCTCGAGCGCGGCGCCGAGGACGAGGCGCTGGAGGCGGTCGCCGGCCACGAGGCCGACTTCGCCGCCGCCGGGATCGCCGCCCGCGTCAGGCTCGTCGAAGCGGGCGTCGGCACCGACGCCTTCGCCGCCCTCGACGGCGGCGAGCGCGAGGCGGCCCTGGACGCGCTCATCGCCCTGATTGCGGACGCGGACGACTCCCGCGACGACCTGCGTCGCGCCGTCGTCGGCATCCTCGCCGACCTCGATCCGGCCGACCCGGCGGGCCGCGAGTACCGCCGCCGGCTTTCGGCCGCGCTCTAGAGCCTCAGGCCGGCTGGTCGAGGAAGCGCAGGACCGCGACGACGCGGCGGTGGTCCTCGCCGCCGGCTTCCAGCCCGAGCTTGGAGAAGATCCCGGTGACGTGCTTCTCGACCGCCCGTTCGCTCACCACCAGCTCGGCGGCGATCGAGGCGTTGGAGCGTCCCTCCGCCATCAGGCCCAGCACCTCGCGCTCGCGCGGGGTCAGCCCCTCGAGCGGATCCTCCACCCGGCGCCGCCCGAGCATCTGGGAGACCACCTCGGGGTCGAGGGCGGAACCGCCCTCGCCCACCCGCCGGACCGCGTCGGTCAGGGCGCCGACGTCGGCGACGCGGTCCTTGAGCAGGTAGCCGAGCCCCTCGGCGCTCTCGGCCAGCAGCTCGCGCGCGTAGGTGACCTCGACGTACTGGGAGAGGACGAGAACCGAGACCTCGGGCAGCTCGGCGCGGATCTCGCGCGCAGCCCGCAGGCCCTCGTCGGTGTGGGTCGGCGGCATCCGCACGTCGACGATGGCGACGTCGGGCCTGTGGGCGCGGACCTTGCGCAGCAGGTCCTCCGCGTCCGCGGCCTGGCCGACGACCTCCAGCCCCGCCTCCTCGAGCAGCCGCACCACGCCCTCGCGCAGCAGGGTCGAGTCGTCGGCGACGACTACGCGCACGGGATCCGCGCCTCCACGGTGGTTCCCTCGCCGGGCTTGCTGCGGACCGCGAAGCTGCCGTCGAGGGCGGCGACGCGGTCGGCGAGGCCGCGCAGCCCGGTGCCCGACTCGGGGTCGGCGCCGCCGGATCCGTCGTCGCTGACTTCGACCTCGAGGCTGCCGTTGCGGCGCTCGACCCGCACCGTCGCCAGCTCGGCGCCGGCGTAGCGGGCGACGTTGGTCAGCGACTCGGCGACGACGAAGTAGGCGGCCGACTCGACCGGCGTCGGCAGGCGGTCGGCGGGGGCGGCGGCGATCTCGACCGGCACCGGTGAGCGTTCGGCGAGGCCGGTGAGGGCGGCGCCGAGGCCGCGATCGCTGAGCACGACCGGGTGGATGCCGCGGGCGAATTCACGCAGCTCGGCGGTTGCCGCGCCAAGCTCCTCCATCGCCTCGTCGAGCAGATCGGCGCTCGCCGCCGGGTCGGCATCGAGCTTTTCGCGGGCCAGGCGCAGGGTCATCGTCAGCGCCATCAGCCGCTGCTGGGCGCCGTCGTGGAGGTCGCGCTCGACCCGCCGCCGTTCCGCGTAGCCGGCTTCGACGATCCGGTGCCGCGAGGCGCGCAGCTCCTCGACCTTCGCCTCCAGCTCGGCGGTCAGCTGCTGGTTCTCGGCCGTCAGCGCCGTGCTGACTTCCTCGGCGCGGCCGATCCGCGAGCGCAGCAGCCCGAGCAGGAAGGCGAAGGGCAGGCAGGCGAAGATCGCCACCGCGGTGACGAAGGTGACCACCTGGAAGGTGTTCGGGGCGCCGAGTTCGCTGCCGACGAGCTGGACCAGCAGGATCGCGAAGGCGGTGCCGCCGGTAACGAAGACCGGCGTCAGCACCCGGCGCTCGGCGTTCGAGCTGCGCCGCCAGTTGCGGAAGAGGATCGCGATCGCGATCGCGATCGAGACGATGCCGCCGATCGCCTGGATCGCGCTGATCGCGTTTGCGACTCCTTCGGCGCCGCCGATCAGAACCGGGTTGTCGGGACAGGCTTCGCACCCGCTCTGCGCGGCGGGATCGATGAACAGCGCCCAGAGCAGCTGCAGCGGGCCGGTCGCGAGGTAGGCCAGGCTGACGGCGACGATCTGCGCCCGCGTCCGCAGCCGGCCGGAGGGGAAGGTGACGAGGAGGTGGATGAGGATCGCGAAGGAGAGGTTCTGGCCGACGATGCCGATCGCGAAGATCCACTCGTTGTTGGAGGCGCCCAGCGCCTGGAAGAACCAGGCGAAGCCGGCGGCGGTCATCAGCGGGCCGACGTTGTTGGCGGGGCGGCGGTCCCAGGCGAAGAGGCCGGTGAAGGCGAAGCTCCAGCCGGCGGCCAGGACCAGCGCTAAGAGCAGCCCACGGGGACTGGCGTGGTCGCTGGTCAGGATCAGCGCCGTGGCGAGCAGGCCGAGCAGGAAGGCGAGGACGCCGAGCGCGACGAGCGCGCGCCGCAGACCGATCATCCGACCAGCTCCGCCAGGGCACGGCCGCTGAGTTCGGCCTTGGCGATGAAGCCGCAGGCGGCGCTCTCGTCGATCGCGGTGCCGAAGTCGGAGCGGTCCCGGCTCGAGGTGAGGACGATCTCGGTCTCCTCGCCAAGCGCCCGCAGCCGCGCCGCGACTTCGAAGCCGTCGAGATCGGGCAGCTGCACGTCGAGCAGGACCAGGTCGGGGCCGAGCTCGCCGACCGCGGCGATCGCGGCGGCGCCGTCGGCGGCCTCGCCGATCACCGCGTAGCCGCTCGCCTCCAGCATCCGCCGGGCGCTGGCCCGGAAGCCGGGGTGGTCGTCGACGATCAGGACTGACTTGGGCACGCCTCGATTCTCCTCCAAGCGGGGGATGCCGGGGGTACGGCTGTCCACACCTTTTGCCGCGGTCTCCCGCACCCCGAGACGCCTGGCAGCCGCATTGGAGAGGGGTCTGCTCGCTGGGAATCTGGAGCGGCCTCATCCCATTGCGACCGAAAGGAACCAAATGAACGCCAAGCACAACATCGCCGCCCGGGCCGCCCGCTGGAGCGCGGCTCACCGCAAGTTCGCGATCTTCGGCTGGATCGCCTTCGTAGTTGCGTCAGTCGTGATCGGCGGCGCGGTCGGCACCAAGCAGCTGACCAACGCCGAAGCCGGCGCCGGCGAGTCCGGCCGCGCTGATCTGGCGCTGGAAGGCGCCAAGCTGACCCCGAACGACGAGATGGTCATGGTCCAGGGCGACAGCCTGCAGGCCGGCGACCCCGCCTTTGACGCAGCGGTCGACGAAGCGACCCGGAAGCTGGCGGCGCTGCCGTCGGTGACCGAGCTCAGCTCACCGGCCGACGGCGGCGGCCAGGTCTCCGCCGACGGTCACACGGCTCTGGTCGAATTCCAGATCCCCGGGGACGAAGACCAGGCCGAAGAACGGGTCGAAGCCAGCCTCGCCGCGACCGCTGCGGTGCAGAAGGCCAATCCCGACGTCCGCGTCGAGCAGTTCGGCGGCGCCAGCGCCAGCAAGGCGCTGGAAGAGGTCTTCAGCGAAGACCTGAGCAAGGCCGAGACGACCTCGCTGCCGATCACCCTGCTGATCCTGCTGCTCGCCTTCGGAGCCCTGGTGGCGGCCCTGGTGCCGCTGCTGATCGGCTTCTCCTCCGTGATTGCAACGGTCAGCCTTTTGGCGCTTCCGAGCCAGCTGGTGCCGATGGATTCGAATGTCGCCTCGGTCGTGGTCCTCGTCGGCCTCGCCGTCGGCGTCGACTACTCGCTCTTCTACATGCGCCGCGAGCGCGAGGAGCGACGGGCCGGCCGGTCGGCCTCGGCGGCGCTGGAGGCCGCGGCGGCGACCTCGGGGCGGGCGGTGCTGGTCTCCGGCCTGACCGTGATCGCCGCGATGGCCGGGATGCTGCTCAGCGGCGACCCGACCTTCACCTCGTTCGCGGTCGGGACGATGACCGTGGTCGCGGTGGCGATGTTCGCCTCGATCTCGGTTCTCCCGGCGGTGCTCTCGAAGCTCGGCGACAAGGTCGAAAAGGGGCGGGTGCCGTTCCTGGCTCGTCTGCGGCAGCGCCGCGCCGGGCGTTCGGTCTGGGCCGCGGTTGTCGAGCGGGTGATGCGCCGCCCGGCGCTCTCGCTCGCCCTCTCCGCCGGTCTCCTGGTCGCCCTGGCGATCCCGGCGCTCTCGATGCAGACGGTGGTCAGCGGGGCAGAGGACCTGCCGCGTGACATCCCCGTCGTGCAGACCTACGACCGGATCACCGACGCCTTCCCGGGCGAAGCGGCCGGCGCGACCGTCGTCGTCGAGGCGGACGACGTCACCGCCGGAGCGACGGCGGCGGCGATCGACGACCTCGTCGCTTCAGCCGAGGCCGATCCGCAGGTGAGCGGCAAGGTCGAGGTCGAAACCAGCCGCGATGGCACCGTCGCCG
>Ga0157378_10004375_pt1 | contig 12435 bp, 9 predicted proteins | sample M65metaG_FD_115309 | JGI IMG/M metagenome (GOLD analysis project Ga0157378, IMG submission 115309) | Miscanthus rhizosphere microbial communities from Kellogg Biological Station, Michigan, USA - M6-5 metaG | ecosystem: Host-associated > Plants > Roots > Rhizosphere > Soil | place: USA: Michigan...
ACCTGTATATGATGTTAATCGCGTTCAGAAATTTAATGTTATAATATAGTGCGTTACTAGTCAATTATACACAAAGTTGTTTTTGTATTGTTTAATTATACCGAAATATAACGAAATATCGCTTTTTAGTGTTATACCGCTGTTAACAACCCAGGACAAATTGCTGAAAAACGATACTATTACAATTAAGTCCACTGAACGTAAAAAGAATGTTGTCATATGCATTATGAAGATAAATATGGATTTAATGACATACAATTATCTAGATAACTGAGTCAGGTGTTCTGGCAGGTCTTTAAATGCCTTTTTGTATAAAGGTGCTTCGTGTTACTTTAAGTATCTTGTGTCTTATGATAAAATTGTACCAGAGAGACTAGCTACGATTACAATAAAAATCATGTATATGAATGAGCACTGACATGTGTTGTTTAGCATGTGTTTTCATTTTTGGATTATCTTAAACTTCTTACCGTAAAAAGGACAGAATTTTATGTCATGAAAGGTCGGTACAGTATTGAACTATACACAAATCCTTCTCGGATCTTCAATATATTCTCATCTACAGAATCATAATAATAAATTCCAATACCGACCGCTTGGCCTTCCGCATATTATTCTTCAATTCTTCATAACAGCAATTTAATTATGTTTTTCATGCCTTACTATCAGTTTTCCATGATCAGTCTTAGCTTTTGGTATCGTCAGGCTCGCATATTATGCAATATCCTAGACCACATAGGATATGATTAATTTGGTGATTTTGACACTTCAGACAAAAATGATAACTCTAAAATATAATTTAAAACCTCTATATGACACTCAAGTTTGGTTTGTTCATTAAAATCATTATGTTCAAAAATATACTCGCTAGTTTTAAATCAAGTTGCATCGTTATCTGCTGCTCCTTAAATTTTAATTTTTATGCTCCTCTGGTCTGTATACTTTTTGATTAGTTAAAGACGATGTATTTTCAAACCATTGAACTTTTATCCGCAGGCACCCCTAAAGTTTACTTGATTGACTCTGCGCCGATAGTGATGTATAAAATCAACTACCACTAATCTCAAGACACGAACTAGCAAGTCTGCTCACCTCTTCTCAAAGCAATATTATACTATCCCTAGTATCCTTGCCTCGTTATCAATGGAGGTATCAAAAGATTTATTATTACATGAAATTTGATGCCTATCAGAATCGATAGTGAGGTTAGTTTAATGTCACTCATGTCATTTTTCCTATTGAATTAATTGCATCTTACCTTTTTAACAGGATAATACATTCTACAGGTATATACGTAAAAATATGTACATCCAAATATTTTAGCATGATGTGATTTTAAATGCCCGCATTTACAAAATTTTCTCTTTTCTAGGCGTAATCTCTCCCCTTTTTTATCTAAAGGTTGACCCCATTTGAAATTTCGTCTATTATTCTGCTTCAAGGCTTAGTAGCTCAGAAGAAAGTATTTCCTATTTGAGTTTTGATTAACCACTGTTAAAATTTATCTACCTCGACTAACTGAGCTAAAGCTCATCTGTCGTTATGATGAGTTTGTTTGTTAGTGTACTGTTTGGATTCTAGTATGATTAGCTACTCACAAATTAGAGAATCAAAGAAATAAAAAATAAAATGTGAATCATTTTAGACTTTATGTGCCTCCATTTAAATCTCTACTTCTCTATAGGATTGTCTATCATATTTCCCCATTCTGTCCACGATCCATCATAATTTTTCACATTGGGATATCCTAGCAAATACGAAAGAACAAACCAGGTATGTGAGGATCTTTCACCGATTCTGCAGTAAGTTATGACTTCCTTGTCCGGAGTTATACCCTTTGATTCATATAATTTTCTTAATTCTTCAACTGACTTGAACGTCCCATCCGCATCATTTACTGCCTGAGCCCATGGGATATTGATAGCATTAGGAATGTGACCTCCTCTCTGAGCATGTTCTGTAGGATATTCTGGAGGCGCTGTAATTTCTCCTGTAAATTCTTTTGGGCTTCTGACATCTATCAATGTATTTGTTCCGAGCGTATTACGCACATAATTAAGAAATGTTCTAATATTTTTGTCAGGCTCTAACTGTAGGTCTAGCTTAAAACTCCCTTTGGGATAGCTGGGAATCTCTTTTGTCACAGGCTTGTCTTCAGCTAACCATTTCTTTCTGCCACCATTTAAAATTCTGACATCTCTATATCCGTAATACTTGAATACCCAAAACGCAAATGCTGCAAACCAATTATTGAAATCTCCATACAAAACAAGAGTTGTATCATTATTGACTCCAATTCTTTGCATCAGCTGTTCGTAAGCTTGTTTGTTTAAAACATTCCTATTTACAGGATCGTTTATATCATGCTTCCAGTTTACTAATACTGAACCAGGAATATGTCCTAATTCATAGTTTGCCACAGGGTCATAATCTACTTCAACGATTCTGATATTTGGATCATTGAGATGATTTTCAACCCACGGTATGTCAACTAACACTTCTGGATGTGCGTACTGCTTCGCTTCAGTCATATATTTTCTAGCACCTAATTAAGCGGTATCAGGTAAGATAAATATTACTGCTTAGATATATGCAAAATAATCAAAATATACGAAATATTAGTATATCTTTACTGCATCAATCAAAAACATGCAGGAGATACTGACTGCTTATTTCTATCTAGGTCAGAGTCAACATCTGTTGCTATTACGATTACATTTGCTTTTGATTTAATTCCTGTATTAAATTATCTCATAGAGTCGATTCTGGATTTTAACAACTATAAATAACACAATAATCTCAACTAATATCCTGACATAAGGCTGATTACTTTAATGTACCCAACACTGCTACCTATAATTGTATCAACATAATGGATTTTTTACTGATGATATTTCTCTATATCTCATACTTGCAACTGAAAGTACTATTACTGGTAATATTGCATTATTTGGTGCAGCAAGAATATCATCATTATAGAGGCTGCTGAGGAGAGAGGGGTAAAAGCATTTTTGTACATTAAATTTATTAAAATAGGACTTTTAGAAGCTGCGATTAATACTGTTGCATGTACCTATCCCTTACAGTCCAATTTGCTTGCTCCTAATAAAAATAGGTATAACTGCTAAACTCTTAAATCGTGATAAAGTCATAAGGGTGTAAATACGAGAGGAACTTGGCCTTACCAGTTCTATCACCTCGTACTTGGCAGTTGTCCATAGTAAAAGGTATTATACAAATGATTCGATCCATAGTCTGTCCAATTCTAAAAATTAACCGAATAGAAAATGAACTTCGTTTTTCATATGATAGCCAACCTACATAGTGCGCCTATGTATATAGATCGATAGTTTATGACAAAAGGAAATAATAATAATAATAATTATACATCGTACTAAAACATGAAAATAGTTGATCTTACACTTGGAATCACATCGGATATGATAACCTTCCCTGGATATCCGTCACCTACGTTCCTAAAATGGTCAAAATTTGAGATTCAAGGATATATTTCAGAAGTCGTGTTTTTGAGTACTCATACGGGAACTCACATGGATGCTCCATTTCATTTCGCCCCTAGTGGCCCAACAATCGATCAAATTGAAGTCCATAGGTATATTTGTAATAATAGCATACTCATAAAAATAGAGAAGAATTCTAATCAAATGATTACTAGCCATGATATAAGAAAACACACTAAATTGGAGATAAAAGAAAAAGACACTGTTGTCTTATCCACAGGTTGGGAAAAGCAAATTAATGAAAAGGATAATTATATGAAAAATAATCCAGGCTTATCAAAGGATGCGGCGGAATTTCTAGTAGAGAAAAAAGTTAATGCCGTAGCAATAGATTGTCCGAGCATTGACGTAGGTTCTGATATCGGACTCATAGCTCATAATACGCTCCTGTCAAATCAGATTCTAGTAATAGAAAATTTATGCAATTTATACAGATTCAACAATGAAAAGTTTACGCTTATAATGACTCCTCTGAAACTTGTAGGTGCTTCAGGTTCACCTATACGCGCTATTGGGATCGAAGAATGAGGAATAATATCTCTGATAATAAAATATGCAAAATGAAGAGCCTACCGGGTCATATATGAAGAAATATTCGAGTCGTTAAGATCATGACAATAATATCTGTCCTCCATCTCAGGAATTTACTAGTATTCTTATGCCATAAAATGAGGCATGATGGTATTCAAAGATAAAATTATTCGGTGATCTAGTAGTTCATTAGGTAGTAATGGGCACGAATCCAAAAACATATTGGTGCAATGAGGCTTGATAGTTGCCAAATGTATATTGCTACGGAAGAAAAAACGTAAATATTACGGAATTCTTACTCAGATGAGTTTTTGGGAGGATTCCTAGTACATTCTTAAACAGGCCAATAGAAATGGACTTTTCTAACCAATACGACCACTTCTCGCCAAATTTATGATGAATTGTGACTGTGAATCTTCTCTCCTGCTCTATCTGAACTTCATATTTGAACATTCCAGCATATCTAGCTAAAAACGACAGATGCAAAAGACATGCCTCAACATCTAATTTCCTGTAGTGAAACATGATATAATCCTTGGGAACTGATGCTGCAAATTCCTCGGCGGCAGTTCTTAACTTATCCTGTTCGGTAGCCTCAATAATTGCTTTCAGAGCCTCACTTGGCAAAGAAATGCGGCCAAACTTTTCAGCATATCTATCCCATTCGATATATTTTGCAAGTATCGAAGATATAAGTGCATTTTCACTAATACCATGTTCATCCGCATCTTTATCTAAAGCTTCATCTAATTGCCTATCTAGACGAATAGTTCTTAGTATCGTCTTTTTCTTGCCCTTTCCTTCTACAGTCAATAGTTAATAACGTTCTATCTAAAATATAACGTTTGAACTCTCCTGGCAGATGTATAATGCAATACTAAAGATATTTTTGGAAGAAAATCTTAGAGATAATTTTTGTCCTATATGTATTTGAAGGACATAGTGGAAGTCTGTGCATATATAACTGTATAAGCATCTACTAAGATTATAGATATCATGACGGCGAATAGTCTACTATCTTAGTTATGAAACAAGATTATTATTATTATTCAATTCAGTTCTGTTGAATGATCTAATTTTTGTAACTTGGGTACAAGCTCTGTATATGTTGGTATCTCATAAGCACTATCCTTTAGTATAGATATCATCTGTTTTTGATCCTTGATTGCTTCAGCCGGGTCTCTTGGATGCAAAGCTATTCTGATAATTTGTGGTCTTTCTTCTATTTGCAACTTGAAGGCTCTTTCATCTCTACTCATGTTCACAATGTTCTTTTCTGGAAAGCCAGTAGAATCCCAATTTAAAACCTTTGGCAGCTTTATTTTCTTAAACTCTCCTTGCGAAAGTAGCAATATATATTCTTCTTGCTCTTCTGCTAATTTGAATCCCAACTTTTCTAATACTTTGATTGAGCTATTATTTAATTTCCATGCTGGTGGTATAAACACGTCAGTGTTTATTCCTATTTCGTGGAATATCTCTAGCCCCGCACGTATCTGTTCCTCTGCATCTGCTTCTTTTGTATCATGGAAGTTATCAAACTGACCATTTTTCAACTCATGATAAAGACCGTGCAAAACAATTTGGCAGTTGTCGTAGGATTTTATCTTATCAACAAATTCAGGAAATCGAGGAAGATCTTGTTTTTCATTAAAGAATGGCACCAATGCAATATTGAATTTTATGTCTAGTCTCTCTAATTCATCAGCCAATTCGAATATCTTTGTTGAAAAAGCGGGACATGCGTCATGTATTGTGACCACTCCTAATCGCGTCTGTGGTTGTTGTTGCTGTTGCTGCTGCTCCAATGAATCCGACATGTGTTAGAACAGAATCTGATATTATTATCAGTTTCGTATCATAACTTTTCACAATAACAGCAGAATGAAAGTGCTGATCCATGTTTTTTTACAGATGATTTGCTTATTGTAGACATTAAAAATGCCAGAAAAAGCACGTTTACATACACAGGATAGCGTTTCTGAAAATTATAAACAGATTATATGAGAACATAATACAGACAATGTGATTAATCACATATTCACTAATATCATATTATGAATGCGTCCTATTTTATATAATCTGCACTAAACGTAACCAAGACTTAACTGCCTATAAAATTAATTCGGTCATAAATTTCATAAAGTCTCACTATAATATCCCTATACTAAGATATTATGTAAGAAAATACGAAAGTCAAGGTGATCAATTCTCGTTATTCGGTTGGTGAAAGATGACATTAATTTGCAATATATAACGAATAAACAATCGCTGGATTTGCTAGTACTCTCTAGACTACGCATATTAATCGTCATTAGGTTTGCAATATCGCCAAGCAAATTATTACCTCAAATTATTAGCACAGATCAATAGCATATCTTTATTATCTAATGCTACCATATAATTATGAAGATTATAATATGTTTTTTAGAAGCCGTTCCCAGAACGAGACTAAGAAATCTCAGACTGACAACGAATCCTCTGATAAGAACAAAGAAGCTTTTAGACTAGGTTCTTCAATTGCCAAATTGATAACATCATCTTGGAATTCTCAAGAAAACCCAGGAAAAGTCTATATTTTTAACCGACGAGTGCATCATGGTGGAGTTGGAGCATTATTGGGTTTATCGAATCTTTTCAGCAAATCACAACCGATACCTTCTGGAATTTTATCAGGATTAGGTGAAGGTCTGGCTAAGGATGATTATGCTGATCGAGACTCTTGGTTCACCTTCGATAAAAAGCCCGAGAGCAGTGTTCATGTTGATGATAGTTCAGTACCACAAACAACAACAACAACAACAACATCTTCCGTTTCATCAACTACTACCAACTCATCAAACATAGATTACAATACTACTAATGAAATGCATCAAGAGACTAAATCGCCAACTATTGAGAAAACAAAGGAATCCTCGTAGTCAATCACTAAAATTAGGAAGGCCTCTACGATGGACATGTGTCATAGAACTTAACATTAGATATAATGATTCGCAGTATAAAACGCATATAGTGGTTGAGTATAATGATAATGCTAAGGATTTGGGAAGACTGAGTGATTAGGTTAATAAATTTGGTGCTCTAGATAACGTAGATAAAAGTGACATTCGCTCAGGCTAATGCTAAAATTCAGGATTTGCCATCGAAAACACAATAATTTAATAACATGTTACTCCTAAAATAGCTTCCCATACAACAGACCTGTAGATGAAAACAGTGCAGATCTTAAACCTGGTTTCAATCTCTATTTACTAGATGCAAAGATCGTTAAAGTCTCAAAATATGTATGCCAACTATACAATAAAGGATTTGATATACATGGGCAAAAAAACTATACTGAAGAAAATAGGATATTAAATACTTGTAAGTGAATATGCTGCATTAGGTGCCCTTGCACTTATTCTTCCTCATTATAGAGAAAAGGAAACTAAATAATATTCCAATTTGGATGTCAAAATATTGTAATTAGAAGTACCTGATCATGATGGTGTTTATGCACTTGGTGACTGTGCATCTATAACCGATCCCATTACCGGAAAGCCTTATCCTCCTACGGCTCAGCACAAGGAAAAGTAGCTGCAAAAAATATCATTTTTGCAATCAAGGAAAAACCAAGAAAACAAAATTGATTAAAAAGAAAGGAATGATGGAAGAATTAGGAAAAGGACAGGCGCATTCGGAGTACTTTAAACAAATTCATTCAACCACTATATTGGCAGAGGTAAGTCGCCTGATTGATCCCGAAACCTTGAAATTGAGACAGAGGTAATCGTCACGGATTGGCTGTGAAATAACAAATTGGAGATAACTATTTGTAATACGAGGTATTCTCTGAGTTATCTTTAAAAATATAGGATAAAAGCATCTACCAATCAAATGTTAGCCTGTTTTGCAGCCAGAAGCAGCAAAATCTAATGATAGTAGATGATTCATTTATATTATTGTCCCCAGTGGTTTAGACTATCAAGAAATTCTTGGCCGTAACGACGCGCAATTTCCTGTTCTAGTTCCCATGTAACTTTACCAGTCTGAAGAGTATCAGCAATTTTCTTAAAGTATTTTTCTAATCCTGCTGGTGAAATAACAAGCACTTTTCCGCCGCTTGGACCTGACTGGTAATTGTGCGGAACACCTTTTGGAATGAACACAAAATCACCAGCTTGGGAATGATAAATCTTTTCGCCACATCGTATTATATACTCTCCTTCCATCACATAATAGGCTTCAGATGCATTAGGATGAATATGAAATGCAGGACCTATATTCGGTGGATGTACCATTTCAATTAGTGAATACATTCCTTCAGAATTTTCCTCAGAGACCTTGACAGCCATTTTTGTACCGCGAAAGTTAATCTGCGAACCCTCCTCTTTACTTAGTGCAAACCCCTCCATCAAAGTAATAATTCATCAATCGTCTAATATTCATATAGATGGATGGAAAAACCGATAACAATAATGAATCTAAGATTACTGGTTAAATCACAGTTATTCTCATTCCAATTCTCATTACCCTAATTCTACAAAATCTACAAAAAATGAGAGTAATAGTAGCGTTGATAGCTTTCGCATCTACTACGTTATGCGAAATTATATCTGAATATAGCATTCTTATTTATCAAAGGAACGGTCTATTCAACTCATTATTGAACTAATCCTCATTGTGGACAGACACCACTTAACATAAACTCGGCTCTGAGATCGAGACGCAAGACACGAATACGATTTTGATATTTTCTGACGACCTCCATAAACCCCTACGTTATTTGCTTAATTCTATACTCTGTCTGTCTGTATTTATTAATGTAATTCTCTAAATACTGGAAGGCTATTTAATCATTGCAAAGCATCTTTTTGTCTTGCCAAGATATTGAATATCGTATATTCTGAGATATTATTATTACAGAATATTAGTGTCCTAATACTTTAGAATTGCAATTGATTTTGATTTTGATTTCGATCAAACAAGAGGTTTATCTATTATTGTTGCATCACCTATTTGCATTTGCTGCCCACTCACTATCCTATTCAATATTTCTTTAGCAGATGATTTATGCAGATATTCATTATTGTTTCCACATCTGTATGAAAAAGTACATCTAGGACAACCACTTTCACTTATACATGGGCAACCGGATAAAATATCTAATGCTCGTGCAATCGCTTTATCAAACTTCTCATATAGAGCTCTACTGGCGCCATTACCGCCCACGCTACCATCATATATAAATATCAAACCTGTGGAGCCAAGTGATATTCCACCCAAATCCTGAGAAGCTCCTCCTGTTATCATTGAGCTTCCTTCGATTATGACATGTTCTGAGGCATGGTAACCACTCATTTCTACATATTGCTCATCAAGTGCAGATTTCGCTATGGCTTCAGGCAAAGGTGCCTTAAAGACCAATCCTTTAGTTATAAACTCAAATTCTATGGGATTTTCAAGCATAATTTTTGTACCCTGTAATGCTTCTTTCCCAACTTCTATGTTTGAATAGCCGATTACTTTCTTTTGTATCCTTAAGGAGCAATATAGAACTTCCAGACCGAACGTGGTTTTTTGATCGTGAATTTCCAGAATAGTGGGAAACTCATTAACAATTGCTTTTGTATAGTATGGATAGTCATAGGGAATAGATTTCAGATCCGCGTAAGGCACTGGTAGTTGTTCCCGTAGTCGAATTTTACTATCTTGATTATTATCACTAAAATATAGTTTTTGAACAAGATACCTTCTTCCAGCCAAAAAATATATGGCATGATCATGGAGTTCTTCTATTGCTTGAGGCATTTGACGTTCGCCTATTAATTTTCCACTGTAGGTTATTCCCACCTTGGATCCAATCCCCCTAATACTAAATTCTCTAAGGACCTCCATAGCTTTTTTATAATTAGGTACGAATTTGCCATTTGACAACTCGATGAGATCCTTTGAGATAAGCTTGTGAAGTATAGAGATAATTGAAGGCGACTCCGACATAGATATCGGCTTGTCGCATGCCATTGCAAGAACTTGATACTCCATTACAAATGGGTTACCGGGATCAGTATACGCAAATTCTTGATCCTGTAAATAATCATCAGGATGTAGTTTGTAATATTGGCTTATTGGGTCGTTACCTAAAGCAAGAAAAGCATACCCATCTTGGCCACTTCTTGCGGCTCTTCCCAATCTTTGAATCAGCCTATTAACAGGCACAATATCTGAAATTACTACGTCTATATCCCCAATATCTATACCTAGTTCCAACGTTGGAGTAGCAGAGATAGCCATTAATTTACCAGTCTTAAAAGATTCTTCGACAGACTTTCTCACCACAGTTAGCAACCCAGCTCTATGTACTTTTATCGGGATACCTTGCTTTGATGAATAAAAAGCCAAGAGTTCAGAAGACAAATGCGATTTGCTAAAGGCAATTGTTTTGTGTTTTCTCGCAGTGGTCTGCTTAAGTAATTCTATTATTAATGACCTTTGTGAATGTAACGACGGGAACATGATGGCGAAGTTTATTTTACCTTTCCTACCAACGCCCTGTATCATTTCCATTTTTCGATCAAACAGTTGTTTGCAAAATTCTTTAGGATTTGACAGAGTGGCAGAAGCAGCAATTATCTGGAGTTTTTCCACGTTTCTTGATGATCTAATCAGTCTTTGCAGTCTTTTTATCACATGATGAATATTTGCTCCAAATATGCCAGTATAGACATGGACCTCATCAACGACTAGGAATTTCGTAGTTTTAATCAGACGTGAAAATCTCGTCCTGTTAATCAGATGATAATGAATTACATCAAAATTCGTGATAATGATTTCCGGAACTGAATTATTAATTATTGACTCTCTTTCGTCCATTGTAGTATCTCCATCAAATATGTTCACGTTTATTCCCAAATTTGCTGCGATTTGAGTTATTTTTGGCAATTGATCTCGTGCCAATGCTTTAGTCGGATATACAAAAACAGCAAACACCTTTCCCTTTTCTTTAAAGCCTTTATACCTCAACGAGGAAAGATGTAGAATTTCCTCAGAGATTTTTTGTATTATTGGAATACAAAAGGCTTCAGTTTTGCCAGAAGCAGTAGGAGCGACAATTATAATGTCGTTTCCCTTTAAAATTTGCTCAAATGACTCTTCTTGAAATTTGTAAAGTCTCGCGATATTCTTCGCATGTAATGCATCAATAATTCCTTCATCTAGAGGTAAAAGTCCAAGATCGCCACCTGTTTCGGGTGCAGATTCTTGAAAGACCCGGAAATCAACAACATAATCCTTTTTAGAATGTAGTATTGCCTTGAGTAGGCCATTTTCCATCAAGTTATTATCGGCTAGCAAAGATTCTATTTCAGATCTTGGACGTAAGAATTTTTCTCGATTTGACAAAGATTCTAAATCTTGTAATTTAGAGATCTGTCCGTTGTCATACATATCCAAGAATTCTAAATATGCTTCATCGTGATCGTCAATTGCTTTAACAACACCACAAACACTGCATTTGCCACAGGCAAATATTAATCCTCCATTATAGATTTTACTGACATCAACAGAGTTCAATGAATTACAATTTGGACATCTGTAGGTAGACAATAACCTTCAAGGCGTCATACCATGATATATCCCTTAGGTGAGGCTAAATGAACATAGATAAATATTTGAATAATATGATGGCTATCTCAATAACGTATAATGGTAAAGATCACCATACAATCAACCCGTTAAGTGCTATTGCTTCTAATTATTACAATCAGAATAATGCTTTTATGATAAAGATGTACATCTCAAGGGAGAACAAAGAGAAGATGACAATCTCAAAGCTAGATTAATTGACCTTATTCAATAGTGCTAGATCTTTATTATTCGATTCTACTGCCTTCTCAATACAACTAGTTACGTTCTCTGAATTGAGGTTTTCTGATAAGGATCTGCATTTGCCTATTTTAGCATCATCATTTCTAAAGCTCTTGGCCAATAATCTGGCTTCTTGTGCTAATTGAGATTCGTGGCCCGATTTTGCATTTAGACCTTGTACTTGTACCACAAAGGCTAGGGTCAATGCCGCAGTTATGAATCCTATGATTTTAGCATTATTCTTCATTTGTTTCTTCATCTATCTACTAAAATATCTGAACACAGACGTCTTGTTCACTAGGCTTGATCTCTTCTTATTTTGCCCCGGATGCTTACAATTTGATAAGTTTGACACATCTTGTATCATGCTCTACTCCTTTTTGTGAGTTATCTAGAAATCTAACTATTGCGTAATTAGAGCCTCGATTTTCTTGCGTTCGACGTAAATCGGCTATATATTACTTCAGCAGTCTGAATTCGCATCAATGTGATTATAATTTTTTATGTTCAAGAGACATAGCATCTAAAAGTATTATAT
>Ga0157378_10004376_pt1 | contig 12433 bp, 5 predicted proteins | sample M65metaG_FD_115309 | JGI IMG/M metagenome (GOLD analysis project Ga0157378, IMG submission 115309) | Miscanthus rhizosphere microbial communities from Kellogg Biological Station, Michigan, USA - M6-5 metaG | ecosystem: Host-associated > Plants > Roots > Rhizosphere > Soil | place: USA: Michigan...
ATCGGCCGCCTTCGCCTGCGGCATCTCCGCCGCGGCGTGGCTGGTCGTGGTCATCCTCTGGAAGTTCGTGCTCGCCTTCGTCCCCGAGGCCATGGGCGAAATGATCCTCAAGGCGCTCATCCAGATCTCGCACTTCTTCTACATCCTCTTCTGGCCCGTGCTTTTCCCGCTGCTGCGCGTCTTCGACCGGCTCGATCGCGAAGAAGAAGAAGCGCACGAGGATGAGGAAGTCAGCGACGATGAAGTGCAGGCCTACATCGACGTCGGTGAAGAGGAAGGGATTCTCGAGGCCAGCGAAGGAAAGATGATCCAGTCGGTGGTCGACTTCGGCGACCGCGTGGCGCGCGAGCTGATGACGCCGCGCATCGACGTGCTGGCCTTCGACGCCACCCATCCCTTCGACGAGCTGGCGCGTCTTTTCGCCGAATCGAAATACTCGCGCATCCCCATTTACGACGGCAGCGTCGACAAGATCACCGGCATCGTGCACATCAAGGAAGTCTTCGAAACGATCGTGAAAGGGGAGACCCGGCCGGTGGCCGAGCTGGCGCGGGCGCCGTACTTCATCAGCGAGACCAAGAAAGTCTCCGAGCTCCTGCGCGAGTTTCAGAGCGAGCACATTCAGGTCGCCGTCGTGGTCGACGAATACGGCGGCACGGCCGGCATCATTACCATCGAAGACGTCGTCGAAGAGATCGTCGGCGAGATCGCCGACGAGCATGAGGAAGAGGAAGCGACCATCGTCGACATGGGCGATGGCGAGTACATGGTCAGCGGCCTCCTTCGCGTGGAGGCGCTCGAGGAGTTGCTCGACGCCGATCTCGAAGGCGACGATTACGAAACCATCGCCGGACTGATCTTCACCTCCACCGGCCGCATTCCGAAGACCGGAACCGAGGTAAAGAAGAACGGCTATCGGTTCATCGTCGACCGCGCCGACCGGCGGCGCATCTATCGAGTTCGCGTTTCAAAGGATCCGGATTGGACGCGGGAAGATGAAGAGGAGAGAGAGTCCCGTGGCTGAAACGAAATCCGCACGCAAGCCTCATTTCGGCGTGGTGGCGCTGGTCGGCCGTCCGAACGCCGGCAAGTCGACGATCCTGAATCGCATCCTCGGCCACAAAGTCTCGATCGTCTCCGCCAAGCCGCAGACGACGCGCAACCGGATCGTCGGCATCCTCAACGATCCCCGAGGACAGATCGCCTTTCTCGACACGCCCGGCATCCATCGGCCGCTGCACAAGATGAACGTCCGGATGATGGAGCACGTTCGCGCCAGCGTCTCCGAGGCTGATGTGGTAGCGGTCATGATCGACGCCAGCCAGCCGTTCGGTCACGGCGACGAATTCGTCCTGGAGATGATGTGCCAGCAGAAAGAGAAAGAGCCGGAATCGAAACGCTTCGCCATCCTCAACAAGATCGACCTGCTGAAGAAGAACAAACTCCTGCCGTTGATTCAGCAATACAACGAGACCGGACTGTTCGATCAGATCGTTCCCGTCTCCGCGTCGACCGGCGATGGCGTCGAGCAACTGGTCAATTCATTCTTCGAAAGCGTCGGTCTCGGCGAAGCCATCTATCCGACCGAAGACTTCACCACGCAGCCGGAACGCTTCTTCGCCTCGGAGATCGTGCGCGAGAAGCTGCTGGCGCACACCTCGGAGGAACTGCCGTATACCACCGCGGTGGCCGTCGATCGGTGGGAGGAGGATGAGGAGAAAAACCTCATCAAGATCTACGCGACGATCGTGGTCGAGCGCGAGACGCAGAAGCCGATCATCATCGGCAAGCGCGGCGACATGATCAAGCGGATTGGCACCGAAGCACGCGTCGAATTGGAGGCCATTCTCGGCGCCCGGGTCTTCCTCGACCTCCACGTCGCCGTTCACGGCTCCTGGCGCGAAGACGAGCGTTTTCTCGGCGAGCTGGATTGGCCACTTTCCTGATTTTTGTACGGCGCGGACTTGTCAAGAGCAGGTGTAGAATCTGTGAACTTCAGGTCCAACCGGTCTAAGAAAATCAGGAGGGGAACCCATGCAACTTCGCAGGCTGTTCTGCTGTCTCTTGGTGGTATTTGCGGCCACCTCAGTTCTCGCCCAGCAAACGGGGGCACTTCACGGAAGGGTGACGGCATCGGACGGCTCCGCGCTGCCTGGCGTCACCGTCGAGGCAAAGTCGAACGTACTTCCGCAGCCGCGCGTCACGGTCACTGACGGTAACGGCGACTATCGATTGCCGCAATTGCAGCCGGGCACGTACACGCTTACGTTCAGCCTCTCCGGCATGCAGACCACAACCAGGAAAGCGGACGCGATCCTAGGCCAGGACAATGCCGCGGACGTCAAGCTGGGCGTGAGCGGCGTCTCCGAGTCGATCACCGTCACCGCCGCGAATACCCTCGTCGACAAGCAGTCGACCGAGATCCAGAGCGGCCTGTCGCAGACCGAGATCCAGCGCCTTCCGGTCCAGCAGAACTACGGCGACCTGCAGAAGCTCATCCCGGGTGTCATGTACTCGCAGGACACCTTCCGCGGCCCGAGCGCCGGCGCCAGCGGCCAGGACAACGTCTATCTCTTCGACGGCATCAACATCACCATGCCGCTCTTCGGCATTCTGAATGCCCAGCCGAACACGCACGACATCGCCCAGGTCAACGTCGTCAAAGGCGGCGCCAAGGCGGTCGACTTCAACCGCGCCGGCGGCTTCCAGATCGACTCGGTCAGCAAGTCGGGCACGAACAAGTTCTCCGGTGAGCTCGGCTACCAGGTCCTCCGCCACGGCTTCGTCGCCGACCAGGTGGGGACGCAGAATCTGACCTTTGCCCAGGATCGTTCCTGGAGCACCGTCAACATCGGCGGTCCGATCCTCAGCGACCGCCTCTTCTTCTATGGCTCGTACTACAGACCGGAATACACCCGGACGCTGCAGGCCAATCTCTACGGAGCCCTTCCGTCGTACAGCCTCAAGACGAAGGAAGAGTTCGGAAAGCTGACCTTCACCCCGACGCCGTCTATCCTGCTCAACGGCAGCTATCGGAACTCGCACACGGACGAAACGTCGGGCTCCTTCACCTCGACGCAGGCGGCGACCACCGGAACGGGCAGCAACACGAAACTGCAGCTCGGAACCCTCGAAGGATCGTGGATCGTCAATCCGAAGAGCTTCGCCACGGCCAAGTTCACCGATTACCGGAATCCCGGTGGTGGGGCGGCGGACTTCGTTGCCAACACTCAGGTTTCGACCACGCTCGGCACGCAGCTCGATCTGGCGAACCTGGGCACGATCGGACGCCTGATCGTTCCGTCGCTGAGCGGCACCAACACCGCCTTCAATACATTCGTCCAGCCGTTCATCACCAAGTACGGTTACGTCTGCCCGGCCGGCAGCACCACCTGCACTCCGGGCCAGCTCACCGGGGGCGGCACGGTCGGCTTCGGCCAGTTCGCAGAGGACGACGACAGCTTCTTCCGCAAAGCCGGCCAATTTGGCTACAACTACACCTACGGCACCGCGATCACGCACGATTTCCACGTCGGATATCTGCACGACAACGAGAGCGAAGATCGCTTCCAGACCTCGAACGGCTGGGGCGCGATCACCATCCCCGGCGGCATCGGCACGGCAGGAACCTGCCCGACCGGCACCGCCTGCGCGGGCCAGCCTGCCTTCTTCGTGGCCAGCTTCCCGCAGCAGACCACCGGAGCCGTTCCGACGCTCCATTCCGAGTACCACACGCAGGGTTTCGAGCTGAATGACACCATCCGCATGAAGAACTGGACGTTCAACCTCGGCGTTCTCGACACCGACGACGTGTACTACGGCCAGGGATTGAAGAAGGCCGACAACCTCGCCGGATACGTCTCCGCACCGGGCGTCAAGTACAAGATGCACGAGTACGGATGGAATCAGATGATCCAGCCGCGTCTCGGCGCCACCTGGGCATACAACGGCAATGACACGCTCTGGGTCAGCGTTGCCCGCTACAACCCGCCGGCAAACTCGGATGCCCGCGCCGCCTCATGGGATCGCAACCTCGTCACCACCATCAATGCGTACTTCGATTCGACCGGAAAGCTGATCGGCGTCCAGCCGAATGCGTCGTCCTCGGGTAAGTGGTTCCAGGACCGCATCAAGCCGCCCGAGATCAAGGAGCTCCTGCTCGGAACTGCCAAGCAGATGAACGAGCACTGGTCGGGCCGCGTCTATGGACGCTACCGCCATGGCGACCACTACGTCGAAGACACGAACAACAATTCGCGCACCTTCGCGCCGCCTCCGGGCGCGTCGCAGGAGCTGTTCGTTCCGAACCTCGGCGCGATCCGCAGCGCCATCGGCAGCGGCTCGACCTACGTCATCGCCAACCTCGACGGCGCATTCACCAAGTACTACGAAGCGACGATGGAGCAACAGTGGCGCGGAAGCGGCGACCGGCTGATCGTCGACGGCTCGTACACCTGGAGCCACTACTACGGCAACTTCGACCAGGACAACACCTCGTTCAACACCGCCAACGACGCCGCGGTCTTCATCGGCTCCTCGAACATCGGTGACGGACCGGGACGCCAGCTCTGGAACTTCAAGTACGGCAACCTGCGCGGCGACCGCCGCAATGTCGTGAAGATGCACGGCACGTATCTCTTCCCGTGGCACGGCACGCTGGGCGCCTTCGCCGTCTATCAGTCCGGTCAGCCGTATCAGCTGGAAAGTGTGCTGCCGTATCGTCCGCAGACCGGTTCCACCAGTGATACTGATCGCTACGCCGAGCCCGCCGGAACGCGCCGCACACCGGCGTATTACGACCTCGATATGAACTACACCCAGAACATCCCGGTTCACGGATTGAACCTGCAACTGGCTCTGGACGTCTTCAACGTGACGAACAACCAGGAGGGATACAACTACGAGACCCGAATCGGCACGCTCGGTTTCACCAACGACAAGACCGTGAAGCAGGTAGCGATCCCCGACTCGATCTCCGACGCCGTGCTCAAGGCGCTTCTGGCGCCGACCGCGGCAACGTTCAATCGCGCCGACTGGGGCGTGAAAGCGCCGTTCGCGAAAACTTTCTACAGCCCGCGCCGCTATCAGGTTGCTGTGCGCGTGCAGTTCTAAGTTCTCTTCATCGATCGAAACGAAGGCCCGGCGATTTCGCCGGGCCTTTCCATTTTCCGAGGCCGCGCAGAGTTGTCCTGAACAAGCGAACCAGATTTGCCATCCCGAGCCGCCGGAGGCACGAAGGCGCGAAGCGGCTGAGATGCCGCAGGACGGCGAAGGAACTCCAGATAGGCAGCACCGTCTGAAACTCAGCGTCTCATTCCTGCTGGTCTGTTCGTTTGAGACGCTGTACTTAGTGAAGATTCTGCAATTTTGAGTTCCTTCGCCGTCCTGCGGCATCTTCGCCGCTGCGCGGCTCGTGCCTCCGGCGGCTCTGGATGACAGAGCAAGTCACCGAAAGAGCCGCTCGCGCTCGATGAGTTGGCGGGTCATCGCGTTTGCGTGTTCCCGCGCCGCGGCGATGCGCGCCGCGCTGTCGGGCTCGCGCAGTAACACGCTCACCTGCGCACGCTTGAAGAGCGCCATCGGGTATTCGGGATCGGCCGGCTGCACGCGATCGAGCGCGGTGCGCGCGTCCTCGAAGCGTTGCGACGCCAGATAGAGCACTCCGAGCTCGGTGTCGTGTTTGAAGGCCGGCCCTTCTACCGCGCGGGCCTTCTCGAATGAATCGATCGCCGGAGTGGTCTGGCCGAGGGCCATTTCCATCTCACCGAGGCGGGTGAGCTCGGGGGCGGTGGGGGAGCGGAGCGTGTAGATCTTCTGCCGCAGGCGGACGGCATCGTCGAGACGCCCCTGTCGTTCGCGCACGACCGCGAGCGCTTCCAGCGCGGGAACCTTATCGGGCGTCTCGGCCACGATCCGCTCCAGCATCGGCACCGCCGCCGGCCACTCCGCCGTGCGCGCGTAATGCAGCGCCAGGTAGGTGCGCACATCCGCCGAATTCGGGGCGATCACCTCGGCCTTTCGATACGCCGCCAGCGCGGCCTGTTCGTGCCCGAGGGCGGAATGCGCCGTGGCCAGGCGGAGAGCGGCGTCGAGATTGTGCGGATCTTTGGCCAGGATCTGTTCGAGCAACGGAATCGCCTGCGCGTATTGCTCGCCGACGAAGAGACGCGCTGCTTCATCGAGCAACGCAAACATCGGCGCCATGTCGGCGGGACGGGGAGCATCGGCGCGAACGACCGGTTTGGCTACGGAGCTGACGTATCCCAGCGCCGCCAGCTTGCGCCGCTCTTCGTCATTGAGATTGGCCTCGCTCTGCTGCGCGTCCATCGACGGGATGGGATAGTCGTGCAACGCCGTGCGCGCGGGGCGCGAGAGATCGGCGTTAGCGGCAAGGTCATGCTTCTCGGCCGGATCGGCAGCGACGTCGTAGACCTCGAGCTTTCCCGCCAGGATGGCCTTGCGCGTTCCCTCGACGGCCATCACCTGCGGCTGCCATCCGAAGTCGAGGAACGGTTTCATCGCTTCCCCGACGACAACCTCGGCGTCGCCGCGCAGCAGGCTATTGGTCTTGTCGATGCCGGCCCAGTCGAGGATGGTGTGGAAGATGCGCCGCGTGCTGACCGGCGTGTCGCCGATTCCGGGCGCAACACCGGGACCGGCGAGCACCAGCGGAACGTGCATCGTGGCCTGATAGAGCAGGTTGCCGTGTTGCTGCTCGCCATGCTCGCCGAGCCCTTCGCCATGATCGCCGGCGAGCACGATCGCCACCGGCCCTTTGACCTGCTGTTCGAACGCCGCGGCCAGCCGTCCGAGTTGCTCGTCCATGAAGGCCACCTCGCCGTAGTACGGCTGCGCCGCGTAACGGCTGCGGAACGGCTCCGGCGGCGTGTAGGGGTAATGCGGGTCGTAGTAGTGCACCCAGAGAAACAGCGGCTGTGTCAGCGGCTGGTGAAGATAGGCGATCACCCGATCGGTGGTCTCCTTCGCCGTCCGCTCCGCCACTCCGGCTGGCTGCTCGTCGTCATAGGTATCGAATCCGCGCGACAACCCGAACCGCCGCGCCAGGGCGAAGGCGGAGACGAAGGCGGCCGTGCGATATCCCGCCGCGTGCAGCCGCTCCGCCAGCAGCGGCTGCGTATCGGCGAGGTGCCGCGCGTTTTCATGGACGCCATGGCCGGCAGGGTAGAGGCCCGTCAGCATCGACGTGTGCGACGGAAGCGTCTGCGGCACGGCGGTGTAGGCCCAGCGATAGCGCCGCCCGCGCGCGGCGATGGCATTGAATGACGGCGTCGACACGCCCACCGCCTCGGGGCCGGCGGCGTCACTACGGGTCGTATCGAGCGTCACGAACAGGATCGAGGGACGGGGCGATTCTGGTTTCGGCGCAGCTTCCTTGCGGCAGCCGAACGCGAAGAGCGCGGCAGCAAGGAGGACGGAGGTCGCGATCGGATTCCGATTCATTGTCGGTAGTTCTAACACGGCGGGCGCGGCCGTCGACTCGTGTTAATCTCACAATAACTCGTCATGCGAACACTTCTCGTCGCCTTGGGCATCGCTGCGCTGAGCACCACCGCCTCCGCGTTTCTGTCGCCCATCTCTCCGGAGAGGCCGGTGTCCCAGCGCCTCTTCGGCGCTCCCGCCGGTAATCAGCGCACGCTGGCGGTCGCCTCCAACGGCGCGATCGGTTTCGCGGTCTGGCTCGATGAGCGCCGCGGGGGCAACGAAACCGACCTTTACGGCGCGCGCATCGATCTGACCGGCCTCTCGCTCGATCCGATGGGCATCCTCATCGCCACCAAGGTGTCCAACGGCACCGTCATCTGGAACGGCAGCGCCTTCGTCGTCATCTCCGAGGGGAACAGCCTCGGGACGACATTCACCTACATCACTCCCGATGGCGTGCAGATCGACCAGAAGTCGATTCACGTCAACCAGAGCTTCGCTGCGACGATGGGCTCTGGACCCGATGCGCGGATCCTCTTCGCCAACCATGGAGCCGCCACGGTGGTCGATGCCGGCGCCCGCATCGTGGCGGCGGATGTTCGATACGGATTGCCGCAGGCGATTCTCGCGGCCGGTTCGAACAAAACCGAGTTCCTCCTTCTTCGCGGCGGCGACATCACCAACCGGCTCTACGCCGTCCGCTTCGACCGCGACGGCAAGCTCATTTCGACCAACGACACCGGCGTCGATTTTTCGGACACGGGAACCGTTCTCACCCTGGCCGGCACGGATGACGACTATCTCCTGGCCGGCCGAGGTCCCACCGGCCGGGAATTGGTCACGGTTCACCTCAGCGTGAGTGGTGTGGCAAAAAAACCTCCGTCAGAACAGCCCACCTCCACCTCTTCGGACATCGTGTCGTTTCCGCCGGCGAGGCCCGCGGTCGTCGTCGATGGAGACATCTACGTCCTGGCCTGGACGAGGTCGGCCGCGAATGGGGAGGCGTACACCACCATCAGCGAGTTGCCGGCCACCGAGCATGGCGTGGTCACGCTTCCACTCGTCCGTCCGTTCGCCTGGACCGGCACCGGCTACGGCTCGGTGCTCGGAATGGCCGGCTCGCACGTGATCCTCATCAGCGACGCCTTTCGCGCCGGCGTCTCCACCAGCATCGATCCGATCGCCACGGTGCTGGAGAGTCCATACGGCAGCGGTCTTGGCCCCTTCGCCCTCTCCTCGAGCGCCACGAGGCAGGCCTCGCCGCAGGTGGCGTCAGCGAACGGGGGATACGCGGTGCTTTGGAACGAGTACGGTCCCGATGGCGCCACGCATCTCCTGTTGCGCCGCTTTCTCTCCGCGCCGACCGGAGCGCCGATCGAGGCCGCGCCAATCGAGGTGGCCAGCAACGGCACCGGCAGCGCGATCAATGCGCGGATCGCCGCAGCGGGCGATACCTACGTCGTGGCTTGGCCGACGTTCGACACCCCTGTAACCAGCAACTACGTTTTGCGCCGCCTCTCGGCAACGACCGGATTGTGGATCGATGCGGAACCGGTTTCGCTGGCCGCCCACAGCTTCGAGCTGACCCTCGGCGCAAGCAGCAATGGCGTTCTTGCCGTCTACTCCGTCAACTGCCCGTCGCAACGATGCATGCACGCACGTGCAATCGCCACCGATTCCGGGGCGCCGTTGCGAACTGCCGAGACGTTGCTCACCGCGACCACAGCCTCGGACATCTCGGTGGGCAGCAATGGAATCGACTTCCTCGTCGCCTGGACTGACAATCTTTGTCTTGGATTTTGCGACCTCCCCTATGACTACAACCTGTTGGCGCAGCGTGTCAGCGCGGATGGGAAACCGCTCGGGAGTACGCCTCTCGCTCTCGACAAAGGCTACGGGACTTCCTGGCCCTCGATCGCATGGACCGGGAGCTCCTACGTGGTGACCTGGGCGGCCCTCGGACCTGGAGTCATCCGCGCGTCGCGCCTTACCGCAAACGGCACCCTCGCCGAGACACAACACGTTGCGAACGTGCAGCCCGGCTATTACCAGGCGCAGCGAGTCGTCGCCACTGGAAACGGTCTGTTTCTGCTCACCACGCGCTCGAAGGTGATGGAGGGCGTTACTCTCGACCCGCAGTCACTGATCGCCTCCGGTACGCCCGCCACACTCGAAATCGACCGATTGCCGAACGAGTCTTTCTCGACCGCGGTCCTGCCCGACGGCCTCGTCATCGCCTACGACCGCGTCGACAGTGACAGCGGCAACGTCGAGCGTGTCTTCAGCCGCGTGTTCGGCAACACCGTTCGCCGCCGTTCCGCTCGCTGAATACCAACGCCCGAGGTGGGTGCTCCGTATTACGTCGAAGTAACAGGAGCCCCGATGCGTTCCCTTTCCCTCGTTCTCGTCTTCCTTGCCCACACCGTCCTCGCCACCACCTTTCCCGCGCCAACGTCTCCCGAGCAGCCGGTATCGGCGCCGGTCTTCACCACGCCCGCCGGCGATCAGCAAACGCTCGGCATCGCCTCGAACGGAAACCTTGGCTTCGTCGTCTGGCTCGATCATCGCCGCGCCGCCAACGACATCTACGGCTCGCGCATCGACGCCAACGGCGTCTCGCTCGATCCGCTCGGCATCCTCATCGCCACCGGCAGCACCAACGGAACGGTCATCTGGAATGGCAGCGAGTTCGTGGTCGTCTCCCAGCACGGCAGCGACGACACCTTTACGTTTGTGACCGCCGAGGGCGCCATCGTCGATCGCAAGACGATGACGCTGACCGCCATGCAGCTCGCGGCCACGATGGGCTCAGGACCTGATGCCCGCATCCTCTTCGTCGGTTTCGGAAGGGCCACCGTCATCGACAGCCGCGCCAACGTCGTCATGGCCAACGTGCAGCTGGCGATGCCGGCGTCGCAGTCGCTGGCTGTCGCCGGCGCGGGAGCGAACGAGTTTCTCGTCCTGCACACGAACCTCGTGCCGAACCGTCATCTCTTCGCCGATCGCATCGATCGCGACGGCAAGCTCCTCGGCACGGCCGACACGGGCGTCGACCTCAACGTCATCGGCTCGACGCTCGCCCTCGCCGGCGGCGATGACGGCTATCTCCTCATCGGCCGCGGCGTGATCGAGCGCGACATCATCGCCGCGCATCTCAACCGCAACGGCGTGGTGACCTCGCAGAGAACCCTGGTGACCTATCCGCTGACGTTGCGGGTGTCCGTCGTCCCTCCCGCCAGACCGGCCGTGCTGCGCGACGGCGACCACTACGAAGTGGTCTGGACCACATCCGAGGGCAATGGCAACGCGCATACGTGGGCGGTGATGGAGCCAGCGTCGGGAGGCGTTTCAACCGCGCCGGTTCCGATTCTCGACTGGACTGGATCGGGCTACGGCGCGGCCATCGCCAAGGTGGCCTCGCAACCGCTCATCGTGACGGACGCCTTCCGCTCCGGCATCTCCACGAGCATCGATCCGGTTGTCAGTCCGAGCGCCGCCGATCTCTCCTCGAGCGCATCGCTCCAGACAATGCCGCAGGTGGCCTCCTCGGCCAACGGCTACGCGGTGATGTGGAACGAGTTCGGACCGGATGGAGCGAGTCATCTCTACCTTCGCCCGTCCTCGTCAGCCGCGCCGATCGAAGTGGCGAATGATTCAAACGGCCACGCCATCAAGGCAAAGCTCGCCGTCGCCGGCGATACGTACGTCATCGCCTTTTCCACCTCATCGACGCTCGCCGGCGACAACTACGTCGTGCGCCGTTTCTCCGCGACGAATGGCTGGCTCGATGCTGAGCCCATTCCTCTAGCAACCGCCGAGGAGCTCGTCCTCGGCGCGAATGGCGAGGGAGCGCTTGCGGTCTACACCGTCGCCTGTTCGAACGATCGTTGCCTGCGCGCTCAGGCCATCGCCTCCGGCTCCGGCGCGCCCATCCGATCGTACGAGACGATTCCCTCCAGCACGCGCGCGTATCAGCTCGCCATCGCCAGCAACGGCCACGACTACCTGATCGCATTCAATGACAACATCTGCAGCTCCTACCCGTTTTACGCCAGCGCGCCGTCGCGCATGGTCGCGCTGCGGATGAAGGCAGACGGAACGGCGCTGGCCTCCGCGCCGATCGTGCTTGACGACACGGCGAACTTCACTCCGGACCATCCGTCTATCGCCTGGACGGGCAGCAACTACGCAGTGAGCTGGACGCGTGGTGCATCGATCCTCGGCGCCAACGTCAGCCCTTCCGGCTTTGCCGATGCCGCGCGCCAGATTCTGCCGCGGCCATCGATCCTGGTCTCGCAGAAGCTCGTCGACAGTGGCGCCGGTCTCCTGCTGTTCACGACGCAGCAAACCATCGATGGCGTGACGAGCACCTCCGGCATCGCCGTCGATCCGCAATCGTTGCTCCCGACCGGAGAGCCGGTGCTGCTGGTGACCGATCAACCGTCCAACGGATCGGTCTCGGCGACAGCGCTTCCGACCGGTGTCGCCATCGCCTACGATCGCATCGAACAGTCGGCCGCGAATGTGGCACGCGTCTTCACGCGGACCTTCGGCGCAATCGGCCGCCGCCGCGCGACGCGCTGATACACGGAGCGCTGGCGTCCACGCCGGCTGGCCAGGCGCGCGTCCCGCCGCCTTCCGGCAAGACACCAACATCTTGCCAAGTACCGCGGCGGCGAGGACGCGCGCCGAGCCAGCCGGCGTGGACGCCAGCGCTCCTTTGGGCGACCCCCGACTACAATCCGCGCCATGCTGAATTACATCTGGTTCGGACTGATGGCGATTGCGCTCATCGTGGCCATTTTCACCGGCAACGCCGCAGCGGTGACGAAGGCCTCGGTCGACTCGGCCAAGACCGCGGTCGAGATCTCGCTCGGCCTGGTCGGCATCATGACCCTCTGGCTCGGCATCATGCGCGTGGCCGAACACGCCGGACTGGTGTCGATGCTCAGCCGCATCCTGCGGCCCATCAGCAGGATTCTTTTCCCCG
>Ga0157378_10004378_pt1 | contig 12431 bp, 8 predicted proteins | sample M65metaG_FD_115309 | JGI IMG/M metagenome (GOLD analysis project Ga0157378, IMG submission 115309) | Miscanthus rhizosphere microbial communities from Kellogg Biological Station, Michigan, USA - M6-5 metaG | ecosystem: Host-associated > Plants > Roots > Rhizosphere > Soil | place: USA: Michigan...
CGACGGCGCCGAATTTCAGGAAGTCGTCGACAATGCGAAGCGTTTCATGGAAAAAGGCTTCCGCCACGTACGCATTCAGGTCGGAGTTCCCGGAATGGCCGGCTATGGTGCTCGTGCTGGGGGGAATGCGCTTAAGGCGCTCCACGACAAACCCATGTTCGAGCCTGCCTACTACATGCGTCGCGCGCTGAAGTTGCTGGAAATCTGCCGCCAACAATTAGGCGAAGAAGTCGAATTGCTGCATGACATGCACGAGCGGTTGCTGCCGAACCAGGCGGTGCAGTTCTGCAAGGAAGCGGAAAAGTTTCGACTGTTCTTTCTCGAGGACCCGCTTTCGCCCGAAGATCTGGGGTACTTCCGGCAGATCCGCCAGAATTGTGCCACGCCGATAGCTATGGGCGAACTTTTCAACAGCCCCCATGAATGGCAACCCCTGATTGCTGAGCGCTTGATTGACTTCATCCGGGTGCACGTCTCACAGGCCGGCGGATTCACCCCAGCGCGTAAGATCGCGATTTTGGCGGAGCAGTTCGGGGTCAGGACCGCATGGCATGGCCCAGGCGATGTTTCACCGGTCGGCCACATGGCAAACGTCACCCTCGACATCGTTAGCTACAACTTTGGCATTCAGGAATATTCGGCCTTCAATGACCGCACACAGGAGATCTTTCACGGCTGCCCCGAAATGAAAGACGGATATCTCTGGGTGAATGAGCGGCCGGGATGGGGAATCGAAATCGACGAGAGGGCCGCTGCCAAGTCACCATTTATCTCCGGCCCCGACAACTTGAACGGCGGCTGGGGAGAGGTCCGGCGCCGTGATGGCACGGTGATTAAGCAATAGTTGCCTGGACAGTGCCATCTGTCATAAATGAAATCCGCCTTGCCTTCGGCGGTGAGGTGAAGTCTTTCCGCCTGGTCGTGGTAGGAGAAATAGATAAGGCCCGAAAAGCCCCTTATTCCTTCGCCTGCGCGACGCTGTCGCTAATCCATCTCGGCGGAGATCTTCCATGGTCGCAGCACTGGGATCCTTAATATCCTCACCTCCCTTAGGGTTTGGGTGGTGGAGGCGGTGTGAATTGCGCCAAATCGGAGAATCCGAGGATGTTCTCGATTTGATCTATCTTCTTTTCGGCATCTTCGAATCCATCCTTTCCGAACATCTTGTGTTCGATGTCTTCAAACTGATCGGAAATTTCATCCAGTTGCGTATTGGTGAATTTCTTTTTCCAGGCGGGAAAGACAATTGTGTCCTCGCGGGCCGCGTGGTTCGCGTACATCAGCACGAAGCTGTCAAATACAGATGCCAGCGGTTCCGCATGAGCCACCGAAATCCTGGGACCGTTGGTGACGGTCAGAACATAATCGGTTATCTCGCGGCCGCGATTGTGTTGCTCGGTAAGGATGTCGGCATACCGCTTCAGTTCGCCGCCCTGTTTTCGTATTAATGGGAATATATGTTGTTCTTCGAGCATGCGTTCGTGATAGTCCTCGCCGAAGGTCCGAAATAGCTGCGCCGTCTGGTGCAAGGCGGCAGGATCGACAGTGGAAGACTTGGCACGCAATTTAGGAACAGCCTCAAAATAGACTAGGAGTGCGCGGCGTATCACTCCGTGCTCGCGCATAAGATCTTCGGTTGCTGACACTTCTGGTTCTTTGTCTTTGTCGTTGTTCTTCACAGACGGCAGCTCGACCTGAAGAGCTTCCGAGAACAATGGAAGCGTGGCGACGCCGGTCCCGAGTCCAATTCCCAGAAAACCTGCTACTAGTCTTCGTCGATTCCAATCAGTAACCACGATGACCCTCCCCCATAACACTATCCGCCAAAAAGGATTGCTAACAATGTTCCTAAGACTGCAGCGGGCTCGCTGTGGTTTGCCTCGGCACCTTCGATCGTCTTAATTAACCGTGTAGAATCTTGCGACCGAGTTTCTGGCCGTTGAACTAGCCCTATGAACGAGGCTTTCGCAATCCTTTTGTCGATCGGCATAGGGGCCTTCGTGCTCTTTGGTCCGTGGATTCTGCTATGGCGAAGCCATCGCAGGCGCAGCGCACAACGCCACGAAGATCAAGTGCGATGGGCCGAGCTGACCCGCCGGGTCCACCTGCTCGAACAGGCGCTCAAGCGCAGCGCCTCGCCCATCGACACCGAGACAAGCGCGCCTGCAAGGCAGCCTGAGGTCGCACCGACGAGAGGAGCGTCGCATCGACCGGTTCCGGTTGAGTCGGCCCCTATCCCGCCAGAGGAGCAGCCGGCTTTTGAGGAGCAGTCTTCTGTCGTGACGCCTCCCCCTTTAGTGGAGCAGCGAATACCCTCGGCGCAGGTTGCTTCGCAAGCGACCAGACCTGTCGCTTCACGATTGAAATCCGCCCTTGATGTCGAGGACAAACTCGGCGCCAACTGGCTCAACAAGCTCGGCGTTGGACTCCTCGTGCTGGGCATCGCCTTCTTCCTCGCCTACCAACTCACCAACCTCGGTCCGGCCGGTAAGGTGCTTGTGGGCTACGTGGTCAGCGCGGTAATGCTCGGAATCGGCATCTGGCTGGAGCGCAGGGATCGCTACCGCATTCTGGCTCGCGCGGGCGTGGGTGGCGGATGGGCGCTGCTTTTCTTTACTACCTTTGCGATGTATCACGTGCCAGCGGCGCACATCCTGAACTCACAGTTGGTTGATCTGATTCTGATGCTGGCGGTGGCAGCTGCAATGGTGCTGCACACATTGCACTATCGCTCCCAGGTCGTCACCGGGCTGGCTTTCGTGTTGGGGTTCCTTACGGTGGGCGTGAGTCAATCTGACGTCTATAGCCTGGGCGCGGGCGCCGTGCTGGCCGCTGGGTTGGCGGTAATCGTCGTGAGGATGAAGTGGTTCGAGCTGGAAGTGTTCGGCATGCAGGCCAGCTATCTGAATCACTACCTTTGGCTGCGTCCGATTATAGAGCCGATGAAGCACCACCGGCATCCCTTCCCTGAGTTCCCTGCCAGTGCAGGTCTGCTGCTCCTGTACTGGGCGGTCTTTCGCGCCTCCTATCTATTGCGCAGCCCAGACAATCAGAAACAGGAGCGCACTTCCACAATCGCGGCAGTATTGAACACGGTTTTGATGTTGCTGCTGTTCAAGTATCAGTCCACACATCCGGAATGGGCTTTCTGGGCACTGCTCGCCATTGGAGGAATCGAAACCACACTCGGTCAGCTTCCAATAGCACGCCGTCGCCGCACCGCCGTGGTTGTGCTCAGCACGCTCGGGGTGATTCTTTTGATTGCGGCCTTCCCGTTCCGCTCATCAGGAATGCAGCTATCGGTGTTCTGGTTGATGGAGGCCGAAGCGCTGTTGCTGATCGGCGTGTGGACGGGCGAAGTCGTCTTCCGACGACTTGGTGGTGCCACATCGCTGCTGGTAGCCGGGCAGATGGTCAGCATGGATGCGGCTCGGGTAGCCGGCATGCGCATGGACGGCGCAGACGTCCGGCCGCAGTGGCCGCTATCGGTTTTCTTCCTGGTTGCCGCCTGCGTTTTCTACGCCAATGCGCACTGGATATTCCCACGCTGGTCTGATTTATTCACCCATGAGATTGACCGGCGCGTGATGCAGCGTCTTTCTTATGTAGGTGCGCTGACGGCGGCGATCGCGTTGTGGATGGCGTTTCCGGAAGCATGGACGGCGGTCGCCTGGTCTGCGCTGGGGCTGGCACTGATCTTGACCGGAAGAAGGCTTGGTGCCGAAGAATTACGATACCAGGCAAACTTCCTGGCCGTGGCCTCGATACTGCGAGCACTGTCTATCAATCTCGAAAGCACCACCACTTATCACGGAGTGAGTCAACGAGCCTTGACGGTGTCGTTGGTCGCAATCCTGCTCTACGTGACGTCGCGTTGGAGCGGCGATGCTTCCGAATCAGCGCGTGGTCTTGAACCGCGGGTGCTGTGGCTATTGCGCAAGGGCGTCTACACCTGGTCAGCGTCGTTATTACTGGGACTGCTGGCCTGGTATGAGTTGCGCCCCATCGGCGTGGCGGTGGCCTGGGCCATCGGCGGATTGTTACTCCTGGAAGTTGGCTTAAACCGAAAGTTGCTATCGGCACGGCTTCAGGCGTACGCGGCTCTGTTGGCGGCATTCCTGAGAATATTCTTCGTCAACCTGAACGCCAGCGGGTCCCCGGGTGAGATAAGCCCGCGCTTTTACACCATCCTGCCTGTAGCCTTTGCGTTTTTCTATAGCTACTGGCGACTCTTTGAGAATCGCGAGGCCCTCAAGAGGACGGAGGCAAGGCTTCTGGTAAATGCCTGCTGCTGGATGGGGACCATCACCATCGCAGGCCTGGTGCGCTTTGAACTGGAAGCCGATTGGGTAGCCGCGGGATGGGCCGCCCTGGCCTTCGGGCTTACCGTTGTAGCCTGGAGGAGCCAACAACGAGTTTTCTCCCACCAGGCGTTGCTGCTCTCCATGGGTGTTTTGTTCCGTACCATCCTGCACAATTTCTACCAGCGCAGCTACTTCCCCGCTCCATCGTGGATCACAACCCGATGGACGACGGTGGGGACTGCATTGCTGCTATTGCTGGCAGCGTTGCCATTCCTGTTCCAGTTGCGCGAGAAGAATATGCCAAGCCGCAAAAGCGGTTTCCGGCGAGTCTTCGAGTTTTTTGAGCGCCGCCCGGAGCAGGTATTCTTTTTCATCGTGCTGGGATTGCTTACAAGTCTGTTCGCGATTGAAATGCGGCGCGGCATGGTGACACTCTCGTGGGGGGTGGAGGCGATGGCGGTATTTGTGTTTGCGCTTTGGGTGGGAGAGCGCAGCTTCCGCCTCGCGGGGTTGGGATTATTGTTGTTAAGCGCCGCCAAGATCCTGGTTCTGGACGTATGGAGACTGAATCCCAGCGATCGCTATCTGACGTTGATTGTGTTGGGTGCGGCGCTGTTGTCGGTGTCATTCCTATACACCCGCTACCGCGAGACCATACGGCAATACCTATGAAGCACTGGATTTCGCTCACGGCAATTGTTTTGTTTGGCATCGGCGTCATCGCGTTCAGCGAGCGGCGAAAGGTAGATGTGCCGGCCGGACCGGACGCCATCCTCTACCTGGTCGCAGACACGGAGCAGGAATTGACTCGCATGCCGGTGCGATTCACCCGTATGAGCGACGCGGAAGAGATTGAAATTGGCAATGGCATCGCCGCCGGCTACACCCTTCAGCAGGAACAGGAAAAGGTCGCCTCGGTCCAAACCGTGCTGAGATACCTCACGCAGGTGGGCTCGCGGCTGTCAGCCCATGCCAAGCGGAAGCTGCCGTACAAATTTCATTACATTCCTGACAAATACTTCGTCAACGCCTTCGCTCTTCCCGGTGGACATATATACGTCGGCCAGGGGCTACTCGCGCTGATGGACAGCGAAGACCAACTCGCGTCGGTAATCGGTCACGAGATCGAGCACGTCGACCACTACCATTGTGCGGAGCGGGCGCAGTTGGAAGTGGCGCTGCGAAAGATCCCGCTTGGCGGATTGGCGTCCCTTCCGCTTGAAGTGTTTGAGGCCGGCTATAGCAAGAACCAGGAACTGGAGGCCGACAGTGAAGGTACTCGCATGACAGTCGCGGCCGGGTATTCCGCCAATGGCGCGATTCGGATGTTTGAGGCGTTCCAGCGCGCAGAAGAAACCGCGCGCCGGAAAGCCAGAAATCCAGGCGAAGAAGCAAACGAGGTGGCCCGGCAAACCCTCGAAGGCTACTTCCGGTCGCATCCGTTGCCCTCAGAGCGCATCGCGCTGGTGCAGAAGTTGATTGCCAGTGAAGCCTGGCCGGTGCGTGCCGAACGGGATTTGGAAATTGCTTATATTTTCTGGGCAGCACGGGCGGAGGACCTCTTTGCGGAACACAAGTATGCCGAAGCGCAAGCAGCCGCGCTGCGTTCGTTAAAAATGCAGCCCGATCGCCAGGATGCAATGGAAGTTTTAGCCAAGGCATATTTTTCTCAGGCCAGCTTCGCCGACGCGGCCGCAACTTATCGCAAGATTTTGCAGCTGGAGAGCCGAGCCGAATTCGCAAAGGACTACGCTATGGCGTTGGCAGCCGCGGATAGAAAAACTGCGGCCAAAGAGTTTGAATCGTGGGCCAAGAGCGTCTCAGCCGAACCGAGCGGCCTACGCGCTACACTCCCGGGCCTCTACCTACTGGCGGATAATCCGGCCCCAGCGGCCAATCTGTCAGAACAGCTGAACCGGGAGAAATATTCCACTCCTCCCGAAGAGTTTGGAGAGCTGGGCTGGTGGTATTACCGGGCTGGAAATTACTCGCAGGCGCTACCCCTGTTGGAAGATGCGGTGCAGCAACGGCCGGGTACCACACAGTGGCTGATAGGCCGGGCCTGGGTACAGATCCAAGACAACAAGCTGGAAGACGCGTTTAAGAGTCTCGATGCAGGGTACGCCTCCGGAAGGACCAGCCCTGACCGGAGAATGGCTCGGGCCGTGGCATTCTGGCTTTCCGCCCAAAAAGACTCCGCAGTTGCCGAGTTCGACTCAGCAGTCTCAGAACAGCCGGAGTGGAAGAACCCCCGATGGGTACAGGCCCTGTATTCCACTTTGGTGGCTGACACGATACGAGAGATTCAAACTGAGAGCGATCGAAGACTGAACCTGCGGCGGGCGCAGTTGGCCACGCGACCGTAGTACCACTTCCTATACTGTCTTAGTCTTTTCCCAATTTCCCACTCGACAAGTTGGCAAACAGATTACGTCTTGGATACAACGGGGTGACAAATCGATTTTCTAAATCAAATATATTGGTTCGAAACAATCCTGGCCGCATCTATTTGGCAAGATTCAAATCGTTTAGAACACATCGCCAAACTGGATTGTGGGTACTTATTAGGAGGTGAATGCTTGATATCCGCATGTTTTCATATCACCAGCACGCCTGAAAACGGCCCCACCACACCGACCAATTCCCTGTTCAGCACCTTGTACTTTGAGCTGCACCGCCTGGCGAAACGGCAACTCGCACGGCAGTGGGGACCCGGGAACCCGAGTGTTACTACGCTGTTGCACGAGGCGTATCTGGATATGTCATCTCGCGACGGTGCCATTTTTCCGGATGAGGCACGCTTCATGGGGTATGCCGCCCGGGTGATGCGCGGGCTGATCATTGACAATGCCCGAAGCCGCGATGCCAATAAGCGCGGCGGCCAAATTGAGATCACTTCCCTGGGGGACCATGACGTTGAGAATCCGGCAGACGCGAGAGAACTCTCGCAAATCAGCGACGCGCTGGACAAGCTTGCGGAGGTTGAGGCCAACCTGGCCGAGTTGGTCGATTTGAAGTTCTTCTGCGGATTTTCGTTCGCAGAAATAGCCGCGCTGCAAAATCTCTCGGAGCGCACCGTCCAGAGAAAGTGGGAAAAAGCGCGCATCTATCTCCGTCGCGCCATCCGTGCGGAAGTTTCAATCTGAGAACATGCGGGCGATAAGCTCCATTTCGTGGCAGGTACTCAGTCCATATCTGGACGAGGCGCTCGAAATGCCCTCCGAACAGCGCTCGCGCTGGGTGGCGTCTCTGCGAGCGGAGAATCCGGAGTTGGCGCACCAACTGGAGACGCTATTGCGCGAACATGTCACGCTGGCGCAAGCGGGGTTTCTGGAGAACGGCAGCGTAGGCAGACCGACCCTGGCGGGGCAAACCGTTGGTGTCTACACCCTGATATCGCAGATCGGCCAGGGCGGAATGGGGAGCGTCTGGCTGGCGGAGCGCAACGACGGGAGATTTGACCGCCGCGTGGCAATCAAGTTTCTTAACCTTGCGCTCATAGGCAAGGCGGGAGAACATCGCTTCAAACGTGAGGGCAATATACTCAGCCGGCTGGCGGATCCACACATCGCCGAGCTGCTCGACGCAGGAATCTCGCAGGCCGGGCAGCCTTACCTCATTCTCGAATACATCGAGGGTGACCACATCGATCGCTATTGCGATCAACGCAGGCTTAGCGTGGGAGCACGGCTGCGCATATTTCTTGAGGTGCTGGGAGCGGTATCCCATGCCCATGCCAACCTGATCGTGCATCGCGATCTGAAACCGTCAAACGTTTTGGTGGGAAACGACAGCAAAGTTAAGCTGCTCGACTTTGGAATTGCCAAGCTGCTCGAAGGCGAAAGCAAGCCTGCGCCGCCGACCCGACTGACAATGGAAGGTGGACGGGCGATGACCCCCGAATACGCGGCCCCGGAACAATTGAAGGGGGAGCCCGTAACCACGGCCACCGATGTCTATGCTCTCGGAGTGCTGCTCTACTTGCTGCTAACCGGACAACACCCGGCTGGGCCTGGTCCGCACACCGCCGCAGACCTCATAAAGGCAGTCGTAGAGCGTGAGCCGGTTCGCCCATCTGACATCGTCTCTCGCGAGAGGGCAGGCGAAGAGGCAGCCAGTGCGCATGCCGCGAAGCGCGGCAGCACTCCCGACCGGCTTCATCGCTTGTTGCTTGGAGACCTCGATACGATTGTCACAAAGGCGTTGAAGAATGAGCCCGGCGAACGCTACGCCTCAGTCACCGCGCTGGCAGACGATCTGCGACGGTTTCTGAAGAATGAGCCCATCAGCGCCCGGCCGGAGACTTTCGCCTATCGCGGAGCTAAGTTCGTCCGCAGAAATCGTACGGCGGTGGCACTCGCCACTCTGGCAGTTGCGGCGACCGTAGGGGGCGTGACTGGAACGTTGGTTCAAACTCGAACCGCGAGAGCGCAACGTGACTTCGCACTACGCCAGGTGGAACGGAGCGAAGCGCTTAAAGATTTCCACGAATTTCTTCTTTCCGATGCCGCGCCATCAGGGAAGCCGTTCACCGTCAATGATCTTCTGGCCCGCGCAGAGCACATTGTGGAACGACAGCATGCGGACGACGATCCGACTCGGGTCATGTTGATGACTTCGATCGGCCGTCAATACCTGGCACAAGATGAGGGGGCCAGCGCCCGCCGCGTACTCGAGCTTGCTTACATCCTGTCCCGATCGGTCTCTGATCGGTCGATAAGGGCGCAGGCCTCTTGTACGCTGGCAGCGCAGCTGGCTCGAGACGAACAACTACAGCGAGCCGAGCAGCTTTACCAGGAAGGGCTTCGGGAACTACCGGAGGACCCGCAATTCGCGCTGGCGCGAATCGATTGCCTTCAAAGTGGAAGCGAGATTGCCCAAGAGACTGGAGCTATTCGGGAGGGAATCGTGCGATCGCTGTCGGCGCAGCGCGTTCTCGAGAGGTCGCCTTTCAGATCTGACACCCTGGAACTCAATCGCTGGACTGATCTGGCAAAATCCTACAGTTCGGCGGGACAGGATGCTGAAGCCGTCTCAGCATTCGAACGTGCCGGCGCATTGCTCACCTCCCTGGGACGGGATGACACCGGGACCGCTGTTTCGCTGTTCAATAACTGGGCGCTTGAACTGGATCAGATAGGACACCCGCTGGAGGCGCAAAAAATGTACCGGCGGGCCATTGATATCAGCAGTGCGGGCCATTCGGAAGACGCTGTGTCTCCGATGGTACTGTGCAACTACGCCAGGTGTCTAAGGGATCTGGGCCACCTCGACGAGGCGGCCGATTATGCTGAACGTGCATACGCGAAAGCACAACAGGTTGGCCTTGAGATAGCAGTCAATTATTCTTTGTTGGCGCGGGCGAAAATCTATACCTCTCAAGGGAAATCCCAGCGCGCAGCCGCCATGTTTGCCGAGGTCAAGCCGAGATTGGAAAAGAGCCTGCCCCCTGGCCATTATGGTTTTGCCTCATTGGCTTCGGCGCAGGCGCTCAACGTGTTGGCCCAGGGTGATGTCTCAGCTGCAATAAAACTTGCAGATCAGTCGGTTGCCATCGACGAGGCGGCCATCACGGCAGGTGGCGAAGGCAGCTATTACATGCCCACTCTTCTGATCAACCGCGCAACGGTTGAACTCGAAGCCAGGCGTCCGCATTTGGCCGTAGAAGACGCATCCCGAGCCTTGACTTTGTTGCAAGCCGGCAGCAAGCCGGGAACATTTTCCAGCATCCAGGGCGCCGCCTATCTGGCGTTGGGGCGCGCGCTGAGAGCTCAGGGCAAGGTAAGGGAAGCGAGCACCGCATTCGGGTCCGCAGCCGAGCATCTCAGGGTTACCGTAGGTCCTGATCATCCCGACAGTCGCCAGGCTCAACAACTGGCACGCTCCACAACCTAGCCCCACCTTCCCAACTCTACCTGTCGTCTTTTCCTTCTCTTTTTCGATTTCCCAAGTAGAGACCAATAGTCCATGGCGCTCGGAAACCCACCGGGTACCAACGCCGGGAATGAGTCCCCGGAACTCAACCTTTAGGAGGATCTATGAAAAGCTTTATTGTCCGCATTTTTGCTCCGATGTTGTTCGTGGTCATGGGAATGGCGATGGCGGCGCCAGCGCAAACAATCTCCACCATCAAAGTCTCGATTCCTTTTGAATTTAGCTTTGGCGACAAGACCTTCCCTGCCGGCAACTACGCCTTGGTGCAACCATCGGAACATTTCCTGGTTTTGCGCGGTTCCGAAGGAAATAGTCTCGCAGAAGTCCCCACCCAGTTCGTCGAGTCTTTCCGGCCCGCGGATGGAACGAAACTCAAGTTCTATCCCTCGAACGGCAAGTACACGCTGGCTGAGGTTTGGCTTAGGGAAAGCTATTCCGGGTTAGAGCTCTACAAAGCCAAAGAACAGAATTTCGAGAAAGGCCATTCGGTCCAGGTTAGCTTGATCCACGAGTAGCACGAGAAACGAACCGTGAATACCTCGACAAACCGATGAACCATGACTGGATATTCAAATGGAACAACTACAAACCATCGTGGAAGCGCTTCTTAACCTCTGCCCAGTGAAGCGGAACGGCATGAGGTGCACTCTGCCGTTGGATCACGCACCGGCTACACCTCACCAATTCACCGGGACGCGCTTCCACCCATTCCCTGCCGCCCCGACGCCGTTAAGATATATCCATGAAGTTCCACACGGAATATCTGACCTTTCACACCAGGAAGCATCGCGAGTACATTCACCTAACCCCGCAGGTTGACACCATCCTGAAGAAGAGTGGGATCAAAGAAGGTATGGTGCTGGTTTCGGCAATGCATATCACCGCCGGTGTCTACGTGAACGACAATGAATCAGGATTGATCGAGGATATCGATCAATGGCTGGAGGAACTGGCACCCTTCCGCAAAGACTACAAACATCACGATACCGGGGAGGACAATGGGGACTCCCACCTGAAATCGCTCATCATTCACCATGAAGTAATTGTTCCCGTCACCGCCGGGCGACTTGACCTGGGGCCATGGCAACGAATTTTCTACGCAGAGTTCGACGGTCAGCGGGATAAGCGGCTCATCGTCAAGGTGATGGGGGAGTAGCCTTCAGAAGAGAAGCACCCCGGTGGCCGCGATCACCAGTCCGATGCCTCCGGTCACGATGCCGAGGAGCCAAAACGTCCGGCGACCTGAGAGCAGCGTTATGGAAGTAATGACCAAAGCAATTTCCAGAAATACCTCTCCCAAATCGAAGCGGTTGGCACGCCTGCGTTCGTGTTCGACTTCCTCTTCCAGCCTCCGGGCTTCGGCGTCGAGTTCTTTCTGTTCGTCGCGGTAGCGCTCGGCTTCCGCAGCGTATTTTTCGCGAAGCCTGTCCGCGTGCGCTGCCTCCTTGGAGTTCATCAGAGAAATCATGTCGGCGAACTGCTCGTCGCTGTGGCGTCGGATATTTTTGGCCTGGAAGTAAGCCCATTGATCGCTGACCTTATTCTGCAGAACGACCTCTTCGGTGTGAGCGCGGTGTCCGAGCAATGACACCGTTGCAACCAGGACTGCCAGGATCGCCATCGTCAGAGACACCGGCGCAAGATCGGGATTGTGACGTGCGTTCTCGGCGTGTTCCTGCAATTCTTGAAGTTCGTCTGTCATTGGTCTCCTTTAGGTGGGCGACCAGATATTTTACCCATAGTTCATGGCATGTTCGTCTGCCGGACTTAGGGGTTGGAAGCTTATTAAACACACCAATACCCATGACTGAAGATCGGCAGCTATGACATTCCATCGGCAGGTGGCGATTCCCATTTTGGAGGCTTAGCCGGAAAACTTTGATTAGACAAATCTTACTACCCGGCCTGAGGTCCGAAGTTTCGGTCACGAGGATGCAATAGGTTCTGCACCTACGCCGCTTTCTCAAAAGAGCGGCTGCTCTCGCTGGAGCCAGCGGATGCTTCACAAGTGTGTCAACTCGTCGTGTTCGAATCTGTTTCGTCGTTTGCAGTGGGGGAAGCCCTTCCCGGTTGGAACTCACTATGTGCCAATTCCGCACGGCTCAAGTCCATCGCGACGCAACCCACCGCGGCGCTGCAGCGGGACAAGCCAGTTGTTGCACAGAGCTGTGACCTCCCAGATGTTGAGCTCCC
>Ga0157378_10004380_pt1 | contig 12428 bp, 10 predicted proteins | sample M65metaG_FD_115309 | JGI IMG/M metagenome (GOLD analysis project Ga0157378, IMG submission 115309) | Miscanthus rhizosphere microbial communities from Kellogg Biological Station, Michigan, USA - M6-5 metaG | ecosystem: Host-associated > Plants > Roots > Rhizosphere > Soil | place: USA: Michigan...
ATTCAACACCCGAAGTGTCGAGTACAAAGACTGAAGCCTTCATTTCGAATGTCCAAAAAAAATGGGAAGCCCTTTTAGAATTCCGCTATGAAACTTTTTCAGTTTTGTGAGGCTTGCGTCTCAGTACTCGAAAAGAATGAAGTTGCAAACATATAGTGAACCCCCCACGTCAGGGTGCGTCTCTTGTCGTCGAAGCGTAATCATTGCCTATTGCCTGTTGCCTATTTCGAAGCGAAATCCATTGTTTAGTACCCCTTCACAATAGCCATTACATTCCCATCTTCTTCTTCAACGCCGCGTCAATTACGTCCAGAAATTCTTCGGTATATAGAAAATCTTTTCCGTGTTCAACTTTTGGTTTGATGGTTAGTGCAAGGTCTTTTGTCATTTTACCCTGCGCAACACTTTCAATACATACTTCCTCTAATGCATTTGCAAATTTGATCAACTCCTGGTTGTTATCGAGCTTTCCGCGGAATGCAAGGCCTCTTGTCCATGCAAATATTGACGCTATTGGATTAGTAGAAGTTGGATTGCCTTTCTGGTGTTCACGATAGTGTCGCGTAACGGTACCATGCGCAGCTTCGGACTCCATAATTTTTCCATCAGGTGTAATCAGCACGGATGTCATTAACCCAAGTGATCCAAAACCTTGAGCAACGGTATCACTTTGCACGTCGCCATCATAATTCTTACAAGCCCAAACGAAACCGCCATTCCATTTCAGTGCACTGGCTACCATGTCATCAATCAATCTGTGCTCATAAGTGATGCCTGCTGCGTCAAATTGTTTTTTGAATTCTGCATCAAATACTTCCTCGAAAATATCTTTGAAGCGACCGTCATATTTTTTGAGGATGGTATTTTTTGTGCTCATATATAACGGCCACTTCTTCTGAAGCGCAAGGTTCATGCAGGAACGGGCGAAACCACGAATACTTTCATCCACGTTATACATGGCCATAGCAACACCGCCCTCGCCTTTGAATTGAAAAACTTCATGCTCAATCACATTTCCATCTTCACCCTCAAACCTGATCTTTAATTTTCCTTTGCCCTTCACTACAAAATCTGTTGCCCGGTACTGATCTCCAAACGCGTGCCTGCCCACTATGATGGGTTTATTCCAGGTAACTACGAGTCTTGGAATATTTTCAATTACGATCGGCTCCCTGAAAACAGTACCATCCAAAATGTTTCGGATCGTTCCGTTGGGACTCTTCCACATTTGTTTCAGTTTAAATTCTTTTACCCTGGCCTCATCTGGTGTTATGGTGGCGCATTTTATTCCAACGCCATGATTTTTAATAGCGTTTGCTGCGTCAACAGTCACCTGGTCATTGGTGGCATCGCGGTTTTCAACCCCAAGGTCATAATATTTCAGATCTATATCCAGATACGGTAAAATCAATTTCTGTTTTATGAATTGCCAGATGATCCTGGTCATTTCGTCACCGTCCAATTCAACAACCGGGTTGTTTACTTTGATTTTTTTCGACATAATGAGGAATTTTTTAAAAAGTGAGCAAACCTAAGGAAACCTGCTTGATAAAGAAAAATTTTACCTTTCCGGCGGTGTGCTGCCAGTAAACCAGCCTCCATTGCGTAACCTGGGAGTAATTTCTTAACCGCGTGTTAAGCTGATTTCTTTACTATACTTAAATTCTAACTTGCAGTATGGAAAAGGCCCTGGGGCAATACATTTCAAGGTATGCCGATCTGACCAATGAAGAACTAAATCTTATCCTCCCTCGAATAGAAGTAAGGGAAGTGCCTAAGCGTCACTTGTTAGTACAAACTGGCGAACAGGAACAGTACCTCAATCTCGTATCAAAAGGGGTATTGAGGAAGTACTTCTTCAAGGGTAGAGAAGAGATCATTACCCAATTAGCAAAGGAAGGCGATCTTATCAGCTCTTCTGTTTCGTTCCTTTCGGGCCAACCCTCACAATATGCCATAGAGGCCCTCGAACCCACAATTGTATATTCTTTATCGCGTGAAAATCTCGAGCAGCTGTATGCATTGAGTCCACGAATTGAAAGATTAGGCAGAATAGTGATCACTGATCTGTATCTCCAAAAGGAGAAGTGGGAACAGGATCACATCCAGTTTGATATTCGTCAGCGCTTCGTAAATTTTGTACACAACAATGCTGACCTGATTCAGCGCGTGCCGCAAAAGTACATCGCGTCTTATCTGAATATTAAACCAGAAACATTTAGCCGTTTAAAACATCTTTTGAAAAAATCCCCATTAATAGCAACTTTAAGCTGATCGTACCGCAATGCAACATTTAGAACAGGAAACATACTGGACCCTTTTGCGTGAATTCTTACAACGCTTTATCAACCTTAGCGAAGAAGAATTCAATCAATGGAAACCTTATTTTGAATTAAGACAATTCAATAAGAAGAAAATTCTTGTGCACAAGGATGAAATAGACGACTACGTAAACATCGTGGCGCAAGGACTTGTCCGTAAATATATGAAGGTGAAAAAGGGCGATGTTACACTGCAGATCGCACCTGAGGGACATATGATCCATTCAGAAAGATCTTTTCATATGCGTCAGCCTTCAGAAGTTGTTGTAGAAACGATAGAGCCAACGATTCTCATCTCCATCAGTTATAAGAATCTCAACGCCCTCTACGACAAATATCCACTCGCGGAAACGTTAGGTAGGTTGTTCGCAACTGAAATGTATATCATAAAAGACAGGCGATTCTTCGAGATTCTAAAAAAGTCTACGCGCGAGATTTTCCTGGATTATATGAAAACGCACCCGCAAATGTTACAGCGGGTACCGCAGAAGTATATCGCTTCATATCTCAATATTAAGCCGGAAACATTTAGTAGGTTGAAGCATTTGTTGAAGACTAAGGTGTAAGCTTGCGAGATCTCGTTTCGAAGACAAGAGACGCACTCAAAAATTCGATGCTCACTCCGGCTTTTCAATCAGGCTCTCATTCGAGTAGCAAGATGCAAGCCTCACAGATTCGAAGTTCTTAGCCTTCGAAGGTTTTTAAATAGAGACTCGATATTTTTAGGGACTAGGAAATTGAGGCTTCTGTCTTGGTACTCGAATTAGACAAGCTTCATTAGTAAGATGCGCGCTCGACAATCAGGAAGCGTCTTCAGTCTTCGAAGCGAAATCACTTGATCACACATTCACGATGAGCACTGGGACTTTCAGTTCGTGTCTCACCGAGTCAATGGTTTCCCCGAAGAACCAATCCTTCACACCTGTATGCCCATGTGCGCCAATTACCAGCATATCTGCCGCTTCTTCTTTCACCAACCGCACAATTTCTTTATTGCGTCGATGGAAGCCTAGTCTTGAACTTGCCTGGACGCCTTTGTCAAGAAGTTGATCCACGTATGATTGGAGTCGTTCTTCATCCGCCTGCGTTTCATAATCGTCGCTCTCTTTACCAAGCATTTTGGCCGAAGCACTTTCAACTATATGGATCAACACAAAATGCGAAGCTGAATTTCCTTGTCCCAATGCGTAGCGCAACAACTTTTCATCACTCTTGCTAAAGTCCAATGCTACGGCAATCTTATTGTATTGCGGGACCTGTAAAGTTTCCAGTTTGCCTGCTTGTTTATGCACAACCACCGAAGGTATAGCTGCCTTCTTGCGAAATGGAAAGAACAAGATATAAGTTAGCAAACCCCCAAATAAAAGGCCTCCAAGAATGATCATTGATTTCCAGAAAATATTTTCAGAAGTTGCAAAATAGTCGCTGGCTTCATTAAATACCATTTTCACATTGAGATAAATCAGGATGGCGGCGATGATCCACGCCAGAATGCGTACGTGAATTTTAATTACGAATTCGCCCATCGTTTTTTTATCGCTCACAAAATGGATCAAAGGAATGATTGCAAATCCCAGTTGCATGCTCAAAATCACCTGGCTTAATATGAGCAGGCTATCCACCTCAGTTTCGCCAAATTGGTAAATCACGATGATAGCTGGAACAATGGCCAGCAACCGGGTGAGTAATCTTCGCATCCACGGATTAATGCGTAGTTGAAGGTAACCCTCCATAACGATCTGCCCAGCCAGTGTACCGGTGATTGTTGAACTTTGACCGGCCGCAATCAATGCGATCGCAAACAATTTTGCCGCCAGGTCGGTACCCAAAAATCCAGGTAACAATTTGTACGCGTCTTTAATCTCTGCTACCGTTTGTCCATTCTTGAAGAAAACAGTGGCGGCTACAATGAGGATGGCGGCATTCACGAGGAACGCGACATTGAGTGCAATTGCGGAATCGATGGTGTTCCATTTTAACGCCTGGAGAATCCCGTTCCTGCTGCGCGAGATCTTCCTGGTTTGTACAAGAGCTGAATGCAGGTATAAGTTGTGTGGCATTACCGTTGCTCCAATGATGCCGATGGCAATGTATAAAGCCTGCTCGTTCGGAAAGCCGGGAATAAATCCTTTTGCTACTTCCGCTGCATTTGGCTTTGCCAGAATAATTTCAATCAAAAACGAAATACCCACGATGGCCACCAACGCAATTATGAAGGCTTCCATTTTACGCATACCCAGTCGCTGCAGAAATAAAAGGAGAAAAGTATCCAGTACGGTTATGCCTACTCCCCACGTCAATGGCATTCCGGTGAGCAATTGTAAACCGATTGCCATGCCCAACACTTCAGCCAGGTCACACGCGGCTATGGCTACTTCGGCAAGAATGTATAAAAGTAAATTGACGATTTTCGGGTAGGCCTCCCTGTTGGCCTGCGCAAGATCTCTTCTGCGAACAATGCCAAGTCTCGCCGATAAACCTTGCAGTAGCAAAGCCATCAGGTTGCTCATGAGTAACACCCAGAGCAGCTGATATCCGAATTTACTTCCACCGGCAAGGTCGGTAGCCCAATTCCCCTGATCCATATAGCCTACGCTTACGAGGTAAGCAGGACCAAAGAAAGCGAGTATCCTTCTCCATTTTACTTTTGGCGCACCTACATCGATGGTTTCATGCACTTCACTCAGCGAAACATTACTGGGCATCCTGTTTGTCATACTTTACAAAAATATTTTTCGCTACCTCGCCGCTGATGGTTACAGCAGCAGCGTTTTTTATTTTGATTTCAAGTGAATCATCGAAGCTGAATTTCTTTTTGATCTCTATCGAACTTCCAAGCCGAATATTTTTATGACGGAGGAGTTCGAGCATTCCAGAAGATTGGTCGCCGATACCACTTACTTGTGCCGAGATATGTAATGGCAACTCACTTAAGTTGATCTGTTGAGCGCGCTCCAGCCTGCCGCTACTGTCTGGTATGGGATCGCCATGCGGGTCCGTTTTAGGATAGCCAAGAAATTCATCCAGGCGCTCAATCAATTTCCGACTCGTAACGTGTTCCAGCTCTTCAGCAATTTCATGCACTTCGTCCCATTCAAATCCCAATTTTTCTACGAGGAAATATTCCCACAACCGGTGTTTGCGAACCACTTGTACCGCCACTCTTCGACCTTCCGAACTAAGCCTAAACCCTTTATACGGTTCATAATTCAGAAGTTTTTGGTCCTTCAGTTTCTTCAACATGTCGGTGACTGAGGCGGCCCTGGTCTGCAGTTCCCCAGCCAGCTCATTAGTAGATACGACCCCATCCTGCGATTGCAGGTGATAAATCGCCTTCAGATAATCTTCCTTACTGCTGGAGTACTTCATTCGATTTATATGAGTCTAAATTAAATTTTAGACAAATCTAAAAAATTTTAGCCAAAGCCAAAATTATTTTTGCTGGACCAAACTTGTTATTTTTAACGCAACAACTTTATCAATTCCTTTCGGTAATGAAATTTGGATGGCTATTTTTCGTGGTTATTCTGGTGGCGGGTTGTGGAAATAAGAAAAAATCAAGCGACGATGGATCAGTGATGGATGTAAAAGATTTCTTCGCATTATTCAAGCCAGTCAAACTTCCATATTCTGTTAGCGACACATCATTTACCAAACTTTCGAAGGACACTCCGATAATTTCTGTGGAACTGCTTTCGCAATTTGTAGGAGATACCGCGCTTACTAAATTATTCGGTTCAAGTAAACCGAAAATTTATCCTGCGGCGCGTATCAGTGCAAAAAAAGCAGAAACATATCTGTTTGCAAAAGCGATCAGTTCCACAAAAAAGGTTGTATATCTTTTTGTGTTTGATAAGGAGAACAATTATAAGGCATCGTTACCATTGATAATAAGTGATAGCGATCCTCAAACTACTGAATTCGCTTCCATGGATAGCAGGTATACTATTTCAATAAATCGGCAGCGTAAAAAATCTAATGGCGAGTTGGGTTACAAAAAGGACGCTTACGTATATAATAACATCGGCGTGTTTACGCTCATTCTTACAGAATCCAACGATGATCTCGCTGCAAGTGGAGTAGAAGTGATCAATCCTTTGGACACATTGCCAAGGAAGAACAAGCTGTCTGCAGATTATGTGTTGGATAAAAGAAACTTTGTTTCCTTCAGGGACGGCCGGGGAGCTTCAACGCTCAGATTTTTTGTGCACTTTGAAAAAAGTAAGGGCACGTGTCGCGGAGAGCTGCGGGGCGAAGCCACTATCGCAAAGCCCAATATTGCCGTTTACAGAGAGAGTGGCGATCCTTGCGTTTTAGAATTTACCTTTGAAACAAATTCCGTAACTATGAAAGAAATGGAGGGTTGCGGAAATTATCGGGATATTAAATGTTTCTTCGAAGGAACGTATCCGCGAAAAAAAGAATCCCGCAAGGTGTCGGGACCAAAATCTTCGAAGAAGAAATAGTTTGCTTGCCGAAGGAATACTTCTTGACTGGAGTTCTTCGGACGGACCTCTTTCCACATTTAGCTAACAACAATTGCAATTCACATTGCAATCTTCGGCTAAGACTATCAGGTTTCTATTTTATCCGTTATATTGCATGCCCTGTGTGAACTGTACACATTAGGCCCGGATTGTTTGCCACGCTGAATAGAAAAGTTTCAGACAAATCGATAGTATGAGTTTCAGAAATTACAAGGTACCCTACCTTACTGAAGAAAGATATTCCCGTAAGGTCGCTTATTTTTCGATGGAGTTTGCCATACACCAGCCACTGAAGATCTACAGCGGCGGATTGGGTTTTCTATCTGGTTCTCACTTGCGCAGTGCGTATGAATTAAGGCAGAACATGATTGCTGTGGGAATTCTTTGGAAGTACGGCTATTACGATCAGGCACGTAACCAGGATCAGACCTTACAGGTGACCTGGATGGAAAAGAATTACAGTTTTCTCGAAGATACCGGCATCAAATTTCAAATCACTATTCACGATCACCCTGTTTGGGTAAAAGCATTTTACCTCAACCCGGAAACGTTTAAGTCAGCGCCTCTTTTTCTCTTGAGTACTGATCTTCCCGAAAATGATTACGTTTCGCAAACAATCACGCATAGATTGTACGATGCTAATGTTGCTACCAAGGTGGCTCAATTCATTTTGCTGGGTGTGGGTGGAGCAAAATTGATTGACGAATTAAATTTTCAACCCGAGCTATATCATTTGAATGAAGCGCACGGTATCAGTGCTGCATTTTATTTGTATCAGAAATATAATAAGAACCTTTCTGAGTTAAAGAAAAGATTGGTATTTACAACACACACACCTGAAGAAGCAGGAAACGAAAAACACGACATCTATCTCTGTCATAAAATGAGTTATTTCTGCGGACTAAGTGTAGATGAAGTAAAAAAGCTGACGGGCAATGAAGACGATTTGTTCAATCATTCACTCGCTGCGCTTCGGTTTGCACACATTGCTAATGGGGTTTCAAAATTGCACGGTGAAGTGTCGCGCAAAATGTGGGGTAAGTATGATAACATTTGTCCGATCATTTCCATCACCAATGCGCAGAACTACCGGTATTGGGCCGATAAGCAATTATACCATTTCATGGAAGAAGGCGACGACACGCGTTGGGACGATAGAAAAAAATATTTAAAGCGCAGGGCATTTGAGATTGTAGCCGATCAAACAGGAAAAATTTTTGATCCAAATATTTTCACTATTGTATGGTCGCGCCGATTTGCCGGATATAAAAGAGCCGACCTGATCACAAGGGACAAGGCGCGGTTTGAAAAATTATTGAGCAGTATCAAACATCCTGTTCAAATTATCTGGGCTGGAAAGCCCTACCCGATGGATTATCCGGCGATCAATGATTTCAACAATCTGGTTCACCTCAGCAAACAATATAAAAATGTTGCAGTGTTGGTGGGATATGAACTCACGCTTTCAAAAAGATTAAAGCAGGGAGCAGATTGCTGGCTCAATAATCCGCGCGTTCCAAGAGAAGCATCTGGAACCAGCGGTATGACAGCGGCCATGAATGGTGCAGTGAATTTTTCAACTGACGACGGTTGGATTCCGGAATTCGCGCATCATGGAAATAACTCATTCGTTATTGCTAAAGGAGATTATGGCAATATGAATACACAGGAACAGGATCAGTATGATCTTGATATGTTGTACAAATTGCTGGAGGAAGAAATTCTGCCCTTGTATTATGGCAATTACGATACATGGCGCCAGGTTGCTAAGAATGGAATGAGAGATGTAAGATTCCAATTTGAAAGCAACCGCATGGCGCACGAGTACTATGATTTTCTTTATGCTCCCGCTAAGATTGCCATTCAAGCCACACAGCCTGAAAAGGCTACCGGCTAGCATTTGCTTCGAAGCCTAATGTTTCACAGCAAGCATACCATGTTTGTATTAAATTTGATACAAACCACTGCTTTTGCGGAACGACCTACTAAGACTCCTGCAACCTTTCATCGTTCTTCACTTTGTGATTTTCCTCGGCATTGTTGGTTACATGCTCATTGAGCATTTCGATTTCATGGAGGCATTATACATGACCACCATTACAGTAACTACTGCAGGATTTGCCGAAGTGAGGCCACTCACATCTGGGGGCAGGTTGTTCACTACTTTTCTTCTCATTTTTAGTTGGGGAGCAATGGCGTTCGTGCTCACAAGACTTACACAATACATTATTAGCGGAGAGGTTAATAAATTTTTTAAAAATCGAAAAGTTATGGGAGCGATTGAAAGGATTCGCGATCACGTTGTGATCTGCGGCTACGGTCGCAACGGACAACAGGCTGCGCACACGCTGAAAGTACATGGTCAGCGCTTTGTTGTGATCGAAAGTGATGATGGCCTTACTGAACGTGCATTTGCTGAAAGTCCTGATTTGTTATTCATTCATGGCGACGGAACCGATGATGAAGTGTTGAGAAGAGCAAGAGTGGAAAAGGCAAAAGCATTGATTACTACATTGCCTGAAGACGCGGATAATGTTTTCATTGTTTTGTCGGCCCGTTCATTGAATCCAGGTATTCAAATTATCAGTCGCGCATCCGGTAATAATTCCATTCCGAAATTAAAGAAAGCAGGAGCGGACAGTGTAATCATGCCCGATAAAATCGGAGGCACGCATATGGCAACACTCGTTTCCAAACCAGATGTGATTGAATTCATTGATTATTTGTCGGGCGAAGAAGGAGAATCCATCAATATGGAATCAGTAGGATACGAACAATTACCGGTTGAGATCAGGGATGGAACGCTTAGAGATATTATGAATTGGAAAAAGACCGGCGTCAATTGTATCGGAATAAAAACCATCGATGGAAAGTTCGTCATCAACCCGCCTGAAGAAGTTTTGATCAACAAAGGAATGAAAGTGATTGTGCTTGGAACACGGCAACAGATTGAGGAGATGAAGGGCAACATCGAAGAGTAAGGCACAAGCGACAAGGCACAAGGTACAAGGATGGAACAACATTCAAGAACCATAAGCCAAGAAAGAGCCAAGAATGTTAAGCCATTTTCTTTTTCAGATCCTTTTATTAGGGCATTTCTTTTCCTGATTCCATTAATTGAATTGAATTCCTATTTCGTTAGCTGAACTTTTCACAAGTTCCGCAAGGAACTTGTTTCTTTTGACTGCGGTATTAGGGTCTTCCCCTCTTGGTTCTTGCTTGGCTTTTGATCCTTGTGCCTTGAATCTTTCTTGTGCCTTGTACCTTGTACCTTGTGCCTTAATACGTAGTTCCCTTCTCCATATCAACCTTCATCGGCACCAAACGATTTCTCAGGTAGGGTTCACTCACAACACGCATGCTGGTTCCGGTATATGGATCAAGTGGCATATAGTAGTCGTCTTGTTCGCGCATTAGTTCCTTCGATCCAAGAAAATAAAAAGCATTTTGAACGCGCACCAGTGGATAAAAATTTTCGCCGCTCTTGATGAAAATTTTATTCCCGTCGCAATATCCCCAAACATCTCTTGCCGGAGTTAATTGATCTTTACCGACTGGTACATAAAGCATGTCAACTAATTTATCTTTCTTAACAACATACTGAACAATGGACGGTTTGTTGTTGATGAATTCCGTAAAATTTTTATATACTCCTTTCACATATTGATTGCTTTTTAGAATCGGCTTGTCCCATCGCTGCGCATAATAGTCTTGCAGTTCTTTTCTGCTGAATTTTCTTTTGCTCACGATATGGACGTCTGGATTTATTTCCTGCAGGCGGTTGACACTTGAAATTAGCAGTGGCGCAAGATAATTGTCGGTAAAATCAATTATGCCCAGGAAGGCTGTTGCAAGCGTGTCAAAACGATAAGCCACGTAATATGCATCGTCTTTACTGAGATACAAATCAATTGTGGCCCTCAGTGCCGACTTGCGAAAATTATACTTGCCACTTCGGTTATCTGAGACTTTATCCTCCTCATCCTCATCTATACCAAATTCATTCACCCAATAATTTTTTACTACCAACACGGCATCATAAGGCCCGTTTCCATAATGGCTATTCTTATTGAGAAATGTTTCAAGCTCAGATTTAAGGCCGGCAGAAAATTGAAGTGTTTGATTATTTTTTTCTGTACGGCGGTTTCTAAAACCTATACAAGAGGTATCGGATCTCATATCAACTACCTCGATTCTTTCCAAAAATGGGAATTCCAGTTTGGTCAAAGGTTTCTCCGGAAGACTGATATTTTTTTGCGAATACTTTTGTTTATTAAAAACAAGGTCGTTATCGATCTTTTTTGGTGCTGTTTGAGCAACTGAAACAAGCGATGCCGCCATCCACCCCGCTAAAAACCCAGGCATTTTAAGCATATAGCAATTTAAAACTCCCCTATGTTTATCCAAAGTAATACTTAGAAATTTTGTTGGTTATAATACGTAGCCCGTTGATTCAGAATAAGCCGAGTTTTTGGACGTGGAAAACCCTCAGAACCCTTTGATTTTGAAATAAAAGTTTCTATTTTGCGTTAATGGTTTACCCGCAGTGAACACACTGCCAGCCCTAAATCCAGTCAATATGAAAAACAGGACAAGTTTATTTGTTTTGGCCGTGGAAATTTTGACTATTATCCTGCTTCATACCATGAAAGCTAACGCCGATGCCAACAATTCCAGCAAGGAAACAAGACCGGCGAGAACGGAACTGGCCTCTAAAGAAACCAGGCAATCCATATTTCTTTCTACACTCAGATAGATCAATTAGCAGCGTTTCCCCTATTAAATTATAAGTTTTCCACAACTCTGAATGCACAGGTTTTCTATGCGCAAAATTTGCCGTAGGTTTGCCTGACCTTCCGGAACTTCTTCCATTTGAGAATCCAAGGTCAAACCAGGGAAGAGTCAATTATCTGAATTTTTTTGCAAGTTTTATTCTCCGCCATTTTGGTGGGTGAATCCATTAGATAATTGCTCATTCACGAAAATTGTAATGTTTAAAATTTTATATCCATAGGTTATGGCTAAGTACATTTTTGTTACCGGGGGAGTTACCTCATCATTGGGCAAAGGAATTATAGCTGCCTCCCTTGCCAAACTGCTTCAGGCAAGAGGGCTGAGGGTAACTATCCAAAAATTCGATCCTTATATTAATGTTGATCCGGGTACCCTCAATCCTTATGAGCATGGAGAGTGTTATGTGACAGAAGACGGCGCGGAAACCGATCTTGACCTTGGCCACTATGAACGCTTCCTGAATATTTTCACTTCACAAGCAAATAACGTAACAACAGGTAGAATTTATCAGACCGTCATTAATAAAGAAAGAGAAGGCGCATACCTGGGAAAAACGGTTCAAGTAGTTCCTCATATTACCGATGAGATTAAGCGACGCATGCTTTTGCTGGGGCAGGGAAATGAATACGATATCATCATTACAGAAATAGGTGGAACAGTTGGTGACATTGAATCCCTTCCTTTTATAGAGGCAGTTCGTCAACTGCAATGGGAATTGCCAGAGGACAGTGTGGTGGTTGTTCATTTAACGCTCATTCCTTATTTGCGTGCGGCGAAAGAACTTAAGACTAAGCCTACACAGCACAGTGTAAAAATGCTGAGCCAG
>Ga0157378_10004381_pt1 | contig 12427 bp, 15 predicted proteins | sample M65metaG_FD_115309 | JGI IMG/M metagenome (GOLD analysis project Ga0157378, IMG submission 115309) | Miscanthus rhizosphere microbial communities from Kellogg Biological Station, Michigan, USA - M6-5 metaG | ecosystem: Host-associated > Plants > Roots > Rhizosphere > Soil | place: USA: Michigan...
AACCGCTGCAGGCGACATGACAGTGTTGTTGTAAGAAAGCTCCACGTTCCTCTCATAGTGATTGTGCGAGGAGGCACGTGGCGCAATGAATTCAAACACTGTCTCGTCGATCGCAGCGGTTAGCGTGAAGCGCAGCTGCGGTCAGCGCCCAGCAGCTGCGGTCAGCGCCCAGCAGATGTAGTCAGCGCCCAGCCGATCTCAGTCAGCGCCCAGCGGATGTAATCAGGCTTTAAAGATCGTCCCGCAGCTCGGTCGGCGTGTCTTCCTGTCCGTCCGTGCCTTCCGGAGTCGGCCCCTCCGGCGGATTCCATGGAATCGCCCCGCTGATTGATTGCTGAACATCAGTCGTTCCAAAAAGCTCGGCGCGGATGTTTGGATGAAGATGCTGGGCCTCCGGATCTTCCGGACGCGGAACGTCGCCGAGCAGCAGGCCTTCATGCAGCTGCTCGTCCGCGAGGTGCTCGTCGATCGGCTCCGGACTCTCGGCGCGGCGAATCGGATCTACGACGAGGGCGCTGCGGACCTTTTTCAGGCCAACGATGTCGGTGACCGTGCGCTCGATGATGCGGAGCTCCTCGTCCGTTCCCACTCGTCCCGAAAGGCTGACCACGCCCGACCGCACCGCGATCTCAACATCGTTGGGATCAAACGCAACCTGCTGGTCGAATGTGTCGACAATCAGCGCACGGAGCTCGTTGTCGCTAAGCTGGTCGGTCTCGCTGCTGTTCTCGTAATCCTTTTCCACGCTTCCTCCGGGTCCGCGCCCCGCAGGGCGGCTCAGTTTACCGGAAGAACAGCAGCGACGCGCCGATCGTCAGAGCCCGATTGTTCTTCCAGAAGGTGCGAGACGAGTTGGTGGTGACAGCCGCCGTCCCGCCGGGTGGATTCACGTAGTAGTCGGTCGGGTATTTGAGCTGGTACAGATAGTCGTTCCAGTCCGCGGTCAGCTGAAAACGACCGCCCGGCACCCACCTGATTCCACCACCAAATGAAAATGCAAACGGGGTGCCGAACGAATACGGATCCTGGCTCACCGAGCAACCGCAGCTTGCAATTCCGCCGCCGACGTTTATCACCGGGACAATGTGGTGGTAGCTTTTCTCTCCGGTGAGATTCAGCGCCAGACTGACGTCGTACAGATTGATCGAGACGTCCTTTTTCCCGAGCTGGCGAGCCGCATCGATCTTGGTCGGGTCAATCGCGTTCCGATTGCTGTTGACATGCGCCCAGCGCACCATCAGAAATGCCGGACCGCCGACATGAATCTGGTAGCGCAAGCCGAACATCGGTCCGTCATTCGGCGCAACGTTGATGGGATCCTCGCCCGCATTATAGTGGCCGGCGAAGAGCGTGAATTCGTGCTTCGTCTCCAAGTCGCGATATGGACTGCTTTGCGGCAAATGCCCCACCTGCCCGCGAGCGGTCGTTGCTATGCATGCAAGCGCAACTGCGCTCAGAAAGTTTTTCATAACTCCAAGTTTAAGGGAAGGCTTTGAACGCGTGCGAAGCTTCACCTAGTCCACTCCCAGATTGACCCCGGTCATCTCCGCGGGCTGCGGCAGACCGAGCATCGACAATATAGTTGGTGCCACATCGCACAACGCGCCGCCGGTGCGTAACCGCTGTTCCTGCTCCCAATCGACAACCACGAAGGGAACCGGATTGGTCGTGTGGGCGGTGTGCGGCCCGCCCGTCTCCGGATCGATCAGCATCTCGGCGTTTCCGTGATCCGCTGTAAATATCAGTCTCGTCCCCGCCGACTCCGCTGCCTTCAGCACCCGGGCCAGCGACTGGTCGACAGTCTCCACCGCCTTGATCGTCGCCGGTATCGAGCCGCTGTGACCGACCATGTCGGCATTGGCATAGTTGCAGAGAATGAAATCGTGCTCACCCGACGAAATACCCTTCACCAGCGCGTCCGTTACACCCGCCGCGCTCATTTCCGGCTGCAGGTCGTACGTCGCCACCTTCGGACTCGGCACCAGCACCCGGTTCTCGCAAGGGAAGGGCGCCTCGACGCCGCCGTTGAAGAAGTAAGTCACGTGCGGGTACTTCTCGGTTTCCGCCGTCTTCAGCATGTCGAGCCCGTGCGACGATAGAACTTCGGCCAGAATTCGGACCATCGACGTCGGCTCGAAGGCGATCGGAACCCTGAAATTCTTGTCGTAATTGGTGAGCGTCGTCACCGAGACATCGGGCCGCTGCGACACGTCGAAGTCGGCGAAATCAGGATCTATCAGCGAGCGCACGATCTGTCGCATGCGATCCGATCGATAGTTGAAGCAGATCACCGCGTCGCCGTCCTTCAGCGCTGCCACCGGTTTGCCGATCTCGGTGACCACGACCGGCAGCATGAACTCGTCGGTCTTGCCGGCGTTGTAGGACTGTTGAATCGCCTCGAGAGGATCCGTCACCACAGCACCTGTTCCAAGCACGATGGCGCGATAGGCGAGCTGTGTCCGATCCCAGCGCCGGTCCCGATCCATCGCGTAATAACGCCCGGAAACGCTGGCGACTTTTGCCGGCGACCCGATCTTCCGGATGTAAGCCAGCAGCTCTTCCATGTAGCCAAACGCGGACTTGGGAAGCGTGTCGCGGCCGTCGAGAAAGGCGTGGATGGCGACGCGACCGAGACCCTGTCTCTTGGCCAGATCGAGCAGCGCAAATAGGTGGGAATCGATGGCGTGGACCCCGCCGTCTCCAATCAGGCCGAAAAGGTGCAGAGTTCCATCGTTGGCTTTGACCTGCTGACACGCAGCGAGCAGGGCCTGATTGGTATAAAAGCTTCCGTCCGAGATCGCCTGGGAGATGCGCACCAGATCCTGCATCACCACCCGGCCGGCGCCCAGGTTCAGGTGACCGACTTCGCTGTTGCCCATCTGCCCTTCTGGGAGGCCGACACGCAGCCCGGACGCCTCGAGCAGGGTGCGCGAGCCGCGTTTCCAGAGCGAGTCCCAGGTTGGGGTATTGGCCAGAGCGATGGCATTGCCGGTAGTTTCGGAACGATAGCCCCAGCCATCGAGTACGATCAGCGCGACTGGCCGCGCGCGCGTAGAGCTTGCCATTATATGCAGTAATGTAATCCTACCCCGACGAGAGGGCGTACAGACGAATGGAGATCTTCAGACCCAAGCAGGAATCCGGTTTGGAAACGCGTCGCCGCCCGGATCGCGCCGCCGAGGGTGACCGGCGTCGCAATACCTGGCGCGATTTCCGCCGCGCCTATCCTGGCTTCGTCTTCGTGCTCGGCCTGGGTCTGGTGGCGATGATCGGGGTCGATGCCTGGCTGTTCGCCAAGCGCGTCAAGTACAACCACGACATGAAAACGCTGCGCGAGCATATGACCGATGCGGAGCGCCAGCGCAGCGATGCGATAGTCAAGGCGGAGCAGAACAAGCTTCAGATCGCGATCGAGCTGGCAAAGCGTCAGGCCAAGTTCGACAAGAAGCTCCACCTCAACGTCTCAGTCGACAGTGCCCGCATGTACCTGACACGCGAAGGAGCGCTGCTGCGTGAGATGCCGGTTCAGTTCGGGCCGGAGCGCGCCCCGACTGATTCGGCGGGGCCACCTGCCGCGCTTCCTCGCGGCGAGCGCACGGTGTCTGACTTCTCCGATACCGGGATCACTCTCGACGGCGGTACGCAGGTGCTGACTTCCTCGAGCGAGAACCTCACCGGCGATTCAACTCCGGTCCCTCCCGGCGCGCTTCGTATCAGGAAGTCGGATATGGATGCGATCAAGCCGAACCTTAGCCAGGGTATGAAGGTATACTTCTACTAACCATGCCATCGAGAATCCTTTCCTACGGCGGCCGCACCGTCTGGACGCTGATCACCGGCTTCGTGATCGCGGCAGTCCTCAGTGTGATGCTGCTCACCAAGACTGCCGAGCTCCGCTACCAGCGCGATGTCAATCGGATGGTGTACAACGACAACCTCGGCGTGTTGAGTGAGATCAAGACCAAGCTCGGAATGACGGGCGACAGTCTCAAAACGCTTATGACCGAAACCGCTGCCGAGGCGGCCAATAAGCCATACCTGGTCGTCAGCATGGCCGATCACATGTTGTGGTACAAGCAGGGCAAAGAGATTCTCTTCGAGGCTCCCGTCGCCACCGGCAGCGGCAAAGAGCTAGTCGGCGGATCCGGGCAGTGGCGCTTCGAAACCCCTCGGGGTCGGTTGACCGTGAAGGGCAAGGACGAGAACCCGGCGTGGGTGCCCCCAGACTGGCATTACGTGGAGCAGGCGCACAAGAAGGGCCTTGGCATCATCCATCTCGATCCCGGCGAAGCGATCCCGACGGGAGACGGTGGGGTCATCACCACTAGTAACGGCGAGGTCGTAAGGCGTTACGGTAACGGCTCCGCGGTGTCTTTAGGTGGGGGAGTCGAAGGCAAGGAGATCGTCGTGAACGGAAACATCGTTGTGCCGCCGTACGGCACCACTGCACGGAGATACATGGGCGTTCTTGGAACCCGCCGCCTCGAGCTCGGTGATGGCTATGGTATTCATGGCACTGACCATCCGGAATCGATCGGTCGGTCGGTGAGCCATGGCTGCGTCCGCATGCGCAACGAAGACATCGAGCGCCTCTACCCAATGGTCGGGATCGGAACTCCGGTCTACATCTATTAAGTAGAGACAACTTGGAGTCGGCAGTTGTAGGGGAGAGAAGGCGCCCCACAGGGGAGGAGCTCGCCCTCCCGGACGATCTTCCACGCCGCAGGCGCCACGTCGCCAAAATGGTCTGGTTCGCGGCCGCCGCGATCGCTGCCGTCGGCGCCTTCCAGTTCCTGCAGGCCGCCGACGACGCTACCGATCGCCCCATCGGGACTTACATCAGGCGATCCGTCGTCCCGGTCGCCGAGCCGTCAGTGAGCGCGTTTGGATCGAGCGGAGAAGTGAAGCTCGCCTTTGCCATGCCGGCCCAGGAGATCTCCTATCCCCTCGATGTGCACGGCGATCCGACCTCCCTCGAGTACGCGTGGATGCGAGTCGGCGATTCGACAATAAGCACTTCCCCCCAGCCTCTGACCAGCGACAAGGTGTCGGCGCCGCCGCAAGCGGGGTTTTATCGACTTGCGCTGCTCAAGTCCGGCCAGCGTCGCGAGATCGAGGGACTCACGCTGGCGGTGCTCGTCCCGTTCACCGAGAAGGAGCGCGGCATGCTACGCGGCTACCGAATCGGGACGTATCTCGCCGAGCGGATGCGCAGCAAGACACCACCGCCTGAAGGCTTTCTCGAGATTGGTCCCGCCGACGTAGATCTGCCGATCACCAAGCACCTTCACGTCGGCGATTTTCTGAATCACGACCAGGTTGGTGTCTGGCCAAGCTATGCCGCGGTAAATCTGAAGCTGCTCGACAAGCTGGAGCTGGTGATTCAGGAGATAGCTCGCTGGCATGGCGACAAGGCGGTCGCAGATATCGACATCGATGTCCATTCCGGATTTCGCGCGCCCGAGCACAACCGACGCGTCCGCCGCGCCGCCAGCGACAGCCAGCACCAGTACGGTGACGCCGCTGACGTGGCAATCGATGCCAACGGGGACGGCAGAATCACCGCGATTGACTCCAGAATGGTCGGACTTGCCGTAGAGATAGTGGAGCTGAAGCATCCGGAGCTTGTCGGAGGCCTCGGCATCTACACTACCGGTCACGCCAGCACCAATTACGTGCATATTGATGTCCGCGGAAGACGGGCGAGGTGGCGGGGCGGCGGTTGACCCCTAACCGCAACGGCAGGTGCGGGGTGTGAGAAGTGTGGTTGCGCGATACGGGTGTCCGAACGTTCGTATACTGGCGCAGGCTGAAACGCAGTGTTCGATTGTTGCTCGTCGCTCCCGGCTGAAAGCCGCGGGCCGCCGGCTGGTCGTTTTCAGTTCGTAGTTACGAGGCTCGAATGAACGACATACTCAGAGAACGCCTGATTCGAAAGCTCGATACCCTGCCCGAGGAGAAGATTTACCAGATCCTCGACTATATCGATTTCCTCGAGTCGAAGTACGCACCACGGCCCACGGCCGCGACCAATCCCCTCAAGCGGTTCGCCGAGGGAGTCGAGGACACCCTGCGCGCGGGCAAAATGTCGGCGGGGGCGATCGCCGGCACGATGAACGTCATGAACAAAGCCGTTGGCGTCGTCACCGATGTGGCCAATGCTGGCAAGTCAGTTGCAACTGAGATCGCTGGGGTCGTGTCTTCGGTTGCATCTCCGAAGACGCAGCCGGCGGCGCAGACGGGTACGGCTGGTCCTGCTGCGGCGCCACCCGCGTCGTCCCCGACTCAGACTCCGCCCACCCAGCCACCGGGAGATCAGCGCAAGTGAGGACACGAGCTCGTTCCGGCGCAACTTCAGCGCGCAAGAGTGCACGCCGACCGACAGGCACCGCCTCTGGCGCGGGACAGACCCGGACGCAGCAGCGCGAGCGCGGAGCGGAGCCCATCGCGCCATCCCCCGCCGCGGGTGCCAAACGCACACTGATGTCGACGATGAAGGAGCTGCCGAACTTTCTACGGCTCCTTGGCGGACTGCTCACTGACCGCCGCGTCTCCAACACGGACAAGCTCCTCGTCGCCGGAGCCTTCGGATACATTCTTCTTCCACTCGACTTCGTACCTGATTTCATCCCATTCCTCGGCGAAGTCGATGATCTTTTTCTGCTCGTGCTCGCGCTTCAGCGACTTATCGCTAATGCCGGCAGGGCAGTCCTCGAGGACCATTGGATGGGGGACCCGCGGCAGCTGCGCTCGATGGATCTGGAGCGCGTACTCGTAGCCGCCGCGTTCTTCCTGCCAAGAAGAATCAGGAGGCGTATCCGTGCAATTGGAAGGGAGATCTAGAGCGATAGCTCTGGTAGTGGCCGTCGCGCTGAGCGCGTGCCACCGCGGTACCCAGACCGAAATGGATCTGGCAACCGGCCGCTGCACAGAGCGCGTCGGCTCAAAGGGGCCTATCCCGAGGCTGCCCAGTGCGCCGTCGTTGCGGCCGGGATTTGGCGGCGTAGTCGGCACTCTCGCCGATGCGGGTGGTGCGCTGTCGAACTATTCGATATTGGCTACCGGGCGCGCGGGCAGTCCGGGCACATCCAACGCGAGAGCCACGGCCGATAGCGCGGGCGGCTTCGTCTTCGATCGGCTGCCTCCCGGCAAATACACTATTTCTGTGCGCGCCGTCCAGCATCGCCCCGATTCAACCGAAATCGACGTCGCCGCGGGACGTCTCGACACCGTCAGCCTCCGACCGCAGTACTACCAGTGCGCTCCGGGTACCCGCTAGCTGGGCTACCCGTGAGCCCTTGCGCCACCCTGCGCGCCAATACGATCATCAGCCGAGCCCACCGATCACGACTGTACAGAGGAATCGTGCATGTGCAGAAACATCAAAACGCTGGCGAACTTCGAGCCCCCCGCGACTGACGACGAGATCCGCGCTTCGGCGCTGCAGTTCGTCCGAAAGCTGAGCGGCACCACCAAGCCGTCGCGAGCAAACGAGGCGGCGTTCAACACCGCGGTCGAAGAAGTCACCGTTGCCGCCAACAGGTTGATTCACTCTCTCCACACCCATGCGCCCCCGCGCAATCGCGAGGTGGAGATGCAGAAGGCAAAGGAGCGTTCTCTAAAGCGCTTCGCGTGATGAAATACCTTTACCTCTCGCTTGTACTCGCGGTGATGGCATCCAACACCGAAGCACAGCCGACCGATCAGCAGCTGCGCACTGATTGGGCAAATCTCGCCAAGTACCGGGATGACAACGCCAGGCTTTCACCGCCGGCAAAAGACGAGAATCGGGTGGTCTTCATGGGCAACTCGATCACCGAAGGTTGGCATCTGGCAGAGATGTTTCCCGGCAAACCCTATGTGAATCGCGGCATCAGCGGACAGACGACACCGCAGATGCTCGTTCGCTTCCGCCCCGACGTAGTCGCGCTGAAACCGAAAGTTGTGGTGATTCTCGCCGGTACCAACGACATCGCCGGCAATACCGGTCCCTCGACAATCGAAATGATCGAAGACAACATCGCTTCCATGGCGGAGATTGCACACGCGAATGGAATCAAGGTTGTTCTGTCGTCAGTGCTACCCGTGTTCGACTACCCGTGGAAGCCAGGGCTGGAGCCGGCGCCGAAGATCATCGCTCTCAACAAGTGGATAAAGAACTACGCGGCGAAACACGGTCACGTCTACGTTGACTACCATTCGGCGACTTCAGACTCGCGCGGCGGAATGCGCCCGGAGCTGGCGTCCGATGGTGTCCATCCGACCGAAGCCGGCTATCGCGTAATGACTCCGCTGGCGGAGGCGGCAATCGAGAAAGCGTTGCGCGCCCGGTGAGTGGCGGCCGCCCGCGCTCCCGCCTTCCGCCTTCCGCCTTCCGCCTTCCTCCTTCCTCCTAGTTGAACCGCGTTGCTCTCCATAGCGCGCCTGCCGCCGCAACGAGCATCCCCAGCGTCGCGACAATCAGGACGATCGTCCAGCCGGGACTCAGCGATATCTCGGGCGGCCGCGCGACGACCGCAAACGCCACGATGATCGCTGTCGCAACGGCGACAATCGCCCAGTCGATCCATCTCCGGCGACGCTGACCCCCCGCCGCCTCGCCGGCGATGCGGGCGCGAGTATAACTCTGATCTACTCCATACCGGCGTGCTTCGTCAGCTGCAGCTTCCTCCCACCGCAGGTGCTCGTCGCGGCTGACGGACGACAGCGCGATGATCCCGGCGCCGACCGCCATCACTATCGATCCGCCGATCACTTGCGTCAGCACCGACTGCGAAGCCCCACGCAGCTCGCCGAAAACGAGCGTGCCCCACAACAATCCCCACAGCTGGTTCGTGTTCGAGAGTGGTATGCCTCGCGTAATCCCGGCGTATTTGACCGCGTACTGCTGGAATAAATCGCCGATCACCCACACGAACCCGCCCGCCAGCAGCCAGAAAAGAATGTGGCGCGCGCCGGACAGCTGACTCCACAACTCTGTCGTCCCGCCGGAATAAGTCAGCGCCAGCACCACCATCATTCCAAGCTCGCCGACGGTGAAAAAAGTTATGAACGAGAGCGGGCTCATTCCCGTCAGGTAGGCTTTGCGATAGGGGATGTACATGGTGCCCCACAACGCTCCGGCGGCAAGCGCCGCGGCCACACCCCGCATCGCGTCGCGAGCCGGCACCTGCGCCGCCGACGCCGCCGCGAGCGCGGTCCCGCCCCCGAACATCAGCAGCGCGCCACCGATCACGCCAATCCATCGTCGCCTGTCCGCTCCGCGCAGCTCGCGGAAGAAAACAATTCCCCAGAAGATTCCGAGAATGCTGTTGCTGTTCCAGAGAGGAAATGCGATGCTGAGTCCGACATCGCGCACGGCAAAGATCGTGAGCGTGTTGGCGACTGCCCACAGACATCCCGCCAGAATCGCCCAGACTATCAAATGCGGCGCCTGCCTTAGATCGGCAGCGACGTAGGACGTTCCTTGAATCAGCGCCGGGAGCGTCCACCGGGCGAGGAATACGCCGATCACCATGCTCAGTGAGATCACCACGGGCGACAAGCCGAGCGTGACGAGCTTGGTCGGAGCCTCCGCGGCCCCGAGCCAGGCGCCGGCGGTGAGCCCGCAGAGCATCCCGACGCTCTGCAGCGTGCGCAGCCTGCCCGCGTCGAGCCCGCTCCAGCCGCGCGGGCCCGATTCCGTCGGCGCGCTCAAGAGATCCAGTTCAGAACAACCAGACCAGCGACCAGTACTGCGACCGGCACCCAGAACTGAATATCACGCAGTATCAGCCCGAATCTGGAACTGTTTTCGCGATCCATGGCCACCTCGTCTCACCCCGTCGGCGCGCGCAATACTGCGGAGGACTGGCGGCACCGCGCAAGTGCGCCATCATTCCAGTCTCACCAACGGGAGGCTCCAATGACGAAAAAGGAAGAATGGCGTTCGATTGTCGCTTCCTCTCTCGATTGGGAGCAGGCCCACGCATCCCTCGAGAGCGCCATCAAGGGGCTCACGGCGGAACAGCGAGGGAAACGCCCGCCAGGATTTCCGCATTCGGTGTGGGAGCTGCTCGAGCACATTCGCATCACCCAGCGGGATCTTCTCGACTTCGTCCAGAATCCGGCATACGAGGAAAAGCTGGAGTGGCCGAAGGATTACTGGCCTCCGAATGCCGGACCCGCCAGTGAAAAAGCGTGGAATGAGACTGTCGCCGCCTGGCGCAAGGATCGTATGGCACTGGAGCGTTTTACGACCGGAACCGACATCGACCTCACAACAAAGATTCCCAAGGGAACCGGTCAGACCTATCTGCGCACCGTTCTCGTGGCCATGGATCATGCGGCCTATCACGTCGGCCAGATCATCGCTGTGCGCCAGCTGATCGGCGCCTGGCCGCCGCCGAAGGCAAAGTAGATGGCATCGAGCAAAGAGTCGCGGAGAAAGAGTCCCGCTCGGTCCCAACGGAAAACGGAGAGGCCTCTACCAGCCCGTGCGCCCGAGCTCGTCGTGCTTTCACGTCTCGATGCGGAGAAGTACGAACCAGCAGACCGGGAGATATGCATCTCGATCTTCGATCCCGAGGCGGATCCGGCGCAGCTCTCGCCGCGCTTCGCATCAGTGCTCCGTCTTGCTTTCAGCGATCTGACCGAGATGGGTGATCCATCCTACGACATTCTTTTCGCGCGGGAGCACGCGTTGTCCATCATGCAGTTCGTAGATGCGTGGCCGAGCGCGGACCGCGTTGTCATTCACTGCAACATGGGAGTGAGCAGATCACCTGGCGTCGCACTTGGACTGTGCGATCTGAAAGGATGGGCGGCCGCGGAGATCGAGCGCTCGCATCCAGGCTGGAACAGACTCGTACGAGCGGTGATGTGCGAGCACGCGCAAATCGACAAGGGAACGGGCGACACTCAGTAAAAGTTTCATCGCTCTCGATATGAAACCGTCGCGCCCCGGGCGGCGTAGAGCCTGAGAATTTTCACGCCGAGTCACACCGCGCCCTCATGGCGACCATCACTGTCGTGCTCCCGCAGTCACCCCTGGACGCGTGCACTATTGCGGCCCGCAGGATCCATCAATAGCGTGAGCATTCTCCTTTCACCCCGGTTGGAGCTCAGGATCGTGGCTCGCGCGCTTGGTCCCTTCGAAGTCTCGCTCAAGCCTCTGCCGATGGACGAAGAGGCGGAAGGCGGCATGCTCGGTCGCATGTCGCTCGACAAGCAGTTCCACGGTGATCTCGAGGCCGTCAGCAAAGGCCAGATGCTGACGGGCGGCACCACCATCAGGAACTCCGCCGGCTACGTGGCGATCGAGCGGGTGACGGGCACCCTCAAGGGACGGAAGGGCTCCTTCATACTCCAGCATACGGGCGTCATGAATCGGGGGACGCCGTCGCTCGTCATTACGGTCGTGCCCGACTCGGGAACCGAGCAGCTCGAAGGCCTGAGGGGGACGATGACGATCAGAATCGAGGGTGGGAAGCATTCCTACGAGCTCAACTATACCCTCGGCACACCCTGACGACGCCCGGAAAAACTGATACAGGAAAGGAAGCCAACCTTTTGAAACCGGGGGGCGTCCAAACCGTAGTGCGGTGAGCGAGGGTTTTCCCTACACCGCAACCACACTTTGCCACACTTCCTAGAGAGCTGGCCCATGAAGCGCATTCTGTTCCTTTTATTTGCTCTCGTCCTGAATCTGGCAGCCGTTTCGCTGCCCGCTCAAAACCCCGCCGGCCCGCCTGCCGGGGCTCAGCCTCCTGTAGCACCGGGTGAGGTCAAGGGCATCATCGTCGATAGCGCGGGAACCGCGGTGCCGCGGCCCGCGGTCGCCGTACGCGGCAAAGTTGACGGCAAGCTCGTTACCGGTGGCTACGGCTCTCAGGATGGGACCTTCCGCATCCAGGGGCTCCGCCCCGGGACCTACTACCTCCGTGTCTCGGGAGTCGGATTCACTCCGCTGAACACGCCGGAGTTCACCATCAAGCCCGACGCACTCTCGGCAGACGCTGGAACGATCAAGCTTTCCCACATCACGGTCACGTTGCAAAGCGTCCAGGTCACCGGTGAGAAGCCGACGATGACCATTGAGCCGGATCGAAATACCTACCGCGCCAAGGACGTCGCCCCGGCCGCTGCCAACGCCAGCGACGTGCTTCAGAACACGCCGTCGGTTGAGGTCGATGCCGAAGGCAAGGTGAGCCTGCGCGGCAACGAGAATGTCGCCATTCAGATCAATGGCCGGCCGACTCCGATCAAGGGCCCGCAGCTCTCCGCTTACCTGAAGCAGATTCCGGCGAACATCGTCGAGCGCATCGAAGTCGTTCCCAATCCTTCCGCGAAGTATGACCCGGAAGGAATGGCTGGCATCATCAACATCGTTCTCAAGGCCAATACTGACCTCGGCTGGAGCGGTGGATTGAATGGTGGCATGGCGACA
>Ga0157378_10004382_pt1 | contig 12425 bp, 10 predicted proteins | sample M65metaG_FD_115309 | JGI IMG/M metagenome (GOLD analysis project Ga0157378, IMG submission 115309) | Miscanthus rhizosphere microbial communities from Kellogg Biological Station, Michigan, USA - M6-5 metaG | ecosystem: Host-associated > Plants > Roots > Rhizosphere > Soil | place: USA: Michigan...
GGAAAGTTGAGTACGCTGCCCGTTTTGGATGTGGTTTAGAGGCAACTTTTAGGCGGGGTCAATGAGAGCCCCTTTCACTGGCCTCTACCAGAGTTGAGGCTTAAACCGGTTCCGAGCAACCATGACTAGAACCCAGGTACGACCGGTTCAGTCCGGCTTGCAGGATCTTGAAATGATTCGCAGCGGAGGTGAGTTCGCCGTTCGAGCTAAGCCGTAACCAGCCCGCAAATTTCACCGAGTCGGTTAAGTCGTTTATCGTTGTGTTTCTTTTCCTCTTTAGCAATGCCAACTTACGACCATCCTGCGGAATCTTTGATTCCAGCCTCGATAGCTCCCTGACTTCCATCAGGATGGCTTTCACCTCTCCTCGGCAGAATATGTATTGATCTGGAAGAAACGTTCTTTTATTTCGTGTCACGGGTCTGACCGCACTTCTAAGGGAATATTTGTCTTGCGGTACGGGAAAATTCTGTATACAGCAAGTGCCGAGCAGGCATCATAAACGCAACTCGCGAACGGACCGGGCCACGGAGCGACCCCAAGCTCCGATTTCAGAATGGCCCGGTTAATTTCGTTGTCCTCCAAACCTGGCAGCTTTGCGGAATTCCGGATCGCTTTGCCATGGATTACAGATACGAATTATAAGAGCCTGCTCAGTATGTAGGGCAGGCAAGCGGGACGAACCCGAGGAAGTTCTCCTCCAGTTGTCCTCTGTTGATGATCGCGAGAGTCCCTGGTCTACGGGCGTGCCCTATGATCTGTCACGCAGCTGGTAACGCATCAATTTTCCAGCCGCCGTCTTAGGCAATTTATCCATGAACTCGATATGTCGCGGGTATTTATAGGGCGTGATCCGATGCTTGACGAACTCCTGCAGTTCGCGAGCGAGATCGGCCGTTGCCGCTATCCCTTCCCGAAGTACGACGAATGCCTTGGGTGTAAGGAGTTCTGTAACTTCTCGATATGCGACCACCGCAGCTTCAAGAACGCAATCGTGTTCAATCAGGGCGCTTTCGACCTCCGCTGGCGAGATCCATTGGCCGGAAACCCTGAACATATCGTCCGACCGGCCGGCGTACCAGTAGTAGCCCTCGTTATCCCTCCAGTATTTATCGCCGGTGAAGAACCATTTCCCTCGCATGCGGTCAGCCGTTAGCTGCGGGCGGTGCCAATAGTAGGGTGCAGTACTGTCACCGGCCACGAGGAGATCCCCAATGGTGCCGGGTGGAACGTCGCGATCCTCTAAATCAACGATGCGTAGGTCATAGCCCGGAACCGCGGTCCCCGTGCTGCCAGGCTTCACCTTCCCCTGCCGTGCCGATAGATAAATATGAAGCACCTCAGTGGAACCTATACCGTCCAGAATCTCTATGCCAAACCTGCGCTGCCACCTGCGAAAAATTTCACCCGGAAGTGGTTCTGCTGCGGAGACTGCGACTCGAACACTGTCCATGCCATACGATTCGCGCTCAGCTTCCTGAAGCATTTGGGCATACAAGGTTGGAACGGAGAAGAAAATCGTCGGTCGGGCGGTTTGAGCGATTCCCAATACTGCTTTGGCTTGCGCCTTACCCGGAAATAGGATCGTGCTCGCTCCAGCATAGAAAGGGAAGATCAGTCCATTGCCCAGTCCATAGGCGTGGAAGAGCTTGGACGATGAAAAGGTTAGGTCATCGGGACCAATCCCCAGGACTTCGACAGCATAGTTGTTGCAGCAGATGATCCAGTCATGGTGCAGATGCACCGCTGCCTTTGGGCGGCCTGTGCTACCCGAGGTCCACAGCCAGAATGCCAGGTCCTCCCGGGTAGTCTTGGCTGCATCCAGCTCGGAAGAATTCTGGGCTAGCCAATCATCCCAATACAAGCACCTCGGCCGTGGTTCCCCGACGACGATGACTTGCCGAAGGAATGGCTGTTCGTCCAGAGCTGGCGCAATCTCGGGAAAGATCGTCGAATGAACGATCAGTGCGCATGCGCTACTTTCGCGAAGGAAGTAGTCGTAATCCTCGGTTCGCCCAGCAGTAGTGGTTGGAACTGCCACTCCTCCGATTTTTATGACAGCGAAAAACGCAGCGGCGAACTCGGGACCGTCGGGCAGGATTAACAACACCCGTTGTTCCGGTTGCAAGCCCAACCTCAACAAGCCGTTTCCCGCGCGATTTATTTCTGCCGCCAAATCCCCGTAGGTGCGAACTGCATTGCCGTATCGAATGGCCACTTCCTGAGCCCGGCGCTCTCTGATATGGCGGTCCACCAGCTCATCGGCGAGATTGAAGGAAACCGAGTCTCGAGAATTTCCGCGCATGGTTACAAATTACCGCCAACAGGTAATATCATCGCGGTTTATTGGCTGAATTTCCGACTTAATTATTTGCTGCATGGCCACCACCGGGCATGGGTGATCTCTTGGTTCCTGCAATAAAAAGGGAGGCACGCAGTTTCTCGCGCCTCCTGTTTTTGGTAACACCCTCCCCCGAAGGTGCTTCCTAGCACCCAAAACGATACACTCCGGGATCAGGGTTGAAAAGCCCTAATTTTGTCGAAAGCCGCTACCAGCAAGGCTTTTGGTCAAGTTTTACCAGTCGCTCGGGAGCTGCTTTACGACATTTCTCATGTGTGACCGGCAGTAGGAATTCTGCTGCATTAGCAACGTCCCATGAGGATCGAGTTGTGCCGAGGGTTTCGCTTGCCTGGCGCTATTCGAGCTATACGAAATTGGGTCTCGCCCCCGAAGTCCGAAACGCGTCCATCACCCCAGCTAAGTGGACTCGTATCAATGCGGCTCGCGGTGTTGAGGAGATCTGAATCTGCTGGTTGCGACGCATGGCAATTTCCTGTGCGAAAGCGACGCCTACCAGCCGCGCAGTGTTTATGGTCCAATAAAAGGCAAAATTGAATTGAGAGTCCCGGGAGGCAATAATGGCGCCAACCAGACGAGAATTCGTGCAAAACTGCGCAGCCGCGGTGGCTATGGGAACCTCCAAACCAACTTCTTCTGCCACAGACGAGACCACTGGACCGAATGCCGAGGGATTCGTTTCGCGTCAGGAGCGCCGACGAAAGGAGCTTTTTAGCTTGCTCGGTGACCTGCCGCGGCAGCCCCGTACGGCGCCACCCAAGTTGGTAAGAACGGAAAAGCACGACGGCTATACCCTCGAACGACTGGTCCTCGACCTGAATGGCATAGAACCTGTTCCTGCTTTGCTGCTTATTCCCGACAAGCGCCAGACACCATCTCCCGGCCTGCTTTACATTCACTGGCACGGCGGAATGTATGAACTCGGCAAGGAACAACTTCTGATAGGGGTTGACGCCCAGCCGGCCTATGCTCCGGTTTGCGTCGAAAAGGGCTTGGTCACGCTGGCGATTGATAGCTGGTGCTTCGGCGAGCGTAAACATGAAGATGACGGAAAAAGAGGCGAGGAAGATGCGTTCAAGCTCATGCTCTGGAAGGGGCAAGTCCTTTTCGGAATGATGATGTTTGACGAGCTTCGTGCCTTTGACTATCTTGCCACTCGTCCAGAAGTCGATCCCCGGCGTCTGGGTGCCCTCGGAATGTCGATGGGTGCAACCAAAGCGTGGTGGCTCGCGGCTCTTGATCCGCGGGTTCAGCTATGTGTGGACATCTGCTGTCTTACCGATTACGAAGAACTGATAAAAGCCCAGGCCCTCAGCGAACACGGCGTTTATTACTACTTACCTTCCCTGCTGAAGCACTTCCAGACGGCAGACATCAACGAACTGATCGTTCCCCGGCCTCACCTGAGCGTGAATGGGCGGCGCGATCCTCTAACCCCCGTTCTCGGCGTGCAGAAGATCCGCGATCACCTGCTTCCACTGTATCGCCAGCATGGCAGGGAACTGGATTGCCGGATTGAATTGTTCGATTCCGCTCATGTGGAGCTGCCGGCGATGAGGGAACTCATTCTTGATTGGATGACTCGTCATCTCATCGACAAGTGATCTGGTGCGGTGACCTGAGGCCGGAAATCGCCCCCGCCGATCAAACGCCGTCCCTGCAAGGCTGAAGCCGTGCTGTTTCTCCTCTCAACCCGTCGCTCTCCCACCTTTCACCACATCGAAGTACCTGGCACCGCTGCTGCAAGCGATGGCACTCGGCCATGAATTCTTCCGGGGACGCAGTATTGAACTCAAACATATCGAAGTGGCACGGCAGGACGAGCTCGGCGGCGATATCGTTCGCCAGCTGCGCCGCCTCGGCTCCGGAAAGATTTCCCGCCACCCTTCTTTCGGGGGAACGGCCATTGATAGGGAGAATGGCGACGTCCACGCCGAAAGGGCGCAGCTTTTCCGCCATCTCCGGGTATCGGACGGTGTCGCCACTGTGGTAAACCGTCCACTCTCCAAATTGGAGCACGTAGCCAAGGAACCGGGCGCGGCCGTGTTCGTCACGCTCGATCGCTTCATGAGCTGAGGCCACGCCCGAGAAACGAATCCCGGAGACCTCAACTGTGGTTCCGTCATCAAGACCGATGGGAACCGCAGGATCGATGGCCAGCCGCTCGGCAACGAACGCACGATTCGCCTCCGCGATCACCAGCGTCAGGTTGGGATTCCGGGCCAGGATGGGACCGAGGGTGTCGCCATCAAGATGATCGGTGTGAATGTGAGTGGACGCGGCGATGTCTGCAAACCCGAGATTCGCCGGATCAATCACCAGCTCAGTCATCCGGACATGGGGCTTATCGGTTTGTTGATATTTTCTGGTGAGGGAATCGGAAAGGTACGGGTCGAGCAGCACATGAATCCCTTGCCACTGCAGCAGAAACCCGCTTTGTCCCAGCCACCACAAGCGAAAACTGCCGTCGCGACGATCCGAAGAATGAATATCGCTAAGCAGCGCATCGTGGGAACGTAGAGGGCGAATCATGCTATTCCCAATTCCTTGCGGACGATCGCGACACCGCTCACCAGGTTAGCTAGCTTTTGCCGGGCTGCCCAACGTGCGGTCTGGCTCAGGCCACAATCAGGTGCGAAGGAAAGGCGGTCTGCAGGGGCATGCTTTATGCACAAGCGTACCCGCTCTGCCACATCGGCAGGGGTTTCGATGTAATAGCTCTTTACGTCGATGATTCCGACCGCGACGTCGATCCCTTGCCCGACAATTTGTTGAATGATTTCCACCTCTGCAAATTCGCGATTTGCCATTTCCAGATGCATTTCCTGAACCGGAAGATCGAAGAACGCAGGAAATAGAGGAGCGTATCGTCGCAAACCTACGGCTCGTCCCTTGTAGTTGCCAAAGCAGAGATGGGTGGAGAGGCGGCATCGGCCGACCACGGGCTTGACCGTGTCAGCAAATATCTGGACGAAGCGGCGGGGATCTTCCCGGTGGCCGTAGCAGCTCATGGAAGGTTCGTCGAGTGTGATCTCCTGGCAACCACTTTCGACCAACTGTTCAAGTTCTGCGCGAACAATGGGAACCAGGGCTTCGGTGACCTCCCAGCGGCTCCCATAGCTCCCCCCCGGATTGATGCGGCCACTCAAGGTGTAGGGCCCGGGAACGCTTGCCTTCAGCACCGGCCCGGGTGGCGCGATCCTCTGCAGACGCTTGAACTCCTCGACGGCGCCCAACCCGTAGTGCGAACTTATCGTTCCGGTGATGTCGTACTTCCCGCGTTGATCGTGTGCCGGTGGCCCGAAGCGCCGCAGGGTAGTTTCATTGCCGCGAATGCCTTCCAACCGACCGTAGAAGGACAAGTTGAAATCATAACGGGTTTGCTCACCGTCGGTAATCACATCCAGCCCGGCAGCGACCTGATCGTGTACCGCGACGATGACCGCGTCGGTTCTCATTTCCTCGATATCGGAATCGCCGAACTGGTCGAGGTGGGCGGATGCAAACTCGAGCCACCCGGGAAACGGGAAGCTGCCGACCACCGTAGTCCGAAGTGGCGACCGCTTCTCTGGCTGTGGTGTCGAGCTGGCTAGTGGCCGAGATGTCATCGTCGGTCTCCCGTAACTCATTCGCTGACCGTCCATCCTGCATCTACAGTGAGGATTTGGCCGGTGATCGGGCTTGAATCCCGCCGCAGAAGGAAGCATGCGGTCTTGGCGATATCTTCTGCTGTCAGCAGTCCCTTTCGCAGCGGCTGCTTGTGGATCATATATCTGGTAATTTCGGGGTTTCCTTGTGCGCGCACGGTCATGGGAGTCTGCACCAGTCCCGGCGCGATCACGTTTATCCGAATGCCTTCTGGCGCGTAGTAGGCCGCTGCCGCCAAGCTCATTGCTTCAATCGCCCCTTTGCTGGCTGCATAAGCAGCGGTCGCAAAGTGCTCCCGCTGCGGATGGCGGGCCAGGACACTGCCAGTATTAAGGATCACTCCCGCCTGGCGAGTCGTTCTCCACAGCGCGAGCACCTCACGGCACATCAGGAATGTGCCCTTGGCATTCACCTCCATGACCGCGTCCCAGGCCTCAGAGGGGCAATTGTGTAGGGGACCGTCCCCTAGGGAACGAGCGCTGATGCCGGCAACGTTCATGAGCGCATCAATCCGGCCGAATCGGGTCAGGCACTCTGATATGGCACGCTGGGCCGAGCCCTCAACCCGCACATCTCCGACCACGTACCCGAACTGATCCAGTTCCTCAGCGAGCGAGCGGCATTCATTTTCGTTCACTCCCAGAACGAAAACAGGATCGGCTGCAGCCCATATTCGCGCCACCGCTGCTGCAATTCCAGATGAGCCCGTGATTAAGAGTACTTCGCTCACAAATTTCTATCCGGTCACACTTGTTCGAATACGATTATTCGAACAAGTGCTTGAGACTCTTTCGATAGGCTTCGTAGAATGCATCGAGTTGAGTCGCGGCGCTGGTATTGCCGACAAATTGATGGCTTGGCAGCATTACCGGCGTGATTCCGCGCGCCAGCAACGCCTCCGCAGTTGCGCAGCGGATCATATTGATAATCATTGCCCCGGTGATGGTGGAAAGCGGCCCCGTCCTCCATTCCAGGCCTTCCAGTTCGACCACGCAATCACCCGGCGGGCATTGATTGTCGATAATCAAGTCGGCGCAATCGATTAGTTTCCTACCCGAAGAGTGGGCTGCTTCGCTCTGTTCACAGTGTGCCTGGGAAACGATTGCAATGACCGGTAGCCCGCGCCTCTGCGCACCCATGGCCGCTTCTACGATCACCGGCCGAATTCCACTGGTTGAAATTACGATGAAGGCGTCATTGGGCCCGAAATGAAAACCATTCAGAATTTGCTCGGCATAACCTTCGTAATTTTCCAGATACAGCGGCGCGCGCAGACCGTTCATGCCCACGATCGCGGCATGATTTGAAAGCGCATGTTCCACCAAAGCTACGAAACCTACGAAGCCACCCTGCCGTGGGGTCATCTCCTCAGACATCATGCGGGAGTGGCCGTTGCCAAAAAGAAACACCAGCCCGCCACGGGCGATCTTGTCGGCGCAAAGTTCGGCTGCTTTTCCAATCACCCCGGACTGGGTCTCCTTCAACTTCAACAAGGCATCGATGGCATGATCGAAGAAGGTCAGGCTGGCGCCTTTGCCACGGCTGGCGGCACTTTGGTCATCCACGAAGTTCATCTTTTCGTACCTTGGTTGATGGGTCACTAGCATGGCATAGAGTGCGTATAATGCACAACGACTGTGAGCAGCAGGCCAAACGCTCTTCCCGACCAGGCAATTGCAGTTGGCGTAGACATTGGTGCGACCGCCATCAAAGCCGGGCTGGTTACAGTTGCGGGAAAGCTGCTCGAGAGCTTTCACCAACCTTCACCGCGCACACCAGCGGCTTTGCATCACTTTGTACACACTGTCCTGCAGCGATGCAGCATGCCTCTCTGCGGAATTGGCATTGGCTGTAAGGGCATCATCGACACGGCAACGTCTCGGGTGACCAGCCTGCCCGGAAACCTGAACTTCCTGGAAGGAATAGTTTTGGCTGAGGTCATCGATGCAGGGGAGGTGCCGGTCCAAGCTGATAATGACGCCCGCGCGGCGCTGGTTGGGGAGGTCCTCTGGGGTACTGCCCGGGGCAAACGCAATGTGGTTATGCTGACGCTGGGCACGGGCGTAGGCGGTGCAGTGCTAGTCGATGGCAAGATTCTACGCGGAGCTTCGGGAGCTGCCGGCCATCTCGGACACATGACTCTGGACCTCCACGGCGGGCTGTGTATCTGCGGAAATCGGGGTTGCGTGGAAACTCGCTTTTCCTCCAGGGCCATCGAGTCCGATTACCTGGCTCATCTTCACCGCGCCGCGCCCGCGAAGCTGTCTCTTGAGAAGACTGGACAGCCGCCCGACACGGAGGCAATTTTTCGTGCAGCTGCGGAGGGAGATGAGAGCGCAAATTGCGTACTCGAGCGTGCTTTCGATTACCTGACTGCCGCCGTAGTCAGCATTCTGCACATCTTTGATCCTGAAGTTCTGATTATTGGTGGCAATATCGCCGAGGCGGGCCCCCAGTTGCTCTCCCCAATCCGAGAAGAAGTAACCCGCCGTACTCGCGTCCTGCTGGGACGCGAGGTTCCGATCGTAGTTCAGAGCCTGGTCGGGTACGGGGGTGTTGCCGGAGCCGCCGGGCTGATCTTTCTGCAACAGGAATTAGTGAAAATCTGACCCTCGGCCTAAACGGACTAATCAGGATGCCCAAGCCTGTTTCCGGTCTCAAGCTCGGCAGCAATGCCGGATCTAGCCTCGCGCTGGTCATCTTCGGTAGAGGGCTGTGAGCAAATGTCGTTATCGCAATATCAGTGACGGGAGAAATAGCTGTCGCCAACATGGCGAAACGAAACAACCAACTGCTGATGTCGTACGCGCCTCGGCAATTTTATTTCAAGGGCTGTTGGCTCTCGACGTACTGAAAAGATCTGAATCTGCTCGGTGCGGCTCATGACAATTTCCTGCCGGGCACAATAGAATGGCAGTCCCCCTGGCAGCTAAGGTATACACTTCAAGTCCATGCAAGCTCTGTCCCTGGCCGGGATTCTTCTCCTCGCCACATCCGTTTTGGCACAAGAAGTCGAGGCCCCAATTCTGATCTCTCACGACAGAATAGATGGCCCATACGGAGGGATGTCTCACGTTGTTGACCTGCAGGTGTTCTCTAACGGAAGGGTGCTGTACGTCGAAGAACAAACCGAATCGCTCGGCCAGAAGCCCACCCGGACGAGCCGTGACGGTCACCTTGAGGAAGAACAAGTGAAACAGGTTGCGAAGCTTCTGGACAGCAGTGGTGTGCGCAACCTAAAGAGCAAGATTCCCTCTATGAGGAAACCAATCGATTTCTTCTGGCTAAAGTCGTTGGAGATCAAGCACGCCGATAGAGATCAAAAAATAGAAATCGAGAACTTCTACCCATTCCTGAATCTTCGCTGCACGGCCTATCCTCGAGCCCTTATCGAACTTGAGTGCAATCTTCAGGACATCGCAGCGAAATCGACTGGACGTCAGAACGACGAGGATTGGTGCAAGGAACTGGTTCGCCAAGTAGAAACCGACAGGTCAACACCGAAAGAGTGCGGGCTGTCCTGGTGATCCAGACTGAATCAAATACAAAGCCGACGTTAAGAACAAAAAGCCAAGCGCAATCCCCGGCTGGGGACTGCGCTTTTCGCTTGCAAGGTTGGATCATTTACATTGTCACTGGCGAGCCGTGACTTGCAACACACTGCCATTGACCGTTGGGCATCTTCACCCACGTATCGGTATAACGCTCATGAGAGTTGAGAGGTTTCCCAGACGGATCAGTGCCCTTGGCTATGAAGTCCCCAGTCGCGATTGCCGTATCGCCAAATACAGTTACCTTCACATTTTCGTAATTGACGCTGTCATATTTGGTCGCCTTTGCGTTAGCCAACGCCTCGGCCTTGCTTGTGACTTTCCCATCGGCCCCCGTATTTATGAACTTGTCCGCCAGTAGCGGGGCTGCCAAGTCGGGATTATTTGTCTTCTGGGACTGAAGCCACTGCTGCTCGAGAGCTGCGACCGCCTTCTCGGTCTTATCTTGCGACCAAGCGGCGCTCACAAATAAGAGCAGCCCGACTAAACACCCCATCCACGCTCTCTTCATAGACATCTCCTGGGTCGTTCTGTATTCCGAGCCACTGTAGGCTCCCCCACGCTCATTGTCAAAGAAGGGCGGCTTTCGATCCTCGTTGCAGGCGCGCAAGAGAATGATTTTCAGGCTTGTTCGTGGCGGCAAACCGGGAGCTCCCCAGATGCCCCCGTCAGTCGGATTTCTCTTCCAGGCGCCGGTTATTCTGTTCTCCTTGCCCATGCTGAATGCTGTAGCGGTTGAATGAGTTGTCTCGGAGTCGCATCGGAATCCGATTGGCAGAGGATTGTGTTTTAATTTTCATGGCTCGCAGCTAACGGCACGCGTGCGTCCAGTTGGAGGGCAATTCTATGTCACGCCAGAATTCCGTTTCGTTGAGAAGCCAGCGCTGGTTCGGTCCTGACAACCTGCGATCCTTCGGCCACCGTTCGCGGGCCGCTTCGATGGGCTGCACGCACGAGGACTATGATGGCAAGCCCGTTATCGCCATCATTAATACGTGGAGCGAGGCCAACCCCTGCCACATTCACCTACGCGACCGAGCTAATGACGTGAAACGTGGTGTCCTGCAGGCGGGCGGATTTCCCATGGAGATCCCTGCCATTTCTCTTGGCGAGACCTTTCAGAAGCCTACCACCATGATGTATCGCAATCTTCTTGCTATGGAGACCGAGGAACTCCTCCGCTCCTACCCGGCCGATGGCTGTGTCCTTCTGGGGGGATGCGACAAAAACACGCCGGCGCTTCTGATGGGCGCGATCAGTATGAATCTGCCCTCCATCTTCGTCCCCGCCGGGCCCATGCTTCGCGGCAACTGGCATGGCTCGGTTCTGGGGAGCGGCTCCGATGTAGTGAAATACTGGTCCGAACGCCGTGCCGGCAACATCGACCTCCGGGGCTGGCAGGAGATCGAAGACGGCAGCGCCCGCTCCCCGGGGACCTGCATGACGATGGGAACAGCCTCGACCATGACCAGCGTGGCGGAGGTCTTGGGCTTTTCTCTTCCCGGCGCCAGCTCGATACCCGCCGTGGATTCGAACCACCCAAAGATGGCAAGCCTCTCCGGCCGCCGTATTGTCGAAATGGTTTGGGAGGATCTCAAACCGAGAGATTTCTTGACCGACTCTTCTTTCGATAATGCGATTGCCACCGTCCTGGCGCTCGCCGGGTCAACCAACGCCGTCATCCACCTGCTGGCCCTGGCCGGGCGAGCCGGGATCAGGCTCGCGCTTGAGCGCTTCGACGAGCTCTCTTCGACGACCCCGGTGCTGGCCAATATTCGACCCAGTGGAAAGTACTTGATGGAAGATTTCTATTACGCAGGCGGCCTGCCCGCTCTGCTCCGGGCACTCGCCCCCAAGCTGGATCTGGGCGCCCGGACGGTCACCGGGAAAACTCTGGGCGAGAATATATCGAGTGCGAAGACTTACAACCAGGATGTGATTCGCCCGCTCGACAATCCGGTCTACGGGTCCTCGGGCCTGGCCATTCTCCGAGGGAACCTGGCCCCCAATGGAGCGGTCATCAAATCCGCTGCCGCTGAACCCCGCCTCCTCAAGCACTCTGGTCGCGCCATTGTTTTCGACAGCTACCAGGAGATGAACGCGCGAATCGATGATCCCGCACTGGATGTCGACGCCGACAGTGTTCTGGTTCTGCGCAACGCGGGCCCAAAGGGTGCACCGGGAATGCCGGAATGGGGGCAGCTGCCGATCCCGCAGAAACTGCTGGCAGCCGGGGTAAGGGATATGGTTCGCATGTCCGATGCCAGAATGAGCGGCACTCACTACGGCGCCTGCATCCTGCATGTTTCGCCAGAGAGTTTTGTTGGCGGTCCCTTGGCGCTGTTGCACGAAGGCGATGTCGTCGAGCTTGATGTTGCCGCCCGTCAGTTGAATATGCGGATCAGCGAGGAAGAACTTTCGCGTCGTCGCACTGCCTGGCGCCCCAGGGAGGGCATCTTTCTGCGTGGATATGGCAGGCTTTTCATGCAACACATCCAGCAAGCCGATCAAGGATGCGACTTCGACTTTCTTGAGGGAACTGCGCCGGTTCCCGAACCTGAAATCCATTGAGTTTCTTTGGAGGATTGCTGGACCTCCGGAGGCGACCTCAATGGAGCAGAGCGCCTCAGAAAACTTTGGTTGCCAGCCATTACTGCGCAGTCACGCAAGCCTTTCGCCGTAAGTAGGAAACTCGACCTAGGTGTCGACTGTGATCGTGGGGGGGGCGCGTTCCGGTGAGAAAAGAGCAGTCTGGAGGTCCGTCGCATTTCAACCATCCCGTCTCACAACTCCCAGCCAGAGCGACCATGGGGGCGGGGCATTTCCCCTCGTTTTTGCCATGAGCTTCGATTCGCGGAGTCTATCGA
>Ga0157378_10004387_pt1 | contig 12419 bp, 13 predicted proteins | sample M65metaG_FD_115309 | JGI IMG/M metagenome (GOLD analysis project Ga0157378, IMG submission 115309) | Miscanthus rhizosphere microbial communities from Kellogg Biological Station, Michigan, USA - M6-5 metaG | ecosystem: Host-associated > Plants > Roots > Rhizosphere > Soil | place: USA: Michigan...
AGGTCATAGGGGCGGTTCGCCACGGGAGTCCCCGTCATGATGAGCCGCCGGGTAAAGCCAGTGCCAAGCGAAAACAGGACCTTCGCTATCGAGGAGTCCGGGTTTTTGATCTTGTGGGCTTCATCTAGCAGGACCCCAACCCTGCGGGTGCGCAAAAAAAGCGCGAGGCGTTTTTGCTCCGACTTCAGGACTTCGTAATGGGCGAGGTAGATCCGCGCCGGACTATTGAACGCGAAAAAATTGGCTCGCTTGTCCTGACTTAGCAGCCGTGGCTCCAGATGCGTGTGGACTTTGAGCTCGTCCCGCCAGTTCCGCAGCAGCCCCTTTTTGGTCACGATAATGACGGAATCGACGATGTCGTGAGTCAGCCAGTAGAGGGCGATATCGACCCCTATTTTTGTCTTGCCCAAGCCTTGTTCGTGAAACACTGCGGAGTAGGGAAGGTTCTTGACCGCTTCGAGCGCTTCCACCTGATAGACGAATCCTCCGTGCTTGGCCGTGAAGTCTGCTGGGCGGTGGGTTTTCAGCATGGACGTCAGGGACCGAGGTCGTCGAGGGTCACGGTCGTGACAGATGCGGCCCCCGCCGCTTTCTGCAAGGTCGAAACGATCGCCTGTGCTCGGCGCTTCACCTGCCACGGCACCGCCATGATAAAAACGCCTGCGTCCTGGTAACGCAGATGCGAGAGAAAGGCCGCGATCTGCTTCTTGGAGCGCTCGGTTTCCAAGTCGTCCTTGGTCTTGGCTTCCCCAATGATCGTAGTCGTCCGAGGGGCATCGAAAGCGTAAACATCAGGTACGAAACCCTCAATGCGATTGGGTTTCTCTGCGCCGATGGCGCTGGAAAGATCGTCGACGATTCCGAGCGCCGTCACCGTGGCGTGTTCGCGCTTGATGTAGCCGACGATGATTTGAACCAGAGCTGCGTGTTGACTGGATTCAGCCAATACTCACGCTCCCGTGCCCGTAGCATTTAGAAGGCCCGTCAAAGCCGTGAGGGTCTCGCCCAGTGTCTGGCCGAGCTCCGATCCCGGATCTTTTCGCAGCCGCTCTGCCTCGGTCCAAGGCAAGGCATAGATCGCTCGGCTGAGAGCCTGTGATAGCTGTTCGATGTTTGCGTCACCAAGCGCCTTGTTGAGATCGGGCCTGTCGAGTGCTTCCATGGCTTTCTTCGCGTTCTGCTTCAGGAAGATTTCGCGCGCCTTCGGATGAGCGAGAATGCGTGTCAGCCAGCGGACAGTATAAAGAGGATAGAGCTTTTCATCGTGTATCCACTTCGCGAAATCGCTAAGGTCAAAGCCCGCCTTGGCGATGGCCTCCTTCACGCCTGGCTTCTGAAGTTCGACAAATCCACTGAACCTGCTGGTGTCAAAGCTGCCGTCATCAGGAACCACCGGCCGGTAATAGGCTTCCATCTCCGAAAAGGCGTTGATGCTCTCAAGCACGTCTTTCTGGCGCCCACCGCAGAAGTCCACGATCTTGGAGAAAGGCAGTTGTTCTTGATTGCGGAGGTGGTGCAGGTACTTCGCTTTGGAGTACGGGTCCCATGCGCGTGTGCCGACGAGGTGAACCTGCAAACGGATCGCATCGGCCTGATTCTCGTCCATCTCGCTATGGACCAGCGCCGGGATAACCTGCCAGTTTCCTGGTACATTTTCCTTCAGGAAGTTTTTATAAATCGCGACGCGGGTATTGCCCTCGATGCATACTAAGGTTCCGTCCGCCCTTCGGTTCAGGATAACCGGATGAATTATTCCGCCATTTGTGAGAATGGAGTTCTTCAATTTCTCGAAGCTTGTGCTGCTTTCGCCTTCCTCGTCTCCCGCTGCCCCAAGGGCGAGATAGATCTGGTCGCTCGTGGGTTGCTCCACATAAAACTCCAGGAACTTCCGAATCCTCGGATTGGTGCGATCGAGCTCGATGTCGGCTACGGGGACGAGCTCCAGAACTCCGCTTTTTACCATATGTCTTGTTTCTCGCGCTGGTGTAAATTATGGCAGATCAAGTGCGTCTTCGCTCGACGCTAAGGTATTGAACACAGGCGGGTTTGGCTGTTTAACCGAGGCGGGGAAGCGCGATTTTCAGAAACGCATCCGAAGGCCGACGAATCTGCATTGGATGGCTGCAACTTTGGATCCCCCGCACTGCCAAAATGTTGATATGATTGATCCGTGACCTTCGACGGCATCCTTGGAATGTCGGCCGGACGGGAAGTTTTTCTCGGTTTCGCGCCAGCCAACGTTTTGCACGCCTTGAGCTTCGCGGACGTGCTCGATGAAGACACCGGACGCGGATACCAGCGCCGTTTCAATTCTGCGCACAGCCTCGATTTCCGAAGATACATCCAGCAAGACAACAGCTCAACAATCCCGCTGACGTTCAACGCCCGCAAGCGGCCGGACGGAGCGTGGCGCATCGAACGTCTGAAGTCTCCGTATGCGCGGATGACAATCGCATCCGAAGGCCAAAAATTGTTCACACAGGTGGACTGCCAGCACCGCCTTGGGCACCTTAATGATTTGTCCCTAATACTGCCGTTCATGTGCTTCATCGGCCTGACGGAACGCGAGGAGATGGAAGTCTTCAACGTCATCAACAGCAAGGCCAAAGGACTGAGCACGAGCCTGCTGGATTTTCACGACGCAACGCTTGCCGGCGATCTCGCTTCCGAGAGGCCGGAGCTTTTCATTGCCCTGCATCTCAACAATGACCGCGAATCCCCGTGGTATCGCCAACTCAACCTCGGCGGCCACATAACGTCCGGGCTCACCCGGCGGGCTTCTCTTCGCACGATGCAGAAGGCGATTAAGCGGTTCCTTACCCAAACCAAGATTCTCCATAAACAGCGCCCTGATGTGGTGGCGCAGATGGTGCTGGATTTCTGGTCCTCCGTCGCCCTCTTACTCCGCGATGGATGGGATAATCCACGGAGGACTCTTCTTTGCAAAGGCGTCGGCGTTTACGCGCTGATGGGCATCGCAGGTGATCTGGTTAATGAGGCGGGACCGGCGGTGATCGACAAGCGGTATTTCAGCAACAAGCTCGCGGATTTCATTTTGGAAGTGGACTGGAGCAACAATGGACCGTTCAGCGGCCTGGGCGGAGAGGCCGGGGTCAAGGCTGCTCTTAATGCCATCCGCTCGGGGCGCGGTAACGGAAAGCTGCGAGTGATCTCGAATGGCTAATAAGAACATCCTCCTCATCGAGCCCAGCTACAAGAATAAATACCCTCCGCTCGGCCTGATGAAGCTTGCTCAGTATCATGGCCCTAATGGCAAAAAGGACAGGGTCAAGTTCATCAAGGGTGAGGATGATCTTTCGGTCTTCGGGACCGCATGGGACAGGATTTACATCACCACGCTCTTCTCCTTCGAATTCGCGAGGATTAGGCAAAGCATCGACTTCGCCCTGCGCGTGGCGAACGGTCACGCCGATAAAATCTTCGTGGGCGGTATCGCCGCGTCACTCATGCCCGAAGAGTTTGCGAAGAAAAAAGAGTGGCAGGGGATTCGGTTCATTCAAGGCCTGCTGACGGGCTCCCCGTCGAAAGCCCTCCAGCTTGACGAGTACTCCGAGGAACTCTATTCGGACGACCATCGCGGTCCCGCAATAGAGGATCTCATTCCCGACTACGGAATCCTCGAACAAATAGAATACAAGTATCCCGTAAGGGATGCCTACTTCGCGTACGCCTCCCGCGGCTGCATCCGCAAATGCACATTTTGCGGTGTGCCGAAGCTGGAAGGTGACCAAAGGGATTCCGAATCAATCACGACGGTCGTCCGAAACATTGAAGCGACGTACGGGCCCAAGAAGGACCTGATCCTGATGGATAACAACGTCGTCGCCAGCGCGCGCTTCCGGGAAATCATCGCCGAGATCAGGGACTTGGGTTTCTTGCCGGGCGCTAAGTTGAGCGTGGGCCGCGTCCCTGTGCAGCGGCGCGTTGATTTCAACCAGGGTGTCGATGCCCGCATCCTCTGTAAAGACCCGGTCTATCTCAGAGAACTGTCAACCATCTGCCTGAAGCCGCTGCGTATCGCCTTCGATCACCTCGGCTTGAAAGCGCCATACGAGCGTGCCGTGCGCTATGCGCATGAATTCGGCCTTATGAGCATGTCGAACTACATGCTCTACAACTTCCACGACAATCCGGCGGACCTATTCGAGCGCATGCGGCTCAACGTAACGCTTAACGAAGAGTTGAAATTGCGCATCTGGTCTTTTCCGATGCGTTACCAGCCGACGTGGCTTCCCGACCGGTCGCATATCGGAGAAAAATGGACAAGGTATCAGCTGCGCTCCATGCAGCTGATTTTGCAGGCGACCCACGGCGTAGTGAGCGGTGAGCCGTCCTTCTTCAAGCGGGCTTTCGGCGACACCTTCGAAGAGTTTTCGGATCTACTGCTCAGACCCCACCATTTTATTTTTAACCGAGTATGGTTTGAGGAAAAAGGCGGCAGGGGTGAGTTCGGGGAATACAAGCGCGAGTTTGACAAATTGAGCAATGTGGAGCGAGACGAACTGCTTGGCCTCATCTCCAATGTTGAGCCTCGCGAAATGCATTCTCGCGTTGGCTTCGCTACCACTCGCAGGGTCAAGTTGATCATGAGACACTATCTTCCGCTTCCCAAAAATAGGGAATCTGAGATATGGGCTTTGATGCGCGAGATGAAACGTCAGGATGATCCTAGCATTGTCGTCCCGGATGAAGAACGAGTTGAGGACGCGGGCCTCAATTACGATGAGGCGCCCGCGCCCGTAACTGTGAGAGTAGTTCCGGCACGCAAGAAAAGAGCAATGGCCATCGCATGAGCACGAACATTGTACCCATCACGATCAGGGAAGCTCCCTGGCAGAACCTTGCGAGTGAAATCATTATCGGCAAGGACATTCTTGAACTGCTGAGCAGCTCAATGTATGTAGACCCGATGACCATCTACCGCGAATATGCTCAAAACGCCGCGGATTCGATAGATCAGGCGCGCGCCGATGGACAACTTGCCGCCGATGCGGGCAAGGTCACAATTACTCTGGATATACCGGGTCGGAATGTGAAGATCCGGGACAACGGCACCGGTATCTCGAATACTGATTTCGCCCCGCGCCTCACGGCCTTCGGGGCAAGCAAGAAGCGCGGACGCAGCGCACGCGGGTTCCGCGGTGTCGGCCGGTTGGCGGGCATCGGCTATTGTCAGGAACTCATCTTCCGCTCGCGCGTTGTAGGCGAGACGAAGGTGTCAGAGTTGCGCTGGGATTGCAAGAAGCTGAAGGCCCTCCTGCGTTCGAGCGAAGAGCATCATGACCTTCGCGATGCGGTAAGTCAGGTCGTCGAACTGCGTCGCATTCCGGCTACGGATTTTCCTGAGCGCTTCTTCGAGGTCGAATTACGAAGCATCATCAGGCATCGCAACGACCAGCTGCTGAGCACTGCGGCTATCAATACCTATCTCGCCCAAGTGGCGCCGGTTCCTTTCCGCCCTGATTTTCCATTCAAGGATCAGATTCTAAAGCATGTCAGCCCGTATGTCCGCCTTGGAGATCTGAGGATTGAAATCGGTGACGGTGGAGAGCAGGTCTACCGCCCGCATGGGCACTCGATAGAAATCGGAGTGGGCGTCCTCGATGCATTTACTGGTGTAGAACTGCTGAACATTGAGGGTATCGACGGGGAGACCGCTTGCGTCGGCTGGGTGCTCCACCACGGTTACACCGGCGCACTGCCTTCGTCCTGCAACGTTCGTGGCCTTCGTGTTCGATGCGGGAATATTCAGGTGGGCGACGATCGGATCTTCGAGGAGCTATTTCCTGAGACGCGATTCAATGCATGGAGCGTCGGCGAGTTGCACGTGATTGATCCGCGCATCGTGCCGAATGGAAGGCGCGACCACTTCGAGCAAAGCGCTCATTTTCACAATTTGCTGACTCACATGACGCCAGTTGCGCGGGAGATTACGCGTAGGTGCCGCATGAGTAGCGTACAGCGCAAATGGTCTCGGGATTTTGAGTTGAAAGAAATATCGATCCGGGAAAAGGCTGCCATCATCAAGCAGGGCGCGCTGAGCCGGGGCGATCGCTATCGGATCATCGAAGAGATTAAGGCGGCGGTCGTTGCACTGCAATTCATCATTGGCAAAGGAATAATTCCTGCAGCCCAAATACCCGATCTGAGGAAGCGCAAAGAAAGATTGGAGCGGGAAGTGGGCAAGATTCTGCATACGCCGATCAAATCGAGTGCCCTGGCAGAATTTCCATCTCCTAAGCGCCGAGCATACGAGCAGCTAATTGGCTTGATCTACGAATGCAGTGCTAGCCAAGCCAATGCAAAGCTCCTCGTCGATAAAATTCTATCGCGTCTTTCATAAACCTTCACCACGGCTGCGCCTCTTACGTCCGCTGCGCCTTCGAACACGTACAAGAGCGGAACCCCTTCGCCAATCGTGCTAGGTCGGATCGAAAGCGGCGCGTGCTTAGCGCTTCCTTTTCAAAAAGCTTCAGCCGCGCAAAAGCCTCCTCCAACTCCATCGAAATAGCCGTCCCCAACTCCTGAAATGAAGGTCCGCAATTCAGTTTTACCCTGCGCAACGTCATAACCATAAATCCCCATTGGTGTCGTGTCCCTATATTTTACTGCGCCGAAGCAAGTGATGCCGAGCTCAGACTGCAACTGATTTCGACAGAGCCCTTTGAATAATGTCAGCGACGGGTGAGCTCTTCGAAACATGCTCCTGACTGACGGACTGTGAGTATCATCGACGCCCAAAATTGCGAACTCCGCGTCAAACTGTTTGATCACCTGCTTCCATCCAGGATTATGCCCTAAGTGGCTTGTGATTAAAAGGCAATCCCCCTCTCGAATAACTTCATTCTGAAACAACTCGCCAAATTGAATGTGATAATCTCCGAACGCGCACACACCGGTTAAATCGAGGAAAAAAATGTGTGGCAGTTCTGACTGCCGCTGGTGGGAGAAGAAGCTACCATGTCGAACTTCGACGCTAACTCCGGCCGCAGCGAACCTGACAGACGACGCTTGCGCCTCCTTAAATCGGGCTTTGTTCTCTTCATAAGACCAAACGTTACTGATCAAACTGTGGTCCATGAAGCGGACGCTCAACACATCCCTCAACTCGGTACCACCCAAAGTGACGTAGCAATAGCGCTCTTGGTGTCCGCGTTGGCGAAGCCACCGGGCCATTAGCAGATGAAAAGCCGAATATTTGTTTGGACCAAACTTAAGCCTCTCCAATGAATTATCCGCCATCGGTCAAGCTCTCCTCCGTCTTGGGCGGAGAAGCGATAATAAATGCTCCTTCGCCTTTTCACTGAGGGATTTCTTCACCTTTGGAGAATCGAGTGACCCTGATATCTCGAACCAAGCGGCGAGTTGCCGCGCCTCATCGGTTGTCAACGAAACACCCAGTTGAACAGCGGTTTCTTTAGCTTTCTGGTCGGCACTTATGATTCTGGGCTTGTAAATGCCTGGTGGGAGTTTTTGGCCTCGCTTTCTGGTTGCGTCAATCTGAACAACAGCTGAATGGGGAAATGTTAGCTTTTGGCTTTTTGGATCTGCTAGCGTATACGGAGTTGAGATCGTCTTCTTCACCTCACCTTTTGCGGATCGGCTAATCTGGTTGTATGCGTCGCTCCAATTCCCAAACATCTCTTTGACTGTCGGGTGCGTTCGAATGAGTTCGATCACATCGCGGTCATAGTTCAGGTGTCGCTTGTGAGTATCCCAGGGCACAAACACGTTGGGACCCAGAATATTGACCCACCCCAAAACGAGGTTGGAGGCATTGCCTTTAGGTAACAACTCTGCAAAGAGACGTATGTCGCGCTCTTTAAAGAGGCGGTTATTTCCGTAAAGATCAAAGCCGGGCCCAGTTTCACCGGGGCCCGTAGTCACGCGACAACCGATTACAATCTCAATGGCAAGAGAATGTTTCTGGCCTTCGTGCTCCAGCGCAGCCTCAAATGTGACCTGTTGCGGCCGTACATCGATTTTGTCGTCGTTTGCACCCGCAAAGTCATAAAAGGCGTTAAGGGCAGGGACTATTCTCTTCCCCCGCTTGGGGAAATAAATATGCACATCAGGGTTCCGGGCCAATAGAAGACCGTATGTGACCCTAATCTCCCGGCTGATCTTCTCCAGTTCGGACGGGTTGCTGAACCAGTGGCCGCCGATGGGTTCAGGTCTCAGCTGCATCAGATACTGAGTCTGCCCGCGTTGAAGCTCGCCACCAGTTTTGACCTCGTAGTAGGGGAACTCGTATTTATTGACGTCTAAGAGCCAGTCTTCGTCCAGATGTACTGCAATATTGCTGTCCCCTGTTTCCGCTGGATTCCAGAAGTGCGTCGTGATCTTGACCGCGGTCGCAAGTCTGAAGATCGCTTTCTTGCCACCCGTCTTGTAACTGCCAATGCCAGCTGAGAGTGTTTCTGTCTCACTATGGCCGGGAATCACTAAATTAATAAGTTTAGAAGTGGGGACGCCGCCGGCGTTGTCCTCATACGTTAGTTGTCCCGTGTCGGCGTCAATATCAATATAGACGTTGAGCTCTGGGGAAGATTTGTCTGGATACTTTTCTCGCCGCCTCTTCCAGGCATCAATGCTGTTGTCGATCAACTCCAAGAGAGCCTCGGATCTATCTAGATCTCTCCATGCCCCGATGACAACTTCCTTATTAGGTGGCTCGCCCGCCATCTTGGGCTTGGCGGACGAATATTGTTTCGGAAGCCATAGGGTGTTTTCACGTACGAGTCGCGCGCGAAAGGAAGTGGCGTCCTCGTCACGATATTTGTAATCGACAAGGATTTGATCAATCGAGTAGTCCCGTAGCACTCTCAACTTGTCGGTGTGATCGAGAGTGTGCCAATCAATCTTTCCATTCATAGATGCACTTGTTCTGCCGCCACTATCGCCCGTTTCAACGATCGTTATCGCACCATGACGCTGCCGGCTCTCCTATGCTCGGAATCTGAATGCCTCACAAACTCGCTAAACTAGGGGAAAGGAAATTTGCGTCGGTCGCTCGCGTTAGAGCGCGTCAAAAAATGAGCTGACCAGTCGCTTCCGAACCGGCCTGTGTACGACCATCCTCGACGTAAGTTATTGCAATAATGAAAGTAGCACAAATCACACTTGCTTTTGGCGGGCGGGTTGATCCTACGAACAGGGCTGTGGGAGAACGTCGGCTTCCTAAAAACGTATAGAGATCCGCGTCGGGCGCGTGCACATGAGTCTGAATTCTAAAATCGAATGGACGCAGACAACCTGGAATCCGGTCCGGGGATGTGTAAAGGTCAGTCCGGGCTGCAAACACTGCTACGCGGAAGCATTCGCCGAAAGGTTTCGTGGCGTCTCCGGGCATCCTTACGAACAAGGTTTCGATCCTATCCTCGTGCCACACAAGCTGAGCGAGCCTGCTACCTGGCCGCACTCGCGTACGGTTTTCGTGAATAGCATGAGCGACCTGTTCCAAGATGCCGTTTCCACCGAGTACATTGCCACCGTCATGAAAGTGATGTCTAAGGTGGCGTGGCACACCTATCAGGTACTCACAAAACGTGCCGAGCGCATGCGCGAGCTTTTGAAGACTGATTTGAGACGATTCAGCACTGAGCCCCACATCTGGTGGGGGGTAAGCGTTGAAGACAGGAAATACGGGCTACCTCGGCTTGAACTCCTTCGAGACACACCGGCCGTTACCCGTTTCTTGAGCATCGAACCTCTTCTAGAAGACCTTGGTACGTTGGATCTTACCGGAATACACTGGGTCATAGTTGGAGGAGAGAGCGGTTTCGGCGCGCGGAGGATGGAAGCCTCTTGGGTTGAACGAATCCAACTTCAGTGCGAGGAACAAAATATTCCTTTCTTTTTTAAGCAGTGGGGCGGCGTCCAGAAGAAGCGGGCTGGAAGACTTTTACATGGTCGGACGTTTGATTCCTTACCCGCGCGGAGTGTGTCAGTTGAGCCGAGGGCTGCGGACCGCGCGTCACTCGTCATCGAATTGAATGGCCTCGCGACTGCCCAAGTTCGCCCGCAACGCTCTAATATGAAACCTTAAAGGTTGGGCTATCCTCGGGCCGCGTTTTGCGGTGATCGTAGAGCCGCGTGGTCGCAATGTTTGCATGTCCAAGCCACTCTTGAACCTTGGCAATGTCGGCCTGGTGGTTGAGCGCGTTGGTGGCAGCCGTCGCCCTTAAGGCATGGGCCCCAATCTCGAATCCCAGCACGGCTGAGTGCTGGCGGACCAACTTGAAAACGCCGTCCGGCGTGATTGCCTTTCCCCTACCGCCCTCATGTGCGTTCCGCATAGGACGGAAGAGGGCACCCTTGTCATTGCCGGCATGTCCCGACTTCTGCAGATATTCCTCGATCAGGTCCCGCGCAATACCGTGGAGCGGCACGTGCCGTGCCTTCTCGCCTTTCCCGGAAATCCGGAGATGCCTGACGCCCCCACGTTCGTGCATGAAATCCCTGACAGTGAGTTTGCACAACTCCTCGCGTCGGAGGGCGTGGTAGAGCAGGGTGGCCAGGATGGCCCGATCTCTAATGCCTTTGAGAGATTTCTCGGGCGGAGCCATCAACAGCCTGCGCGCCTGATGGTCGGCCAGAGCTCTGCGACCGAAGACAACGAAAGATTGTCCGAAATATGTGGAGCGGATTTCGGTCTGAACCTGACGTGTTCGATGTGGCTCCCAATGCGATCGCTATGGTCGAGTTCCGGCAAATGCGATGGCGTTCTTGAGAGGAATCCGCCATTGCCGACCTACCTTGAATCCGTCAAGGTGGCCTTCATCGAGCCACCGGCGGACCGTCCGCTCGTCAACTCGAAGACCTTCCGCTACTTCGGAGGGTGTCAGGATGACTTTGTTGGGAAAAAGATGTTCTGGAGCGAGAGACAGGAAGCTCTTTATCACGAGGTCGCTCCTCTCCCACTGATCGAAATCAGCACCGGAAGCTCTCTGATTTCTGAGTACTCTTGGATAGAGGGGTCCGTTCTGGACCTGAATCGCTCGCATGTGGCAGTCTCGACGACCTCCCTACCGAATCGTGGTGATTCTTCATTGCAACACAGAAAAGGATTCCCTTCGGGCCCTCGCCTGTCGATTACGCAGAAAAAACAGTTAGGACATGATTGTAGTTTCGCCATTTGCAAGCTCCTAACGACCCCAGATGTAAAAGGCCAAAAGGCCGCCGGCACTGCCAATCATGGCGATTCGGAAGATCAGGAATTCGGCGGCAGAGAGAACGTCGCAAAACTCTTCGATGTGCTTCTTTCCGGCGATCAACCGAGAAGACCAGTCATGTGGGTCGGCGGCTTCAGTTGCAATTGAACGTGGAGATGCTATACTGCCCACGCCACCACCGGCCGAAGCGTCGGTGGGGGGGTGGATGTTGTCGGACATACGGTTCTCCTGAAGAGCGCTAAGTGTGTTCGGCAGCTGTCGCTTCCCGGTACGGGATCCGGCAGGGCTGAGAATGACTCGCGATCATTCTCAGCCCAATTCCCTAACCAAGCCAGAGCGTTCCTCACTGAGGAACGCTCTGTTGCGATTGGCAGCTGAATCATCATACCCACTATACTCCACCTATGGACAGTTACAAGCACTAAAAAGTGGTACCACCCACGCGTGGACGGCGACAGCCATATTCTGTTGTTTTGTGGCGGAGTAGTATGGTATACCAGAATGGAGGCGTACCATTGTCGACTAATCTTCCGAAGCCCACACTTGACGAAAAAGATTTGAAAATAGCCGCGTCCATCATACGTGACGCCAAAGTCCCTGTTGCCAGAATCGCGAAGGAAAGCAATATCCCCGAATCCACTGTTCAAAAGCGACTTGGGGCCCTGATTGACCAAGGCATCGTTGAACGTGTCATTCGTGTGAAGGATTGGAGCGCCGCCGGTTATCCACTTCGTTACATGATCGAAGTTGAAATCAATCAACCGGAGCTTAGTATTGGGCAAGGCGGCCCGCATGGAGAGCAACGAACAATCGAAACTCAAGAGAAACTGGCCGAGTATATTAAAGACGCCCTCCCGCAGAAGTTCTTGGGAAGCGTGATAGTTCAGGACGTCACTATTCTCTTAGGTCGGGAACACGCCGACCTAACTGTTACGGCTCGCGCTAGAGATCACAAGGCCATTCGGGACTTTGTCACGAAGGGCCTTCGTAGTCTTCGGGGTGTGCATTCGACCGTCACCGCGCAGGAAGCTTGGTCTTGCATAGATGGAGACCTATAGTATTCCCTTTGTTAGATAGAGTTCTGACACCGCGGTCACAACGGTCGTTTCGGTCTTGTCGGGTTCTTTTTGTGGCGATATTGCTCTAAAACAGAATTGCCCGCTCGTTTTTTTTCGCAGTAGCGCGCGGACTGTTCTGAGGTAGAGCATTCCAAAATGGCCGTTC
>Ga0157378_10004388_pt1 | contig 12417 bp, 9 predicted proteins | sample M65metaG_FD_115309 | JGI IMG/M metagenome (GOLD analysis project Ga0157378, IMG submission 115309) | Miscanthus rhizosphere microbial communities from Kellogg Biological Station, Michigan, USA - M6-5 metaG | ecosystem: Host-associated > Plants > Roots > Rhizosphere > Soil | place: USA: Michigan...
TGCTGGCTATATTGAAAGGCACCGATCCGAAGGACACCAGGGTTTACATCGTATCGGGGCATTACGATTCGCGCATGTCGGATGTGATGGACCCGAATGGCGATGAACCCGGCGCTAATGACGATGCATCCGGCACCGCGGTATCCATGGAACTGGCGAGGGTGATGGCAAAAAAACAATTCCCGGCTACCATCATTTTTATGGCTGTCGTAGGCGAGGAGCAAGGCCTGTACGGATCGACCCACGTGGCTAAACGGGCGAAGGCTGAGAACTGGAACATAGACGCCATGCTGAACAACGACATCGTAGGCAATACTCATGGCATGGAAACCAACCTGAAAGATAATCGCAGCGTGCGGGTTTTCAGCGAAGGGGTGCCGACGGCGGCTGCCGGTAATGAACGGCAAATAGCAGGCCTGGTATCATTGGGCGGTGAGAACGATAGCCCATCGCGCGAACTTGCACGTTACATCAAAGAAACAGCCGAAAGGTATGTTGACCAATTGGATGTTAAACTGATCTACCGCCGCGACCGCTACCTTAGGGGCGGCGACCATATCCCTTTTTTACAACAGGGATATGCCGCAGTTCGTTTTACTGAGATGAACGAGGATTTTAACCGCCAGCATCAGAATATCCGCACAGAAAATGGTGTGAATTACGGCGACCTGCCTGATTTTGTCGATTTTGATTATGCGCAAAAAGTTGCTCGCATGAACCTTTCTGTTTTAGCTAACCTGGCGCTGGCTCCTGCTGAACCGCAAAGCGTCGGAGTTATTACAAGCGGCCTGACCAATAAGACCGAACTAAAATGGGAGGCCCCGGCAGCCGGTAAAAAACCTGCCGGATATTACGTACTGATGCGGGAAACCACCAGTCCCTATTGGGAGAAGAAGTTCTATGTGACCGATACCCACACCATCCTGGATTATTCAAAAGATAACTATCTTTTTGCTGTACAGTCCGTTGATGCTGAAGGGCACGAGAGTTTGCCTGTGGTGCCGAAACCTGTGAGATGATGATGAATGCGGAAGTCGGAATTTCGATTGCGGAGGTGTACGCTTGGCCGTTTCGCTGACGACACTTAACTACTACATTATGAAATGTAAGAATTTTCTCTATTTTTAGGTTTTACAACCTGACAATTATCACATGGCATTTGGCTTTACCCCAAAATTTGAACAGTCGTTAGACCTCAACGGACTAAATCCGGAACATTATCTTGTAATCGCGCTCGAAGCCGTGAAAAATCTTGGATGGGATACCACCAACATTAATGAAGCAGGTTTTACAGCATTTACCCGCTTTTCTATGCGGTCCTGGAATGAGGAGGTCAACGTTGTTATAGACGGTGATACCGCATTGCTAAAAAGCCGGTGCCTGGGGAATCAATTAATAGACTGGGGGAAGAATAAAGATAATATTGAAAACTTTATTGCAGAATTTGACCGGGTACAATCTTCGATGAATGAAGAACAAATAAATGAAAAACAGGCCTCTTTGTCGACAGAGATCGAATCGGGCGAAGCCAATGATTTAAATGTATCACCAGCAACCTCGCTTGGAAAAGCTAAAAGTTTCGCCTCATTTTTTTTACCACGAGAAGGTTACTATATCACGCCGATAATTATCGACCTCAATATTGTTGTATTTATTTTAATGTTGCTTTCGGGGGTTAGCGCTTTTGAACCTGATTCAGCAAGTTTGATCACCTGGGGGGCCGATTTGCGGGGACTCACATTGGCAGGAGAATGGTGGAGGCTGCTCACCAGCACATTTTTGCATATTGGCATATTTCATATTGCTTTCAATATGTATGCTTTGCTATATATCGGGGTATTGCTGGAACCTTACCTTGGTAAGCTCCGGTTTGCCACTGCTTACCTGCTTACCGGTCTGATGGCGAGTTTAACCAGTATTGCTACGCATCCGAATACCATCAGTGCAGGGGCATCCGGAGCCATATTTGGTATGTACGGGGTTTTTCTGGCGCTTTTGACTACCAGCATCATTGATAAAAAAACACGCAGCGCATTATTTGCGAGTATCGGGGTATTTGTAGCTTATAATTTGATGAACGGTATGAAGGCGGGTATCGACAATGCGGCGCACATGGGCGGATTAGTTACCGGGCTGGTAATTGGATACGCTTATTTCCCTTCGCTGAAAAAAAGCGACTCAAAAGGAATCGAATACGCTACTATTCTGGCTGTAGTCACTATTGTGTCGGTCGCATCCGTTATCATGTTTAGCAAGATTCCAAATGATATCGTCAAGTATGATGCAAAAATGAAAGACTTTGCGAAACATGAAGACATGGCATTGGATGTACTAAGGTCAAAGGACACGTCGGCCAGTGTATTATCAGCAGGATTAACTGACAAAGGCATCGCTAACTGGAAATACAATTTGCGGCTGCTGGATGAAACCGACAAACTTGATTTGCCGCAGGCTCTCAAAGATCGTTCATTTCTTTTGCGGGAATATTGTGAATCGAGGATAAAAGAGTACAATTGTATGGACAAAGAGATTAAGGGAAATACTTATCAAAAGGACTCTATAGACTATTACAATAAACAAATAAAAGGCTTGATAGACGATCTCAGCGGGAAGAAATAGTCAATTACTTCACACTCTTCTTCAGCACAATAAAATAGCCCAGTATAAAAACCCCAACGGCAACAGACAGGCTTACCCAGATATCTTTGGTAAACATATCTACAGTAATGTGCGGTATGTCGGGTCCATTGCCCGCATTGTCTGGTTTAAGGCCCCGTATAGTAAGCATAGGGTGCGAATAGGGGAACAGGTAAGTATATTTCCACCCTACATTAGCCATGATGATACCGGCTACGGTCGCAACAAAACCAATGCCCATGGGTTTAAGAAAATCACGGAAAAGCAGGCTTAATAAAAATTGAATTGACAATATCCCTAACGAGGATAGCAGTAATTTCAGGTATATCTGCGCCAGGGTGCTTTCTGTATGGTACTCGTTAAATCTTAGTGCGGGTTTGATTATGCTTAATAAATTACCGAAACCCAGCGTGAAAAGCACGAAGAGCGACAGGCAAAGGACGATGAGGAAAAGCGCATAAAGATATTTGGCAGAATAGACCGACCATTTGGACAATGGCAGGCTGAACAGGGTTTTCCATGTCTCAGCCTTATGTTCGATATTGTTTACCGAATAAGCTTCAAAAACAATGAGCATCGGTAACAGCAACGAGCCCATAACTACTAAAACCGGTGCTGCAAATTCAAGCCACAGCATGGGGCCCGGAAGCTTGGCTAAATTTTCGCTATGATTCAGAAAGCCGATAAATACCATCAGGCAAATAAGTAGCGGCAAAATAACTGCGCTCCAAAATGCCATGGTTTTACGTGTTTTGTAAAACTCGGAACGGAACGACAGTATAAATGCTTTCATTTGTTCAGGCTTTTTGGGTAATGTCTAAGAATAGTTTTTCCAGGTCCTTCTGTATCTTATGGATGCTGAACACCTGGTAATTGTTACGGTTGAGCAGGGCATTAATTTCGCTCATTTGAGCTTTGGATATAAACGGCATGGATAAATGATCTTCATTTACATCATTAACCGTGAAGCCTTGTTTTTTCAGGAAATTGGCGGCGTCAACGGTATTCCCGACTTCGATCCGTATCTGCGGCTGGCTGATGGCTTCCAGGTCTTTAATGCTTCCCTGGAAAAGCAGTTCGCCCTTGTCGATAATACCTACATGGGTAGCCATACGCTCAACCTCGGCCAGTAAATGGCTCGAAACAAATACCGTCTTTTTATATTGGGAAACCAGGCGTATCAATAATTCGCGCACCTCGATAATGCCGTTTGGGTCGAGGCCGTTGGTAGGTTCATCAAGTATCAGCAATTTGGGGTCTGATAGCAAAGCCAGGGCTATGCCCAGCCGTTGTTTCATTCCCAAAGAATATTTACCGGCCTTTTTGTTTGCCGCATCCTTCAAATGTACCAGGCCCAGCATTTCATCAACACGGCTTTGGGGTACCTGCAGCAGTAAAGCGCGGTTAGCCAGGTTTTCCCTGCCCGAAAGATGGCCGTAAATAGCAGGTTGTTCTATCAGCGCTCCTATCTGCGAAAGAATCTCAATGCGGTTACTTTCGAGGTCTTTATCAAAAATACGAATGCTGCCCTCACCTGTTTTTAACAGGTTGAGCAGCAATTTTATAGTGGTGGTTTTTCCGGCTCCATTGGGTCCCAGGAAACCGTATATACTGCCTTCCGGCACTTGAAGGGATAGCGATCTGACAACCTGCTGGCTGCCAAAATTAAAGCTTAGTCCCTGGGTATCAATTACCATACTTTTTCTTTGGCAATTGAGCAAACAGTTTTAACAAGCGTTACGCCTTTATAAAAAAGTGAAGTTGCCTGTGCGGATGCTGTTCCGATATTTGACTCTTTCTTTTGTTGTGCCTGATAACTTATTCCCATCACTAAAGCAAATACTACGGGTAATAGCAGCAGGATAAATGGATTCGAGTTTGTAATCAGCTTTTTCATTGTGAGTGTCTTTTTTGATAGAACAAAGAAATAGCTAATTTTTTACCCGCTAAAAAGTATTAGACCAACGGACAGTAATTGTAGATGAACGGACATTTAAGCTTTTAGAGGCGTTCATCGGAAATAAATGGCGGTTCATCGGAAAAAAAGGGGGCTATATATAAATATTAGCTTATAAATAGCATAATATATTACATTAGATGCAGTGAAAAAAAACTTAACGATACTCTGGCACATTGTTTTTTGGGTCAGTATCATATCCTATTTTATATACCTTGCCTCAGACGACGGTAAAATACATACCAGGGAATTGGTGGTGATCTTTGGTGTTTTCAGTGTTATCAATATAGGGCTGTTCTATCTCAATTACCTTTACCTGATCCCTAAGTTTCTCGATAAGAAGAAATACAGGCTCTACACAATAGCTCTGGTTACTTGCATAGTTGTTTTCGCCCTGGGGAAATATGGACTTGCAATTACATTTAAGGAATTTATTCTTATACACGGCAAAAAACAGACCTCATTTTGGGTATACTTTACCAGTTCAGCGTTAACCAATGTATTCTTTCTTTTTTTAAGCACAGCCCTGAAGTTTGGTTCAGATTGGTTTTTGAATGAACGTGTACGGACTGATCTTGAAAACCAGCGCCTGAACGCAGAACTTTCCTTTCTCAAATCACAGATCAACCCTCACTTCCTGTTCAATTCGCTTAACAGTATTTATTCGCTGGCCTATCAGAAATCGGATGCCGCGCCCGAAGCGATACTGAAATTATCAGAGATCATGCGTTATATGCTGTATGAAAGCAATGACAATAAGGTGGACCTGGCGAAGGAGCTGCAATACTTACAGAATTATATCGATCTGCAAAAAATACGTTTCGGGGACAAAGCTTTTGTGGATTTTAAAATAACGGGTGAGGTTGGAGTCCAAAAGATAGTACCTTTGCTATTGATCGCTTTTATCGAGAATGCTTTTAAGCATGGGATAGCAAATGATCCTTCTGTGCCGATACGATTATTAATAAACCTTGACGGTACGAACCTGCATTTTTACATAGAGAACAAAAAGCATATGAACAACCGGGACATTGAAAGTGGTGTGGGGCTGAATAATGTGCAGAGACGCTTAGATTTGTTGTATCCGGGAAAATATAAACTGGACATACAGGATAAACCAGACATCTATACCTGCGAACTATCATTAGTTTTATAATATGATCAGATGCCTTGTAGTTGACGATGAGCCGCTTGCGCTCCATATACTGGAAGATTACATCTCCAAGATGCCTTTTTTGGAATTGGTGAAGGTAACCACCAACCCTATTGAAGCATTGCAGGTGGTGCAGGAAGGTGCGGTGGACCTGGTGTTCCTGGATGTGCAAATGCCCGAGCTGACCGGCATACAATTCCTGCGCATTGCCAATGGCAAAGCCAAGGTGATTTTGACCACCGCCTACCCGCAATATGCGCTTGAAGGTTATGAACTGGACGTGATCGACTATCTGCTGAAGCCTATTGCTTTCGACCGTTTCTTTAAATCCGTTCAAAAAGCCCAAACTATCATACAGCCCGCTGCGAAAGTTGAAACAAAAGTTGAAGCTGCACCGCAAAGCAACCTGCTCAGTGATTTCATCTTTGTTAAAACTGAACATAAAATACAGAAGGTGTACTTGAATGACATCCTTTTTATCGAAGGATTGAAGGACTACATCTCCATTTTTACACCTTCAGAACGTATCATCACTTTGCAGAATATGAAGAAAATGGAGGATTCGCTGCCCGAAAAACACTTCATCAGGGTGCATAAATCCTATATCGTATCTATCAATAAGATCGACAGTATTGAGCGCAGCCGTATTTTTATCGGTGATAAGATCATACCTGTAGGCGATACTTACCGTGACGAGTTTTTCAAGATCGTTGACGGGAAGAATATTTAATGATTTCGAATTTAACTATGCTGCCCCAGCGCTTTTTTTATCGATGCTTCACACTCTGTTACCAATTCATCGATCGGTCTTCCGGCGGGTTCAATGGGCGTTAACACTTCCCAACCCATCGCGATAAAAGTATTGAGAGGATACATTCCATAGCGCACCATTTTCCAGGCATTATTGATGGCAATAGTTACCAGCAAATCTTCGTGGCATTTTTTTAGTAATGTAGCAACGCCGCCCGCCTGGAAGGTTTTTACGCCCCCATCCTTTGAGCGGGTTCCTTCGGGGAATATCACTGCCGACCATTTGTTTTCCTTCATCCGCGTGCCAAGTTTGGCAATTTCGGTTATAGACTGGCGCGGGTCTTTACGGTCGATATTGGCGGCGCCTCCATGACGCAGGTTGTAGGATACCGAAGGGATGCCCTTGGTGAGCTCGATCTTGGAAATAAATTTTGCATGATACTTACGCAAAAACCATATAAGTACCGGGATATCATACAAACTTTGATGGTTAGCAATGAAAATGATCGGGCGGCCTACCGGCAGGTTTTGTTCATTGGTAAATTTTACGGTATTGCCCAGCGCATAATAACTGGCAACCACGCAGGCGTTCATAATATCAACGATCCATTTATGCGCCCTGTAACCAAAAAAATTAAAGGTTATCCACTGCAAAGGATGAAAAAAGCATAGAGACAATCCAAACAGGATGTAATGGATCGGGGATAAAATGTAACCGAAAATTTTTCTCATTTCGGCTGTAAAGTTAATTGTTTGGTTGTAATAGTTGAAGAGGTTGTATCGGTTAAGATAATTGGAACCTAATCTCCATCACTCGCGCCTCAAACTCTTCACCGGGTTTGCCAGTGCAGCTTTTATAGTTTGAAAACCCGAGGTGAATAATGCAGTAACCAGCATCACTGCACCGCTTAGGGCAAATATCCACCAGCTTATTGGGGTACGGTCGGCAAAACTTTGTATCCATTTGTTCATTGTGTACCAGGCTATGGGACTCACAATTACAAAGGCTAATATGACGAGCCAAATCAGTTCGGCTGAAAGCAAGGTTGCGATTTGCATAACAGTAGCACCCAATACCTTGCGCACCCCTATTTCTTTGGTACGCTGGCCGGTGGTATAAATAGCCAGGCCAAGCAATCCAAGGCAGCTAATCAATATGGACAAGCCAGTTGCCCAGCTTAACAGGGCCGAGGTATTTTGCTCGTTGGTGTATAGCCGGGCAATGCTTTCATCAAAAAAACGATATTCAAAATCATCCTCCGGGTAAAGTTCTTTCCATGCTTTTTCTATACCGGCGATAGCGGTTTCCCATTCATTCCCATTTGCGGTCTGTGCTTTTAAGGCTATATGAAAGGTGCCGTTAAAATCGTGATTGGTGCTTGTTAATATAGCCAGTGGCGCTATAGGCGCATGAATGGATTCCTGGTGAAAATCAGATACCACGCCCACGACCTGCATTTTGGTATCGCCGTTAAAATTATCTATCTGTTTGCCAACGGCATCATGCGGGTCTTTAAACCCCATCAATTTGGCAAGCGTATTATTGATCAAAAATGCTTTCGCGGTATCACCCGGCTGTAAATTGCGACCGGCAAGTAATTTGATATGATAGACGTTAATATAATTCTCATCGCCAAACTTTTCACCCAATTCTTCAAACCTGATCTCTTTTTTGCCGTCTTTGTAAATCGCCTCGGTGGAATGCGGATCATCAGAGGTTGGTGCATCGCGACCCGCGCTAACCACCTCAACCTGCGGGATGGCACGCAGCTTATTCATAAACACCTGGTTAAGGCTGGCTGTCCTGTTTTTCCATGGCGAATTGATAATGACGATGGCATCCTTTTTAAACCCTAGATCCTTATGCACAGCGTAATAGATCTGCTTGCTTACCAAAAGAGTAGCCATGATAAAGAACTGTGCAATGACAAACTGCGCTACAGTTAATGATTTGCGCAGCATGGCATTCCGGGTTTTGCTGCTATTTGATTGCGCCTGGTTTTTAAGTACCGATACAGGTTTATAGCCTGACAGAACGAGGGCCGGATAAAAGCCGGATAACAGGCTTACAGCAATGGTTAATACCGCGAGAAATAAAAGGATACTCGGCTGCCCGATCACATCAGCATGGACACCCGCCGGGATAAACCCGGCAAAAAACTTTAATATTACCGGTGCCATCAGCGCAGAAATGATAACGGCAACCAGTGTAATAATAAATGTCTCGCTCAGGAACTGGAATATTAGTTGCTTTCGGCTACTGCCCATCGTTTTACGGATACCGATTTCTTTTGCCCGCTGCGCCGATTGGGCTGTTGTGAGGTTGATAAAATTTATGCAACCTAATACGAGCAGGAACAGGGCGATGGCAAACAATTCGTACATCATTGTTTTATCGGCGGTGCGGCCGTTAAAAGTGCCGTAATTGGGGTTGAAGTGCACATCGGTTAGCGGTTGCAAATGAAATTTCTGTGTTTTATTGGGTTGCGGTGGATTGTTCTTTTTTAGAATATCGTTTAGCTGCTGCTCGGTATGGGCAATCGTAGCATTTGGTAGTAGCTTTACAAAGAGCTGCGACTCAGGGCTGGTGCCGCCCCAATTATTTAATCGCAGGCGGGCTTTTAGTTCCTTGTTAGCCATGCTGGTTGAAAAGGAAATAAAAGCGTGGAAGTTAAGATCAGTGTTTTGCTTGATGGTTTGAACTATGCCTGATACTGTTGTTTTAACGGAATCATACATCACTGTTCGGCCGAGCATTTGATCATAAGAAAGCCCGGGAAAGTATTTTTCACCCTGCTCTGAAGTAAGCACTACCTGGTATGGTTCGTTCAAAGCCAGTTTGGCCGAGCCTGCCAGCCACTTATATTGAAATACGTTAAAATAACCATCATCCGCGAGGACTACGTCATTTTCAAGCTTAAAGGTGGACGAGGTGCCTTTATCTTTAGGAATAAGTACATTTGGCTGGGACAGTGTAAACAAAGGGGCGGTACTCTCCAAACCTGTAACCTGGCCTTTCGCAGCTCCAAGCATTGGCCCGCAAACGCCTGGGTTATAACCAGGAGAGCCAGAAAATGAAAAATTGGTAACCACCCGGTATATATGGTCCCCGTCCTTATGGAATTTATCGAAAGTGAGATCAAAATGTACAATGAGATAAATAACTAAGGCTGCGCTGGTACCGATGGATAAGCCAATAATATTGATCAGTGTAAGCAGCTTGTGCCGCCAGAAGTTGCGAAATGCTATTTTGAAATAGTTTTTTATCATGGTTGTTTATTGATTCATTAGTTCATTGGTCGACTCATCCAATTCTGATTTAGAAACATTAACCAGGAACTAATCACCAGTTAACTGATCTCAAATCACTCACTCCTCAAACTTCTCACCGGGTTGGCCAGTGCCGCCTTTATCGCCTGGAAACTTACCGTAGCCAGTGCAATGAAAATTGATATCACGCCTGCTATCGCAAACATCCACCAGGTAATGGGTACCTTGTAGGCAAATGCCTGCAGCCACTTGTTCATGGCCCACCAGGCTACCGGCGTTGCGATGATGAAAGATATGGCTACCAACCTGACAAATTCTTTCGATAGCAAACCGACAACGCCGGCAACGCTTGCGCCCAGTACCTTACGGATACCGATCTCTTTCTGGCGCTGCTCGGCGCTGAAGGCAGCCAGGCCAAATAATCCAAGGCACGAGATCAAAATGGCCATTATTGTAAATGAATTAATGATCTGCGACAGGCTGATCTCGGCTTCATATTGCTTTTGTACCTCTTCATCCAGGAAGGCATATTCAAAAGGAACGCCCGGCAGGTTCTTTTGCCAGACGGTTTCTATCTTACCTAAAGTTGCCTTATAATCCTTGCTGCTGGTGGAAACGGTCATGTAAGAGAATGCGTTCGGGTCGCCATTATAGAATAGCATAAAGGGGCGTACTTCGCCATGGAGTGAATTATAATTAAAATCCTTCATCACGCCAATCACATCGACATAAGATACAGGCCCGTTGAGGTACTGACTGTATAATCTTGTTCCGGGCGCTTTCGCCGGGTCAAGCCCCAGCCTTTTACAAAGGGTTTGGTTGATGAGGGTTTTTAAAGTATCCTTCACCCTGAAATCGCGGCCGCTGATGATCCTGATACCGTTGGCTTTGACAAACTTTTCGTCGGTATCCATATTTTGTGCATCAATGGCGTTGGCGCCATTTCCGCCCGAAAGAAAAACGCCGTGATCGCGGCCCACAAACTGGCTCAGATAGTTATTTGACCGGCTCACCGCTTTTACGTCAGATAATTGCTGCAGATCATTACCAAAAGCTGTCATCTTTTGCTGGGTATCACCAGTGTAAAAACTGAAGATCAGTTTCTGACTCTTGTCAAAACCGAGGTCTTTGTTTTTAATGAAATTTAACTGGCTATAAATGATTATAATACCCGTTATCAATATAATCGAAAGCACAAACTGGAACACCACCAGTGACCGCCGTATGCCTGAAGCCGATATCTGGCTGGTGAAATTGCCCTTCATCACCTTGATAGCTTCAAAAGCTGAAAGATAGAAAGCGGGATAACTGCCTGCAACTACTCCCGTAACAAAAACTACGGCTGTAAGTATTAGCCAGATACTGTAATGATTAAGGAAGGAGAATTGTATGTCGGTATGGGTAATCTGGTTAAGATAAGGTAGTACAAGATACATCAGTGGAATAGCCAGTAATACTCCTATAAGTGATAACAGAAATGATTCGCCCAAAAATTGCCTGATCAGGTCGCCCCGGCCTGCACCCACTACTTTGCGCACGCCTACTTCTTTAGCACGCTTTGACGCGCGTGCAGTTGACAGGTTCATGAAATTGATACAGGCTATCAGTTGTATCATAATGGCTATCAGCGCTAAAATATAGAGCATAGTTGGGCTAATGGTCTTACTTAACTCAACCTCGTAACTGGTGGTGGTGTGTACCGTCGTAATAGGCTGTAGGTGCAATACTTTGGTCATCCCTAATGCCTTTAACTGTTGAGCGCCATGCTTATTAAGGAAATTGGGTAACTTCTTTTCCAGAGCCGAAGCATCAGCCCCCGGACGTAGCTTGATATAGGAACAGGCCAGGTTATAGCCCGCCCATGCAGTATTGTCCAATACAAACTGCCCAAAGCCGCCACTGCGCATGGTTACGAAAATGTTGGCGGTAATGCTGGTTTTACCAAGACTTTCATCCACTACACCGGCTACCTTAAAATCATGCTTGCCAAAACCATTATCAATTGTGATCACCTTACCTACCGGGTCGGTATTGCCAAACAATTTATCGGCAACAGGTTTTAAAAGCACAAGCGAATAAGGCTGTGCCAGCAGGTCAGATGTGTTTTTACCATATATAAAGTGATAGGAAAAAACATCAAAAAAGGTCGAGTCGACATAAACCATGTCTTTTTCGTAAAAAGACTTTTCCTTGTACTTCAGCAGATTTTTGCTGTTTCCAAGCAGGCCAGTCGGAATCAGCCGGGTAAATTGCTGTACTTCGGCAAAATCGCGCTTGATAGCAGGCGCAATTGGGGGCGACGCGGTTGAGTTATTATGTTTATCCCCAGTGATCTCTAACGATGAAGTAACGCGGTAGATATTCTTTGCGTCTTTATGGTGTTTATCATAGCTGTATTGATCCTGTACATATAGCAGTATATACAGGCAGCACAAAGTTCCGGTGGCCAGGCCAATGATATTGATAAAACTGAACGTTTTGTTCTTCAGCAAAAACCGGAGGGCGGTTTTAAGATAACTTCTGATCATAGCTCCTTAGTTCAATGGTTCATTAATTCGTTGGTGTTTACATAGCGGCATACAGTGTTTTCCCTGAACACATGGTATGTTGCTCTAAATAGATGCCAAACAGATACTTGTCTGTTATTCAA
>Ga0157378_10004391_pt1 | contig 12413 bp, 10 predicted proteins | sample M65metaG_FD_115309 | JGI IMG/M metagenome (GOLD analysis project Ga0157378, IMG submission 115309) | Miscanthus rhizosphere microbial communities from Kellogg Biological Station, Michigan, USA - M6-5 metaG | ecosystem: Host-associated > Plants > Roots > Rhizosphere > Soil | place: USA: Michigan...
AGAGCAGGTCGACGTCGCGGCGGGCCGCGAGGGGCTGGAAGCCGTCGTCCAGGATCAGGAGGTCCGCGCCGAGGTCCGCGGCGCGGCGTGCAGCCTCCGCGCGGCGCTCGCCGAGCACGACGATCACGCCGGAGAGGACGCGGGCGAGCGCGACCGGCTCGTCGCCGCCTTGATCGGGCGGGACGAGGGGACCCTCTCCCGCCGAGACGACGACGACGCCCGTCGAGCGGCGGCCGTAGCCCCGCGACAGGATCGCCGGCGTGCGCCCCTCGAAGCGGAAGCGCCGCGCGAGGAACTCGACGAACGGCGTCTTGCCCGTGCCGCCCATCGTGAGGTTCCCGACCGAGATCGAGGGCCGCGGCAGATCGAACGACGCGAGGCGGCCCGACGCGTACAGCCGCTCCCGCAGTGCGAGCGCCCGGCCATAGAGCGCGGAGAGGGGCGACAAGGACGCGGGGCTCAGGGAGCCCCCTCGCGCACGAGCCGCCGCGCCAGCCCCGGGACGAGCGCGAGGATGGCGTCCGCGGCGCGCTCCGCCGCGCCCCGGTTCTCCGACACGAAGCGGGCGGCCTCGGCGCCCCGGCGCGCCGTGTCGGCGGGAGAGCCGAGAGCGGCCGCGAGCCGCCGCGCGAGGTCCCCGGAGTCCCGCGCGCGCTCGAGGATCCCGAGGAACTCTCCGCGCGCGGCGATCTCGCGGAAGTTCTCCATGTGCGGGCCCGCGATCGCCGGGACTCCGGCCGCCCAGGCCTCGATCGGGTTCTGGCCGCCGGTCGCGATCAGGCTGCCTCCGACGAAGGCGAGCGCCGCGCCCCGGTACGCCGAGGCGAGCTCCCCGATCGAGTCGAGAAGGTAGACGTCGAAGGCGGTCTCGGACTCGGGATCTCGGAATTGGGATTCGGGGTCCGAGCGCCGGAGAACCCGCAGGCCCCGCGACGCGCAGAGCCGCGCGACGAAGTCGAAGCGTTCGGGACGGCGCGGCGCGAGCACGAGGAGCGGGCGGGGCGCGAGCCCTGTCCACGCGTCGAGGACGAGCTCCTCCTCGCCCTCGCCGGTCGATCCGGCGACCAGCACGGCCCGTCCGGAGGCGGCGCGGCGCAGCCGGTCGGCGTCGGGGAAGACGGGGGCCTCGGGAAGGTCGTACTTGAGGTTGCCGAGGTCGTGCACGCGCTCGGGCGGCGCGCCGAGCGCCTCGATGCGATCCGCGTCGTCGCGCGACTGCATGGCGAAGAACGCGATGCGCGCGAGCGAGCGGGAGAGGAAGCCGCGGATCCGCCGGTAGCGCGCGAAGGAGCGCGAGGAGATCCGCCCGTTGACGAGGGCCACCGGGATCGACCGCGCGGCCGCCCGCTCCAAGAAGAGCGGCCAGATCTCGGTCTCGATCAGGACCACCAGCGAGGGCCTCGTCTCGTCGAGCGAGCGTTCCACGGCGCCGGCGAGCTCGAAGGGAAACGCGAACACCGCCGCCTCCGCCGAGAGCGTCCGCGCGGCGAGCTCGCGCCCGGCGGCCGTGGTCACGGAGATCCCGATCGGAAGCGCGGGGTCCGGCAGGCGCCGCCGCAGCGCGCGCAGGAGGTTGCGGGCGACGCCGATCTCGCCGACCGAGACCCCGTGGATCCAGAGGCCGCCGTCGAGCCGCGGGTACGGGCGGCGCCCGAGGCGCCCCCGAAGGTCGCCCAGCCTGCGGCCTCCGGTCAGCGAGCGGAGGATCGCGAACGGGGCGTAGGCGGCGAGGGCCAAGGCGGCCAGAGCCCGGTAAAGGCGCAAAGCGGGACCGATTATCGCCCGAACCCGGCCGCGCCGCGCTTGCCGAGACGCGCCCAAAGATTTAAGATTCAGTGGCTTAGGAGGGGCCGAAAAACCCCAACGCAGCCGGCGCGACGTCCGTATAACGCGTCAGGAGGGGAGTCTCTCGAAGGCTTAACTGATGGAGCTCGTCTACAGCCAGCAAAAAGAGCGCCGGGAGGTGGCGGAGCTGCCGGATCGCGAGCTCGCCGTTCGCGCCCGCGAGGGCGACATGGTCTGCTTCGAGACGCTCGTCACCCGCAAGACGCCCGCCGTGGTCTCGCTGGCGCGGCGGATCGTCGGCAGCGCCGAGGACGCGCGCGACGTGGCCCAGATGGTCTTCCTCCGGGTCTGGAACGAGATCCACCGCTACGACTCCCGCTACTCGCTGAACACCTGGCTCTACCGGATCGCCACCAACCTCTCGATCGACTTCCTCCGGAGCTCGCGCAGCCGCGAGCGCGCCCACGGGGCGACGCTCCACCTGGTGCGGGCGCGCGAGGAGGCGACGGCCGGCGACGCGACCCGGACGGCCGAGGACGCGGAGCTCTCGCAGCTCTTCGAGGCGGTCTCGTGCCGGCTGTCGGAGAAGCAGAAGGCCGCGTTCGTGCTGCGCGAGATGCAGGACTGCGAGACGCGCGAGATCGCCGAGATCCTGGGATGCGGCGAGTCGACCGTGCGGAACCACCTCTTCAACGCCCGCCGGATCCTCCGCAAGGAGATGGAGCGGCTGTACCCCGAGTTCCTCCGCGGAAGGAACCGCCCGTGAGCACGCCGAGCGCGGCCAATCCGGTCTGCGCGATCATCCGCGCGAGCTTCGAGCCCTATCGGCGCGACGCGCTGCCCTCGCCCCAGCGGCGAATGCTCCGCGAGCATCTCCTCGCCTGCGAGGGATGCCGCTCCGCCGCGGCCGCGGAGGACCCGACGCTGCGCTTCGCGCGCCCGCTGCACGAGCCGGTCTCCGAGGGCGAGACCCGCGAGATCCTCGCCGCGGTGATGACCGGCGTCGACCTGCTGAAGACCGAGCGCCGGATCCGAATGGGGAGCGGAAGGCGCGCGCGGGGACTGCGCGTCGGTTCCGCCGCGGCAGCGGCTGCGGCGGCCGTCGCCGCCGCCGTCCTCGTCTCGTCGGGATGGGGGATCCTGCAGTCTCCGATGCCGGGACGAGCCATCGCGGGAGCTTCCGCGGCCGCGCCGGCACCGGCAGCGGCATCCGCGGCGTCCGTTTCGGCGGCGCCGGCGAGCGCGCCGGCGATGCAGCCGGCCGCGATGGCCGAGGCCGAGCCCGCTCCGTCTCCGGATGCCACCGTGTACGACTGGAACCCCGGCGCCGGCCGGGAGGAACCTCGGGTGGTCTGGATCGTGGATCGGGGGCTGGACATTTAAGCGCCCGTTGAAGCGCCACCGGGCTTCGCCGAGACGGGGACCGCGCGGTCCCCGCCCTGGGGCCGGCTCTCCAAGGGGCCGGGGATTTCAAGAAGGAATGAAAAGGCTACTCCGCGTTCTCGCCATGATCGTGTTTCTCGCCGCGCCCTCCCTGGCGCAGGGCGAGGCGGCCGTGCGCGTGTACGTGCTGAAGCACCGGCGCGTGGAGGAGGCGGCACTCCTGATCCGCCCGCATCTCTCCGACGGCGCGTCGATCACGCTGACGCAGAAGCTGAACGCGATGACCGTGACCGACTCGCCGGAGAAGCTCGATCAGATCGGCAAGGTCCTCGCGGCGTTCGACGTCGCGCCGCGCGGCTTCACGTTCGCGATCAAGCTGGTGCGGGCGCGCGCGGACGTTCCCGCGGGCTCGATCGCGCGCGAGATCGGCGGACTCGGCGCGAAGCTCAAGTCGCTCTTCCAGTTCAACGACTACGCCCTGATCGACTCGGCGGTTCTGCGCGGGGTCGAGGGCGGCCGCGTCGAGTACGAGTTCGGCGGCGAGTACATCCTGAACTTCACGATCCGGTCCGGCGGCGACGGCCCCGAGCTGCTCCTGGCGCCCTTCTCGCTGTCGCGCGAGCGCAGGACGGACAAGGGCCTCCTGTTCCTGAAGCCGCTCTACCGCGCGTCGATCCCGCTGACACTCTCGCAGACCCTCGTCGTCGGTGCGTCCAAGGAGGAGGCCTCCAAGAGCGCGCTGATCCTGATCGTTCTCGCGCAGGAGGCGCCCCGCGGCGACGCCGCCGAGAAGGGGGCCGCGGACGCCAAGTCGGTCCAGAAGGTGGAGAAGCAGCCTTGAGAAGAAACTCGTGAGCGAGTTCAGGGTCAAGGCGGGCTGGCCCGACGGCTCCGTGGCGGAGCAGTCGGTGGTCGCCGCCGACATGGGCGCGGCGCGGTTCGAGGTCGAGCGTCTCGGCGGCCACGTCTTCGAGGTCCGGCGCAAGGGGTTCTCCCTCGCGGCCTCGCGCGGCGAGAGGCGCGGCCGGGTCAAGATGAACGAGTTCCTGATCTTCAACCAGGAGCTCATCGCGCTCTTGAAGGCGGGTCTTCCCGTCGTGCGCTCCTTCGAGATCCTGCTCGAGCGGCAGAAGAGCCCGACTCTCCGGCGCGTGCTCGCCGACGTGCGGCAGCGGGTCAACTCCGGATCCTCGATCTCGGAGGCCTTTCAGGCGGAGGGCGATCTCTTCCCGCGCCTCTACTGGACCTCGCTCAAGGCGGGCGAGAAGAGCGGCGAGATCGAGACCGTGCTGCGCCGCTACCTCAAGTACCAGAAGACCGTCATCGCGATGTCCCGGAAGGTCGTCTCGACGCTCGTCTACCCGGCGATCCTCATCGTGCTCTCGGTCGGCCTGATCGCGATCCTGATGACGTACGTGATCCCGCGCTTCACGGAGTTCTTCACCGACTTCAACGCGGAGCTGCCCCTCCTGACGGTCGTCGTCCTGGCCATCGCCAACTTCATGCGCTCGAACATCCTGATCATCCTCGGGGCGATCGTCCTCGTCGGATTCTTCGCCAACCGGTGGGCGAAGACGAGCGCGGGCCGCACGCGGCTCGACGCGATGGCGCTACGCGTCCCGATCCTCGGCGGCATCTTCCGGCGGTTCGCGATCACGCAGTTCACGCGGAGCCTGGGCACGCTGCTAGGCGGCGGAACGCCGCTCGTGCCGGCGCTCGAGAACAGCTCCGAGGCGATCGGCAACCGCGCGGTCTCGCGCCGCGTGCAGGAGGTCGTGCCGAAGGTCCGCGAGGGCCGGGAGCTCTGGAAGACGCTCGAGGAGACCGGCATCTTCACCGATCTCACGATCGAGATGATCAAGGTCGGCGAGGCCTCGGGCGCACTCGAGGAGATGCTCGCGTCGGTCTCGGAGTTCTACGAGGAGGAGATCGACCTGCTGCTCGCGCGCGTCATCTCCTTCGTCGAGCCGGCGATTCTCGTCCTCATGGGAGGCGTCATCGTGACGATCCTCCTTTCCGTCTACCTGCCGATGTTCCGGCTGATGTCGGCGATCAAGACGTGAGGACAAAGACGCAGGTAGGGGCGGCCCTTGCGGCCGCCCGTCGAGGCGGGCGGGGACGCACCGAGCGCTCGCAGAGCGCGACAAGCGCCGGGTTCGCCCGGCGCTCACCCCCGCCCCTACGCCCAGCGAATCCGGGAGCGATCCGGTTGGTGGAGGGTTCATGGCCAAGCAGGTAAACGGGGACGTCCGGTTCGCGTCCCGCGCCGAAGAAGAGGCGCAGGGGATCGCGCGAGCCGAGCGGCTGGGGCTTCCCTACGTCGACCTCAACGCCTTCCGCGTGGACGCTGAGCTCTTCCGCTCGATTCCCGTGGACTGGATGATCAAGTACGGCTTCGTGCCGGAGAGCCGGACCGACAAGGTGATGACCATCATCTGCGCGGATCCGGCCGACGTCGTGCGGCTCGATGAGCTCGAGATGCTCGTCGGCGTGCCGCTCCGGCTGAAGGTCGGCTCGCGCGCCGCGATCTCCGACATCCTCCAGAAGAGCGAGTCCTCGCAGCGCGTCCTCGACGAGGCGACCGAGGACTTCCGCATGCAGCTCGTCCAGGAGGACGAGGAGGGCGCGGAGACGCTGACGATCGACCGGATCTCCCAGGACAGCTCGCCGATCATCAAGCTGGTCGACTCGGTCGTCTTCAACGCGATCCAGCGCCGCGCGTCGGACATCCACATCGAGACGCAGGAGCACGTCGTCCTCATCAAGTACCGCATCGACGGCGTCCTCTACCAGGCGATGGACCCGATCGACAAGCGCCACCACGGCACGATCATTTCGCGCATCAAGGTCATGTCGGAGCTCGACATCGCCGAGAAGCGCATCCCGCAGGACGGCCGATTCAAGCTCCGCGTTCGCGGGCGCACGATCGACTTCCGCGTCTCGATCATGCCGACCGTCCACGGCGAGGACTCGGTCATCCGCATCCTCGACAAGGAGTCGGCGAACGCCGAGTTCAAGAGCCTGAACCTCGAGGTCGTCGGCTTCGACGCCGAGACGAAGAAGAAGCTGCGCAAGTTCATCCGCGAGCCCTACGGGATGGTGCTCGTCACCGGCCCGACCGGCTCGGGCAAGACGACCACGCTGTACGCGTGCCTCTCCGAGATCCAGTCCGTCGAGGACAAGATCGTGACGATCGAGGATCCGGTCGAGTACCAGCTCCGCGGCATCACCCAGATCCCGGTCAACGAGAAGAAGGGCCTGACCTTCGCGCGAGGCCTGCGGTCGATCCTCCGCCACGACCCCGACAAGATCATGGTCGGAGAGATCCGCGACGAGGAGACCGCGCAGATCGCCGTGCAGTCGGCGCTGACCGGCCACCTCGTGTTCACGACGGTCCACGCGAACAACGTCGTCGACGTGCTCGGCCGCTTCCTCAACATGAAGGTCGAGCTCTACAACTTCGTGTCGGCGCTCAACTGCGTGCTGGCGCAGCGGCTGGTGCGCAAGATCTGCGTGCACTGCAAGGAGAAGATCGTCGTGACGCCGGAGGCGCTGCGGGAGGCCGGCCTGGACCCCGACACCCTGCGCGGCGTCGACTTCTACGAGGGGAAGGGATGCCTCGAGTGCGACGGCACCGGCTTCCACGGCCGCATGGCGATCGCCGAGCTGCTCGACCTCTCGGACCGCATCCGCGGGCTGATCCTCGAGCGCCGTCCGGCGTCCGAGATCAAGAAGGCCGCGAAGGAGGAGGGCATGATCTTCCTGCGCGACTCCGCTCTGCAGAAGGTCTTCGAGGGGACCACCACGATCAAGGAGATCAACAAGGTGACGTTCGTCGACTGAACGAAGCATGAGACTGCCTTTCCTCGCGCCCGTCGTTCCGCCCCACGTCTTCTGCCTGCTGGAGGACGGGGTGACCTACGCCCGCGTCCGCAGGGACCCGGCCGGATTCGAGGAGGCGAGACACTTCCGCTACCCGGCCAACTCGGTCGGACGGGAGACGCCGGAGGCGCCGGTCGTGACGCGCGAGGCGATCGCGGAGGCGGTCAAGGCGGCGCGCGCGCTCTCGGGAGGCCGCCTGACGAGGGCGTCGGTGCTCTTCCCCGATGCGTGGGCGAAGGTCCTCGCGGTCGAGCTCGAGGCGCCGATCACGGCCGACAAGGCCGGCACCGACATGCTCCTCTGGAAGCTCAAGAAGCTCCTGCCCCCGTCGACGGGGGAGCTCGTCCTCCTGCACCACGCGATGCCGGCGCTCGACGGCGAGAACCGCGTGCTCGTCGTGGCGACTCCGCGGGCGACGCTCGATGCGATCGAGCGCGCCTTCGACGAGGTCGGCGTGCGGATCGGCTACCTGACGCCTGCGAGCGTGGCGCTCTTCCAGGGCCTCGCGCCGGCTCTCGCCTCCGCCGCATCCGGCGACTACGCGGTGCTCCACCGCACCGAGCGCGCTCTGTCGTTCCTGATCGGCCGCGGCGCGCAGGCCATCTTCTTCCGGCAGCGGCCTCCGGAGGAGGACGAGGATCACGACCGTGAGGCGCGCCTGTCGCTCTCCTACTACGTCGAGCGGCTGAAGGGCCCCGGCCTCGCCGCGGTGTTCGTCCACGACGAGCGGGAGGGCGGGACGCTCGAGAATCTCGCCTCCTTCCCGGTGAGGCCGGTCAAGATCGACGGCCGGCTGTTCGCGGCGGACCCGGGCTTCGACGAGAAGATCGCCGCGCGGCCCGAGCTCCTCGCCGGCTTCGCGGCGGTGTACGGGTACGGGCGGTCATGAGCGCCACGTTCAATTACGCCCGCCGGCCCTTCCGCGACGACCGTCCGGCCTACGCCATCGCGGCGTTCCTCGCGCTGGTGGGGGCGGTCCTCCTGACGATCAACCTGCGCATGGCCGCGGACTATCGCCGCCAGGTCGCCGATACCCGCGCCGAGATCGCGCAGCTCGAGGCGCGCGAGCAGAAGGCCGAGGAGAAGGCGCAGTCCGCGCGCGCCGCGCTCGGCTCGTACCAGCTGTCGGCGCTCGCCGAGGAAAGCCGCGGGCTCGCCAAGATCGCGGCCGAGCGCAAGTTCTCGTGGACGTCGCTCCTCACGCGGCTCGAGCGGACGCTGCCCTCGGACGTCGGGGTGATGCACCTGCAGCCCCAGTTCGACCAGGACGGGCAGACGACTCTCGAGATGCAGCTCGTGGCCCGCAGCCGCGAGGCGATCGTGCGCACGATCGAGGCGCTTTCGAAGAACGAGGCCTTCGGGCACGTCGCGCTCCGGAACGAGGCCCAGCCGGATGCGCGGGGCTCCGATCCGATCCAGTTCCAGCTCGGCTGCGCCTATGCGCCGCCGGAGGAGCAGCGGAAGGCGGCCAGGCCCGCGGAGCACGCGCCGGCTCCCGCCAAGAGTGGCGCCGCCGCCCCCCGGAAGCCGGCGGCTCCGAAGAACGCGACTCCGAAGAAGGTCAGGACGCCATGAGCACGCTGCCGCCGCTGTGGCGCCGACAGCTGACGCTTCTCGCCGCGGCGATTCTGTTCGCCGCCGGCAACCTCGCATTCTTCCTGGTCTATCGGTCGGGATGGCAGGCGCGGCGGGAGTCGCTCGAGGTTCGCCGCGAGGATCTGCGGCACGCGGCCGAGGCGAAGGAGGCGGAGGCGGAGAAGCTCACGGCGCAACGCGAGCGGCTCTCCGGCGTCTCCTCCGCCATCGACGAGTTCTACGGCCACCGCATCGGCCCCGAGCGGGAGACGCTGGCCGAGATCGTCGCCGAGCTGCACACCGTCCTGAGGGACGTGGGCGTCACGGTGCCGTCCATCGGCTACACGACCTCGGGCGTCACGAAGCTGCCGCTGACGCAGATGCGGATCAACTTCTCGGTCAAGTGCGATTACCCTCGCTTCAAGCGGCTGCTGAGAGCCTTCGAGACCGACAAGCGCTGGATCGCGGTCCACAGCGTCTCGATCGGTCGAGACGATCCGGGCTCGGTCACCGTGCAGCTCGAGCTGGTAACCTACTTCGTCGAGCCCGGCGCGGCCGCCGGCCAGGCGGTCGAGGCCTCCGCCGAACGGCCGCCGACGCGGAGGACCGGCTGATGCGGGGAGCCAAGATCAGCGCGCTCGGCTCGAAGAAGCAGGCGATCCTGCTGGGCGTCCTCGCGGTCGTGCTGGTGCTCGCCGTCGTGCGCTGGCGTCCCGGCGGCGGCCCACCCGCGCCGTCACCGCCGGCGACGACCGTCGCCGCGCAGGGGCGAACGGGCGGCCGGAGCACGTCGGCCGCCGACGAGTCCTCGTCCGCGCCCTCGCGGGCCGCCCGCGGCTCGCGCGCGAAGGAGGTCCAGGCCGACGACGTGCCGATCCTCGATCCCGACGACTTCAGGGTGAAGGCGCCCCGGGACGCGGCCGAATCGAGCCGCGACCTCTTCGACCTGCGCGAGCCGACTCGCAAGCCGCCGCCGACGCCTGTTCCGCCGCCGCCCCCTCCGGGGGACACCCGGTTCATCGGCCCGCTTCCGGCGCCCGGCCCGACGCCGACGCCGAAGCCCCCCGAGGTCACGTTCAAGTTCGTGGGGACGTTCGGCCCCAAGGGCCACCCGATCGCCGTGATCCAGGAGGGGGACAAGGTCTACAACGTGCGGGCGGGCGACATCCTGTTCGACAAGTTCGTACTCCGTAACGTGGGATACGAGTCGATCGACATCGGATTCGTGGGATACCCCGATACCGAGAGCCGCCGCATCGGGATTACGCCCAATTGAAGATCGCGACAGATCCGCCTGGAGGAGGGAGAAACCGCCGATGAAATCCTGGAGGAGAGGTTGGACCGCGGCCGTGACCGCCGCGCTGACGGTTCTCGTCGCGCTGACGGCGGCCTGCGCCGGCTCCGGCGAGTTTCGAAGCGCCCGCGACGAGGAGGAGCTGGGACACTGGGACCTCGCGGTCATGAAGTACGCGCAGGCCGTCGAGCTCAACCCCAGCAGCGCTGGCTATCGGGCGGCGCTCGAGCGCGCCAAGATCAAGGCCTCCGAGTTCCACTTCGAGAAGGGCAAGATGTACCGCGCGTCGGGCCGCCCCGAGCTCGCGGCCGTCGAGCTCGAGCAGACCGTGCTGCTCGACCCCACCAACGACTACGCGCAGGTCGAGCTCCGCAAGGCGCGCGACGAGATGGCCAAGCAGGAGGCCGACCGCAGCGCCGACTCCCACATGGAGAAGATCAAGAAGAAGGCGCGGGGCGCCCGTGCGGTGACGCCGATGCTCGAGCCGTCGAGCGACCGGCCGATCAACCTGAACTTCCCCACGCCCAAGCCCATCAAGCAGATCTACCGGGCCCTGGCCGACGCGGCCGGCATCAACATCATCTTCGACCCGCAGCTCAAGGACGACAACGTCTCGATCGTCCTCACCAACATCGAGTTCCAGAAGGCGCTCGAGACGCTGATCCGGCAGGAGAACCACTTCTACAAGATCATCGACGAGCGGACGATTCTGATCGCCTCGGACACTCCGGCGAACCGCAAGACCTACGAGGACCTGGTCATCCGCACGTTCTTCCTCTCGAACGGCGACGTGACCGAGGTCGCGAACTCGCTGCGCGCGCTCCTCCAGACGACGCGCATCTCCGTCAACAAGGCGGAGAACTCGATCACGCTGCGCGACACCGCCGACAAGGTATCGGTCGCCGAGCGGATCGTCGAGCAGAACGACAAGCAGCTCTCCGAGGTCGTCATCGACGTCGAGCTGCTGCAGATCAACACGAGCAAGGCCGACACGCTCGGGCTGCTCCTGAAGCCGTATTCCATCGGCGCCCAGATTCCGGCGCCGGGCGGGGTCACGAACCTCGGCGGGGCCGCGACGTTGGCGGCCGGCGCCTTCAGCTGGGGGCAGCTGAAACAGATCAACATCAATTCTTTCGGTTTCACGCTTCCGACGGCGCAGCTCGACTTCATCAAGAACAACGGGGCCGCGGAGCTGCTCGCGAAGCCGCAGCTGCGGGTGTCCGAGGGACAGAAGGCTCAGCTCCTGATCGGCGACAAGGTCCCGATCCCGGTCACGACGTTCCCCGTCGTCAACAGCGGCGGCGGCGCGAACCTCGCCACCAACGTGACGTCGTTCCAGTACCAGGACGTCGGCATCAAGATCGAGGTGGAGCCCCGCGTGCACCACAACAAGGAGGTCACGCTCAAGCTCCAGCTCGAGGTCTCGCAGATCACCTCGACCAACTCCGCCGGCCAGCCCACCATCGGTACGCGCACGGTGGCGGCCAACATCCGGTTGAAGGACGGCGAGACCAACTTCCTCGCGGGCCTCTTCCGGACCGACAAGAGCCTGGGACGCGACACGATTCCCTGGATCGGCGATCTGCCGGTGATCGGCCGGCTCGTCTCGCACACGACGACCAGCACCGCGACGACCGACGTCGTGCTCACGCTGACGCCGCACATCATCCGCATCCCCGACGTGACCGAGGAGGACGTGACGCCGGTCTACGTCGGCACGGATGCCAACATCTCCTACCAGGGCACGCCGCGGGTCGAGAACCCGACCGGCGGACCCGGACCGTTCGAGCAGCAGCCGCAGAATCCGCCGCGGCCGGGAACAGCGCGGCAGCCGCAAGCCCAGCCGGCGCCGCCGATCAACATGGCGCCGTCGGGCGGACCGAGCGACATCTTCAAGAATCCCCCGAACAGCTCGACGCCGCCGAACCCGCAGTCGGTCGTGCCGCCGCAGCCCCGGAGCTCGACCTCGACCTCGGGCTCGGTCTCGGAGAAGTCGGCCTCGGCTCCGGTGGACGGGACCGCCTCGACGGCCGCGGACGCGACGACCTCGACGGCCGCGACGGCCGCGACGGCCGCCGTCGCGGACGCCGTCCCCGTGGCGCCCGCCGTCCTGCTCGACTTCGACCCGGCCTACCTGTCGCTCGCGAACGGCCAGACGCAGTCGATCCTGCTGCGGGCGACCGCGACCGGCCCGACCGGATTTCCCGGCGCGAACCTGATCGTCCACTTCGACCCCAAGGTCGTGGCGGCGCTCGTGGCGCGGCCCATTCTCGCGAGCGACGGGGGCATCGCCGATGCAACGATCGACGACGCGGGCCGCATCCTCTTCGCCATCCCGCCGATCCCGGACATCTCGGGCACGCGCGTGATCGCACAGGTCACCTTCCGCGGCGTGGGTCCCGGGCGCGCCGTGTTCTCCTTCGAGCCCGTCCAGTTCGACGGCGTCTCCGCGACGGTCTCGCAGGCGGTGGTGGACGTGCGATGCAGAGAGCTG
>Ga0157378_10004394_pt1 | contig 12413 bp, 6 predicted proteins | sample M65metaG_FD_115309 | JGI IMG/M metagenome (GOLD analysis project Ga0157378, IMG submission 115309) | Miscanthus rhizosphere microbial communities from Kellogg Biological Station, Michigan, USA - M6-5 metaG | ecosystem: Host-associated > Plants > Roots > Rhizosphere > Soil | place: USA: Michigan...
AGGAAACTTCAGGGTGATGATCCGGCTCGGCCTGCTCGATCCGCCAGCCCTGGTCCCTTACTCATCCATCGGTAGCGAAGCTCAGGATCCCTGGTTGACCGAAAAACACAAAGCCGTAGCCCTGCTGGCGACCCAAAAATCGATCGTCTTGCTGAAGAATTCGCAAAACCTTCTCCCGCTGAACAAAAAGGGGTTGAAGTCAATTGCCGTCATCGGTCCGAGAGCAAACGAAGTACTCCTGGACTGGTACAGTGGCACACCGCCATACCGAGTGACGCCCCTGGAAGGAATCAAGAGCAAGGCCGGCTCTAACGTGCAGGTAAGCTTTGCTGCCAACAACGATGAAGATGCCGCGGTGGAGATCGCCCGACATGCAGACGTGGCAATTGTCTTTGTAGGAAACCACCCCAACGGAGCCAACGATACAAAGTGGGGTAAGGTATCAGTGCCCAGCGAGGGGCGTGAAGCGGTCGACAGACAATCTATCACACTCGAGCAGGAAGAACTGATCAAGCAAGTCTATCAAGCCAATCCCCGCACCATTGTCGTTCTTGTTTCGAGCTTCCCCTACGCAATTAACTGGACTCAGGACAATGTACCGGCAATCCTTCATCTGGCCCTGAACAGCCAGGAAGAGGGCCACGCGCTCGCGGACGTAATCTTCGGCGATTACAATCCCGCGGGACGACTGGTTCAGACCTGGCCCAGATCGCTTAACCAGTTACCGCCGATGTTGGACTATGACATCCGTCATGGGAGAACCTACCTGTACTTCAAAGGCGACCCGCTTTATCCCTTCGGTTACGGTCTTAGCTATACAACCTTTCGCTATGCCAATCTGCGGACTAGTGCCGTTGCCCTTGGCCCAGGCGGTTCAATGCGGGTGAACGTCGACATCAAAAACATCGGCAATCGCGCCGGTGAAGAGGTAGTGCAGTTTTATGTGAAGCACTTGAACTCCAGAGTCGCGAGACCCATCCAGGAGCTGAAAGGCTTCCAACGGATAGCCCTGGGACCAGGAGAAACCAAAACTGTAACCCTTGATTTAAGAGCTGACCAGCTCGCACACTGGGATGTGTTAACCCATCGGTTTGTTTTAGAAGGCGGCGAGTGTGAGGCGATGATCGGCAGCTCTTCAGCGAGCATTAAGCTGCGAAAAATTATCAGGATTACGAAATAGCCGCTTTACCCGGAATGGCTGGCCAATGATCCGCTAACAAAGAGCGGCCCGTTCGAGCCCGAGCTTTACGGCGCCGCCGCACGAGCACGCCAATTGGCCTCTATCTCTTTCATGCCGCCGGCAGCGGCCCCCAACGGATCGGCTTCGATATAAATATGAAGTTCGTCAGCTGCCTGACGGTACTGGTGCTCGCGAGCGTAAAGGTTTGCGAGATAGATATGCGCCCGCGGCAACGGTTGAGTAGTGAAACTCAATGCCTTCAGTAACGCATTGCGGGCCGGCTCGCGCCGATCTAACTCAAGATTTGCGATGCCCAAAAGCAGATGCGTATTGGCATTCCCGGGATCGGCGGTCACTGACTTTTCGAAGAGCACAATCGCCTCTGCAAATTCTCTCTTTTCCAACTTGCAGTATCCTGAGCCCCGCAACGCCGGGCCGTAATGAGAATTGATCTTTAAGGCCCGATCAAAATCGGCCGCGGCGGCGTCCAGCCTTTGCTGCGCGATGTTCACATCGCCGCGCTCTGAGAAGGCCTGATAGTACTCCCCAAAAAGTTCAACCGCCTTGTTGAAACGGTCCAACGCCTTGAGCGGTTCATCGTTGCCCTTGAACTTCAAACCTTCGTTGAAAGCCTTGCGAGCCTCCTTCGGAATCTTCTGTTCATTCTCATCGGCTCTGACAACTCCAGGTCTCCCATCCTTGCGCCGCTCAACTCGATCGCGCAGCAGCAACTGGACAGTCAGATTACCATTGGCGGTGCGACTGGGGTTGGTCTCTACCACATCCGAGACCAGACCGGGATCCGATTGACTGGTAGCAGTCAGGGCGTACTGGCCTTCCGGCATACCAGGGAACTCAAGCCTTCCCGCGTCGTTAGCAAAGGCACTCCGAGGTACTCCGCTGCTAGGAGTAAGGGTAACCAGAGCCCCTCCGGCCGGTCTTCCATTTGGTAGGGAAACCTGCACATAGATCGTGGAGAGTTTTATCGGCACCGGCATTGAGGTGGGACCGGGCTGTGCCTGGCAATAGAACGAGGCGAGGAGCAGAAGCGGCAGCGTAGTAATCAACCTGACGGAGAGTCTCGTTACATACGCTTCGGGATTGCTCCGTCGGGTTTCAACCCAACGGTGTGCCTTAGGCCGCCTGAATAGATGAGACATTAGCACGGCTGCCTCTTGTCTCCCGGTTCCCCGGAAACGACTCTGGTGCGACAGGTCCCCAAAGACCCCGTCGCACCAGAAACCGAAGCGAAACAGTGCTGGGCTTTAGAAGTAGAACTTGAACGCCAGCTCAGCTCTGCGATGCCCATGCTTGCTTACTACCTTGCCGAAACTGGCCGCCGACACCGGGTCGATTATGTAACCCTTCGTCGGATCACATACGGTGTTGGCCCCTACGGTCCCTTGGCCATTCGGCGTATTGGCGGGTAGATAGAAGCACGGATTGCCGGTAGCAGTATCAGGACGATTAAGGGTGTTAATCGTCAGGTTACCGAAATCCCCCGAGTCTGGATTTGGAAATGCCTCGTTAAAGACATTGAAGAAACCGGCTCGGAACTGAAACTTCTTGGTTTCGCTGATATTGAAATTCTTGAAGAAGGTGACGTCGAAGTTATTCGTCGTCGGACTCCGCATATAGAAAGGAGACTGGGTTCCGCCGTTGCCGCCGAATGCCGGCACCGAGATGGCGCTGATGTCAAGATACGCCTGGTTTACCTTGGTATTTCCAGTCACCGGATTGCGCGAGAATATCGGCGCGATTCCGGAAGCCTGTCCAGTATTTCCTCCGGCAGTTACCGTGTGACCAAGATATGCAAACAGCGCCGACGTACTTTCAGCAGCACCTCCGAACTTAATGCGAATCGGTCGTCCGCTCTGAATCGTCGTGATGCCTGACATCTGCCAGCCGTTCAACACGCCGCGCATAAACTTATTGTCCAATTTGCCGCGTGCTCCCTTAGGCAGGTTGTAGTTGTATGAAAGGTTGAAGATGTGCGTGCGATCGTAACTCAGAACGCCGTAGCTGTTATGCCCGTTCAGCGGATCGACCGACGCATCACCATCGCTTTCGTTTACTGCTGCTGTGCCTAAAGCCTTCGAGAAGGTATAGGTCAGGAAGTACTGCAGATTCTTACCAAGTTGGCGATTCAACGTGAGCTGCATCGAGTGGTAGTTGGACACGCCGATGTACTCGTTGTATTTGACCGTACCCCAATCCGGGAACGGCAATAACTGAGCGTTCAGAAAGCCACTGTTAGCGCCGAGGGCGGCTCGCTGTAACGGATCCGTCAAGCTGGCATTGCCCAGCGTTGCCCGCGTTTGCGGAAACACGAAGTTAAAGCCGAAGCTCTGGGGCAGGCGCCTGCCGTAGGTGCCGACATAGGCCACTTCCAAAACGTTCTGGAACGGCAATCGTCTGGCGACTGAAATACTCGTCGTCACGACCCTGGGACCGCGATTGCTGTTGGGGTCCGGATCCTGCGTGTACAGATTGGGCCGCACCAGCGTCGAGGAATTCGTAAACGGATTGTACTGCGCTAAATTGTCGAGGGTGATTGGCTTCTGTCCATTCCCCCAGGAGTCGGCGTGCGCAGTCAGAAGATTTGGCGGAGACGTCAGCACGCCATATTGGTAGTTGCCCTGGACCCGGTTGTAAAAGACACCGGCGCCGCCGCGTAGCACAGTGCTGCCGTCTTTGAATAAATCCCACGCGATGTTTAGACGGGGCGCAAACAACAACGGAACATTCTTGGCGTAGATGCCTTTTGGCAGCGTGCCCGCGGCTTCACTAAGAATGCCGTTCGGTGTGTTCGGGTTGTTATTCAGGAACGCCCCGGCACCACGCTTGTAGGCAGTCGTGCTGAAAGCCACGCCCAAGCCTGTCTGCTCCGCATTGTTCGTGTAATAAGAGAAGCGCGAACCAAGTTCAAGCGTGATATTTGGTTTGACCTTCCAACTATCCTGCGCATACGCCTCGTAATTCCAGAACTTGAACCGGCCATTAGGTACGTTGGTCGACTGGTCGATGCCGTTGATCACGCCGCTGTACAGGTTCGCGAAAGCGTTGCCGCTCGTGAACACCGCGCTGCCGCCGCCGTGATTGTTGCCGCCGCCTTCGTATTCAATCTGTCCTTCAGGCGTGCCCTGCAGGTTCTGGAACTTGCCGGCCTTCTCAATCAACCCACCAAACTTGAAGGTATGGTTGCCATGTACCTTTGAAAGGGTTTCCGACAGTGACTCGCTGTCGTTAAAGGCGAACAGCGGAATCCCACCTGGCTCCCAGACATGAGCATTGACGTCCCAGCTGATCAGGGCCAGCGGAGCATAAGGAGTAGATGCCCTTGAACCGAGTGGCAGGCTGAGATTCGCCAGACCCAAAGCACTCTTACTAACCTTCGTGGGATCCGTAAAATCATAGTTGAGTTTCAACTTGCTGGCGCTCACCACCAACTCGTTGGTCATCGTCGGGCTCAGGACACTGGTGATGTTTGCCGCCGCAGAGCGCCCAAGATTGGTACCGACCAAGTGGCTCGGCAACTCAAACGTGGAAGGGCCCCACCAGATACCATATGGACCATCATCGCTCTCTGACTCGCGGGCCAGTCTCAAGTAAACGTTTGTGTTGTTACTGACTTTGTAGTCAAAGCGCGCTTTGAAGTCAGAGCGATTTTCCGGCGCGATGACCGACGAGGCGTAGTTGCGACTGATATTCGCACCGGTCCCGGTAAAATTCGGAAGCGGGAACAGTTGCAACAGAGCGGCGCCGAGGGGGCTCTTGAAGGGTGTGAAATTGCCGCCGGCTACCGGGGTGGCACAATTCGCATTCCAGGCTGTGGTTGCCGGACAGAAAACGCCAGCGCCACGGCTCGAGAGTGACTTACTAAAGTCACCATTTCTTTCCGCCGTCGTCGGCACCGTACCCAACTTGGTACCGGGGTCCCTAATCTGACGTTGAAACTCCAGACCAACAAAGAAGAACAGCTTGTCTCGATTGCGGTTGAAGTGAGTGAACGGCAGCAGCACCGGCCCGCCTACGTTACCGCCCGGATACTTGAAGCTCGTGTTTGGCTTAGCTGCTCCGGCGATGGTGTTCGAGCGATCACTAGCCTGCAGGCTCTTGGGCCTGATGTAGTCGTACAACTCGCCGTGAAATTCCTTGCTGCCACCTTTCGTAGTAGCGAACACCTGCACCGTGCTCGACCCGTACTCCGCAGCATAGTTACTCGTCTTCACGGTAACTTCCTGGACCATGTCGTTGTTCGCGGTAATGATGGTCCCGTTGTTCGAGCCGATGTCGATAACGCGCGAGCCGTCAATACTAACGTTGTTATTTACACCGCGGATTCCGTTAACGGTGTAGTTGGCGTTCGCGTTAGAGCCACCGCCAAAACTATTGAACTCAAGGTCATTCGGATCCGGAGCCACAACACCCGGGAGAATGCGCAAGAGTTCCAAACTGCTGCGCCCGATGATTGAGAGGTTGTCGAGCTGCTTGGCGGTCAAAGTGTCTGAACGCTCACCGGTATCAGTCTTGATCGGCACGGCCTCGCCGGTCACGGTCACCGTCTCAGTAGGGGCCCCGACCTCGAGCGTCACGTCCAGATTGCGCGTGTCGCTGGGTGAAAGCGTGAACTCCGTCTGCTGAAAGCCCTTAAAACCACCGGCTTCAACTTTGAGCGTGTATAACCCCGGCTCGACCGCGGTAAAAACATACGCGCCTTCGTCATTAGTCTTAACCGAACGGTCCGCACCGCTACGCACGCTGATTAATTTCACCATAGCGTTCGGGACCAGGCTGCCACTCGCATCCTTAACGACGCCACGCAGAGTGGAACCGCTCAGGCCCTGGGCCAATGCTCCCGAGGTGAGACAAAGGACAAGCATAAGCACAGACAGAGCAGAAAAAAGATACGCTCCTGTCCCTTCGCTTGAATTTATTTCCGGGCTGGCCTTCGTCTCAATTGAAAGCTTCGCTTGTTCTTTGAGAGACATGAGCATCCTCCAGCAGACCATGAAAAGGGTTGATGTTTGGATCCTTAGGGGATCAACCAAAATTGTAATGATTCAGGAACGTATTGCCTCGCCGTGTGGAACGAAATTATCAAACCGGCAGAGACTGGAAAACCACGGCTATGAACCGCCAAGATCGCGGCACTCAAAGGTGCCGTGCGACTCATAGAAATTGAACGCTAACTTTTTTATTACCTAATGAAGACTTTGTTGCACGACCTAACAAAAGCCTTATTACACGAGAGCGTCCTTTGTGTCAAGAACTTTTTCTTACTTTCAAAACGGTTCTGGGGAGCAGTGAACGCCAAAAGGAACTCAATCAAATGGCTGAGTTTTCCTTAAAGCAAAAGTAGTACCGCCAACTACACCTCTTGGCCCGCAGGCTTATGTTAACGGTAACGTACCTATGAATCGAGGAAATTTGAGATCAAGCAGTTTCATCGATGCATCTGAACAACTTGGAGAAACTGGAGAACGATCCGAATTCTTGGACGGCTAACCAGGTAAGCCCGCCGCAAACTTTCCGGCAAGAACCAAACTCAGAGCGCCGATCAGTGTTGGTTGCGCTCCCAATGTTGAAGCGATGATGCGGGCCGACGGCAAGCCGCGACAGATACTGTTTTTCTCGACGGCGCTTTTGATCTCTTCTGAGATCACCGGCCAGGCACGCGCAATTCGCCCTCCCACGATCACCGCTTCCGGACTAAGGCCCTTGAGCAAATTCGAAATACCGAGACCGAGATAGCGCGCTGTTTCCAGCAGTGCCGCCTGGGCATCCTTCTCACCAGCCAGCCCGCGGTCTACCAGTTCACAAAATCCGATGGCGGAAGAACCTTCACGATGCGGCTGGGCCTTGTCATAACGGGCGAGTGCCGCACGCTCCGAAGCAAACGCCTCCCAGCATTCATAGCTACCGGCGGCGCAGGCGACCGGCGCTCCCTTGCCGATTGTCATGTGCCCGAATTCGCCGGCAGCTCCAGCCACACCATGATAGACCTGGCCATCGAACACGATACCGGTACCGAGACCCTGCTCTACCAGGACCATGATGAAATCCCGGACCTCACGAATTTCCGGCCGGCCTAACCACAGCTCGGCTAAGGCTGCGGCGTTCGCGTCATTATCAACTTTTACCGGCAACCCGGTGGCCGCCTTTACTTGATCCGCTACTGGCCAGTCGCGCCACTTGAAGTGAGGAATAAAGAGCGCGTTCCCCGTTTCGGGGTCGACCAGACCCGGAAGACTAATGCCTATTCCTTCGATACCCTCCTGCTTCTTAAGGAACGTCTGCACGAAGTCGATCATCATGGCGGTGGTCTTTTTCGAGCTTGGGTCCGTTTGGAACTCTTGCCGTTCCAGCACTCGGCCCGCCAGGTCGCTGCTCGCGACAATGGTCTGATCAGTGCCCAGATCGACACCGATGGCGATTGGCCCGGCAGCGCGTAAACGCAGCAAGATCGGCGGACGTCCCCCGGTAGATTCACCTTCGATCTCGTCAATCAAACCTTGCGACTTCAACTCGTCGACGATCAGAGAAATAGTGGAACGCTGGAGGGCGGTTTCAGAGGAAATCTCAGCGCGCGAGATAGGTGACCGCTCGCGAATATAGTTGAGCACAATTTGACGATTGATATCGCGAATCGTGTCGGAGCGTGCAACACTAGCTGTTTTGAGGTCTATGCGACGCAAAAGATAGTTATGCCAGCTTGGCTCGTTTGAGTTGTTCTTTAAACCAAGAGCAATAGAAACCCGCTGTATTAAATAGTACAGGTGCAGGTGGCAGTCAACATATTCTTTCGGAGGCTTACCGCGTTCGGGTGGTCCGCTGAGGCTATCTCTTCTTCGCTCACGCCTAGCTTTTCCGGCACCGGTTCCAAGCTTGAAAGAAGAAGCCGGCCCACCGCAACCAGACTCGAACGACGGGCTTCCGGACATCGCTACGAACCTTTTGGCGCGATTGGTCCAAACATTAAAGACGGCAGTTTGGGTGGGCCGCGACGTTGTCCGGCAACCCTGATTTGCCTAATCGCGTGGGTAAACATTTGTGGGACTAGCAAGGTGATCAAATGGCTGGATACTTGACTTTGTTCGAGGACACGTCAAAACTCGGAGACTTAGATCAGCTAACTTTAGAGCGAGGGTATGTTCGGTCCCATTGAGCGACTGATTCGTTACGCTATGAAGCCCATTGTGATCGTGTGGCTATTGCCGACCCTGCTGCTGATTTCCCCAACCTTAAAGGAGTGCGAAACACAGGCCGCACCACAGGGTTCGAAGTCGATAGAGTTCGTTGACATCACCAATTCGGCCGGCATTAGATGGGGATTCAAAACGCTCGCGCCCGGGACCAGATATCTGATCGAGACGATGGGAGGAGGCGGAGGCTTTATCGATTATAACGGCGACGGTTTGCTGGATATTTATCTTGTCTGCTATTCGCAGACCCCGCAATCGGATCCACAGGTAAAGTTAAGGGATGTACTTTATCGTAACAACGGCGACGGCACTTTCACCGACGTCACGGAAAGCGCCGGCATCAGCAACGCCATGGTGGGCATGGGTCTGGCCGTTGGTGACTACAACAACGACGGCTGGCCTGATCTTTACATCACCGGATACGGCGCCAGCAAGCTGTACCTAAACACCGGCAAAGGATCGTTTGTCGACGTAACGACGCGCGCCGGAGTGGACAACAAACAGTGGGGTACGAGCGCTGCATTCTTCGACTATGACAACGATGGCTATCTCGACCTATTCGTCTGCAATTATCTGAACTTTGATCCTGACGGCAAAGTTGCCTGCGATTTTTTTGAAGGGCGTCCGTACTGTTACCTGAACAAGTTCAAAGGTTCAGGCAGTGTGCTCTACCATAACAATCGCAACGGTACGTTTACGGATGTGAGTGAGAAGGCGGGAATCGCTCAGCACATGGGAAAGGGTTTGGGAGTGATTGCCTTTGATTATGATAACGATGGCCGGATGGACATCTTTGAAGCCAACGATGGCGTCCCAAACTTTCTCTTTCACAACAACGGCGACGGAACTTTTTCGGAGGTCGCTCTGGAGGCAGATTGCGCGCTGGACCCAAATGGTAGTGTCCGCGGTGGCATGGGAGTCGACGCCGAGGATCTTGATGGTGACGGATACCAGGACGTCTTTGTCACGAATTTTTCGCAGCAGACAAACGCCTTCTGGCACAACAACGGCAACGGCACCTTCGACGAAACCACTAACGAACTGGGCCTTGGCAAAATCAGTTATGTGATGAGTGGTTTTGGCACGCGCTTTTTTGACTACAACAATGACGGTTTGGTGGATCTGTTCGTTCTAAACGGACATCCATTCGAGCCAATCAACAAAGTGTTTCCGGAAACGACCTACGCCGAGCCACCTTTCCTGTTTGAGAACACAGGCAAGGGATTTCGCGAAGTGGCCGCCCAGCACGGAGCGGCGTTGAAGAAATCGTACGTCGGGCGGGGCCTGGCAATTGGGGACATTGATAACGACGGTGATTCTGACCTACTGTTGCTGAACGTTGCTGAGCCGCCAGTCCTGCTCCGTAATGACGGGGGCAACAGTAATCACTGGCTGGGTGTCAAACTCGTCGGCACGAAAAGCAATCGGGACGGCGTCGGCTCCCGGGTGACTATCAGCGCCGGTGGCCGGCAACGGTCCAAACAATTGCTCGGGGGAACCAGCTACTGCTCGGCATCCGATCAAAGACTGCTCTTTGGATTGGGCAGGACCGAGAAGATTGAGACGCTCACGGTTCGCTGGCCAAGTGGCCAGGTGACGACCTTGAAAGATATCGCGAGCGATCACTACGTCACCGTCAGGGAAGGATCGGGTACTCCGGCAAGCCGTTAGTGAGAGACAAGTGGCTGGAGAGTAATCAAGCGTTCCAGGGTTGAACCTTAGCGGAGGTTATTGTCATGAGAACTTGCATCGTTCTGTTTTTGGTCTGCTCGCTAACAATTGTTTCGCTCAATAGAGCTCTTTGCCAAACACCCACCGATAAAGAACAGGACATCGAGAAACTGACTGTCGGAACAAACGAGGTGGTGCTGGATGCAGTTGTTAAAGACAAGAAGGGACATGCCGTAAGAGACCTTACGGCCGCCGATTTTGAAATCTCCGAGGATGGCGTACCTCAAGAGGTACGATCCTTTCGCCTGGTTACGCGGGAATCGGGTCCTGTAAATGAGACCAATGCCGATGCCAAGCCAGTCAACAGCAGACCGAACGTTGTGGGAAAGACCAATCCGGCCCCAGGCGAGAAAACTCCGGACGCTGCGAAACCGGCAACGCCCTCCCCTATTCACTTTGGCGCGTTGGCCCTGGTATACGACCGGCTCTCTCCTAACGCCCGCTCCATCGCTCGTCAGGCTTCGCTGAGCTATCTCGATGGCCTGCGGCGTGATGACTTCGTCGGCGTCTTCGGCATCGATCTTTCCCTGCGAGTGCTACAGCGCTTTACCAACGACGAGAGCAGGATAAAGGCTGCTGTTGAGAAGGGACTCTCGCACAGTTCCTCAAGTTACGCTTCGGCAACCGATCAGATCTCTGATTTACAGGATCAGCAAGCCGGCCTTCAAAGCCAGGTTGATTCAGGCACTCAAGGTGCTGGTGCCGGCAACGACCCTTCGGCCACCGTGGGCGCCGCTTCGGCGCAGCAGCAGTTCAACGCGATGACTCTGAATATTGCCCAGGGATTTGAGCGGATGGAGCACAACCAGGAGGGCTATGCCACGATCGATGGATTGCTCGCCATCATCGACGGCATGAAGAAGCTGCCGGGCCGCAAGGCGATGATCTTTTTTTCTGAAGGGATCACCTTGCCGACAAACGTGATGAGTCACTTTCGTTCGGTGATCAGCAGCGCCAATCGCGCCAACGTGAGCATTTACGCAGTGGACGCCGCCGGCCTGCGCGCTGAAAGCTCTGACTCGCAAGCTGGCAAAGCGATGACCAGGCTGGGCCAGGCGCGCGCCCGCACTGCCGGCAGCAACACTGATCCTTTTGGTTCCATGATGCAAGACCTCGAGCGCAATGAGGATCTAATGCGTTCAAATCCTGACAGTGCCCTCGGCGATCTCGCGACGGAAACGGGAGGTGCGCTAATCTCCAACACCAATGACCCGGGCCCGAAGCTGCGGCAGGTCGATGAAGACTTGCACTCCTACTACATCCTTACCTACACGCCAAAGAACTCGAACTATGATGGCCGCTTCCGTCAGATCAGCGTCAAAGTGAACCGCTCGGGCACTGAGGTCCAGGCGCGTAAGGGCTACTATGCCCTGAATAATTCTTACGGCACGCCCGTGCTGGATTACGAAGCGGCAGCCCTGGCTGTTTTGTCTGACACACCTCGTCCGAACTCTTTCGATAGCCGAGCGGCAGCGTTCAGCTTTCCCGAGTCAGGCCAACCGGGTCTGGTCCCAGTAGTAGTCGAAGTGCCTCCCAGAGCAGTCAACTACGCGGTTGATGATCGCAAGAAGACCTTCATCGCTGACGTTTCCTTTGTCGTGATTATCAAGGATGATTCTCAGCGGGTCGTCAAAAAACTAAGCAATCAAAATGTTATCAGGGGCCCGCTGGATAAGCTGGAGAAGACCAAAAAAGCAGGAATGCTGTTCTATCGCGAGGCCAACCTCCCTCCCGGCCACTACACGATTGCGGCCGTTGTTTACGACAACCTGACGCACCAATCGAGTATGAACACCGGCACGGTGACGGTACCGCCGGCTGATCAAAGCGCGCTGCGTCTGAGCAGCATCGTAATAGTCAAAAAAACCGGACACCCGACTCCTGGACAACAAAGCCTGCGAACGTTTCAGTTCGACGACATGTTGGTCTTTCCCAATCTCGGGGAGCCCGTCAGCAAAGCGAACGGAAACGAGTTGACTCTCTTCGTGACGGTCTATACCGCCAAGGGCGACAACACGGCGCCGAAACTGAGTCTCGAGATTGCCCGCGCCGGTCGCGCAATTGGGCACCTCTCATATAATCTGCACGCGCCGGATCAATCAGGGCGCATTCAATACGCCAGTGTTATTTCGCTGGATAAGTTTCAGCCGGGCGATTATGAAGTTAAGCTCGCGGTGCGCGCGGGGGCAAACACGGCGGCCCGCACCGAACACATCCGCGTGGCACCGTAATCATTAGTCATCAGGATTGGGAAATTTGCAGGTCATCGATTTGGAGTGGCCGATGTCAGCGGCGAA
>Ga0157378_10004397_pt1 | contig 12406 bp, 11 predicted proteins | sample M65metaG_FD_115309 | JGI IMG/M metagenome (GOLD analysis project Ga0157378, IMG submission 115309) | Miscanthus rhizosphere microbial communities from Kellogg Biological Station, Michigan, USA - M6-5 metaG | ecosystem: Host-associated > Plants > Roots > Rhizosphere > Soil | place: USA: Michigan...
CGTGGCGGCTGCGCTGCAGATCCTCGAGCGCGCAAGCGCCGAGCGCCCGTCGGAACTGCTGGATAGCCTCGGCCCGCTCGTCAAGGCGACCTGCGCCCGCGTCGGCATCGACCTCCAGGAATACCTCTTCCTCCTGCAGTCGCGATAGCGCGCCGTCGGTAGCGGTCAGGGGGAAATCGAAAACGAGAGGCGCTTCTCTCCGGCAATGGCGCGCCGCAGTTCGTCCCAATGCTGCAGCACAATGATGCAGGTTCTTCGGTTGCAGACCGGCAAGCCGTCGACATGGATGCCGCTGCTGCGCGTTCCGACGTACAGAGCCGTGGCGGCATGCGAATGGAAGGCGTCGCCAGCCTCGGGGAAATCGCGGGCTTCCAGGGCGACCCGGCGGGTCACCGTCGCCCCGCGGTCGAGCTCGCCGCCAGGGAGCTCGAAGGCGTGGTCCCAGAGCGTGACCTTGCCGGGACGCAGTTCCTGTATCTTCTCCCACGCCAGAATTCTGGTGTGGTCGCGATAAACGGGCACGCGAAACGCCTGCCCGGAGGCAGTTGCCTCGAGCAGCCCGCGCCGCGGATAGAACGTGAGAATCGCAGCCATCGTCCGTTGCCTCCCACAGTCCATTCTGCAGCATCCGGGATCAGGAGGGTTTGAATGTCTTCCGCCGATATCACTGGCCGGCTGGCGCGCTACATGGTCGAGGCCCGAAGCCGGACTCTGCCGACCGAAGTGGCGCGCGAGGCCAGGCATCGCATTCTCGACACGCTGGCCGCGATGGTGTCCGGGGCGCGCCTCAAGCCCGGAGAGATGGCGATCCGATACGCGCGGGCGCAGGGCGGAGTGGCGGAAGCGACGGTCGTCGCTACCGATCTCAGGACCGCGGCCGTCAACGCGGCGCTGGCGAACGGCATGTTCGCCCACGCGGACGAAACGGATGACTTCGAGCCCGTGACCAAGGCGCACCCCGGCTCGGCCGTGGTGCCCGCAGCCCTCGCCATGGCCGAGCGCGAGGGTAGCTCGGGTCTAGCGCTGCTGCACGCGGTCGCGCTCGGCTACGACCTCTGCTGCCGTTTTCTCCTCGCGCTCGGACCCGACCTCGTGCGCGGCTCGCACCGCAGCGCGGAGGGCACCAGCTCCACCATGGGAGCCGTGGGCTCGGCAGCCGCGCTCGCACGGCTGGACGAGAAGGCCATGCGGCACGCGCTCTCCTACGCCGCCCAGCAGGTCTCGGGCGTCTGGAGCTGGGTGCGCGACGCCGAGCACGTGGAGAAGGCCTTCGACTTTTCGGGCATGGGTGCACGCAACGGCGTCACCGCGGCAATCATGGCGCAGATGGGCTTCAGCGGCGTGCGGGATGTCCTCGACGGCGAGCACAACGCGCTCGTTGCTCTGTCGAGCGACCCGAAGCCGGAAGAAATGGTTGCGGAACTGGGGAGCCGCTACTTCGTGACCGAGACCGCAATCAAGCCCTATTCGGTGGGCTACCCGATTCAGGCGCCCCTCGACGCATTCCTCAGGCTCCATCGCGAGCACGCGCTCACGACGGACAACGTGGAGCGTATCGTCGTGCGGCTCCCGGAAGACGGCGCTCGCGTCGTCGACGACCGCGCCATGCCCGACGTCAACTGCCAGCACATCATTGCACTTGCTTTGGTGGACGGCACGGTCTCGTTCGAGGGCAGCCACTCCTACGAACGGATGAAGGATCCGGAAGTGCGCGCCGTGAAGGCGCGCGTGCGCCTCATCGGGGATCGGACTCTCATGGATCGCGCTGCGCCGCGGAGCGGCCTGGTCGAGGTGACGCTCAAGGACGGGCGCAGCGTCAGCCACTTCACGCGGCACGCCCCGGGCACCAGGGAAAATCCGCTGGACACCGAAAGCGTGAACGCCAAGGCGCGCCTGCTGATGGCGCCCGTTCTGGGCGCGGCGAAGACCGACGAGGTGATCCGGCGCGTGAACGCCCTGGAAGAGCTCTCCGATCTGCGCGAATTACGCCCATTCCTCGCGCACGCGACCGCGTAGCGTTTCGTAGAGCGATTCGAGCAGCGGAAATTTGTCGCCCCTCGGCGACAAGCGAAAAATTTGTCGGCAGCTTTTGGCATTTCAGTCATCTACTCTTGCGAAAATACCGGCCGGGCCAAGCAACTTTGGCCTAACGCTGCTCCAAGAAAAATCTTCACAATCCCTGACACCAACACAAACGGCTGCCGCTACGTGCGTCCACCAAATCAACGTCAATCAAGGATGACTGCGCGCTATGGCGCACCGCTAGCTTTGGCGTGCGCGTTGAGTCTCGTCGCATGTGGCGGCGGTAGTGACAGCGGCGGCGGTGGACAACCCGTCGCTGGATCGCCACCGGCGCCGAGCCCTACACCGACGCCTACACCGACGCCTACTCCGACACCGACGCCAACGCCGACACCGACGCCAACGCCGACGCCTACTCCGGTGCCGACGGTTTCGCTGACCGCGGCGCCCGGCACCGTGGCACAGGGCGGCTCGACGCAGCTCGCCTGGTCTTCGACCAATGCTTCGAGCTGTTCGGCAACTGGGGCATGGTCGGGCGCCAAGGCCACTTCGGGCAATCAGACGATCAATTCCATTTTGGCCGCGAGTACGTATACGCTGACCTGCACCGGCAGCGGGGGCAGCACGGCGCGTTCCGCGACTGTGAACGTGACCGGAGGATCAGCCGGCGTGAGCGGCGCGGTGGACAGCAGCCTGCGTGCTCGCCACCAGGAGAGCGCGAATCTGGTGTACGCGTTCGCCGGCTTGAATAGCACCTCGGGCACCCCGATCGCCACGACAGCGGTCGTACAGGATGCCGGCGCATGCACGTTCCGCTACGCGCTTGCGGGCCTGCCTGCCGGCAGTTACACCATAGCGCTCACGAGCGACGGCGGCGCGAGCTTCAAGCGCACTGCGAACGTCACGGTGAGCGGCGCAGCCGTGGTGCAGGATTTCGCGCCGACGCGGGTGATCCGCGTCGGTCCGGGGCGGCAGTTCACCCACCCCAGCCAGGTAACCGGTCTGGCAAGTGGCGATGTGGTCGAGATCGACGCCGGCGTGTACAACGGCCCCGCAGTCACCTGGAGCACCAGCAACGTGACCCTGCGCGGCGTCGGCGGGCGTGCGCATATGGTCGCACCCGCGACGATTTCCAACGGCAAGGGCATCTGGGTGATGGCCGGTACCAACCAGGCGGTGGAGAACGTGGAATTCTCGGGCGCGGCCGTGACCGATCTGAACGGCGCGGGAATCCGCGGCGACGGCAACGACCTCGCTATTTGCGGCAGCTATCTTCACGACAACCAGAACGGCTTCCTCGGCGGCGGGGGCGGCAGGATACTGATCGAGTACAGCGAATTCGCGTTCAACGGCAACTGCATCGACCCGAGTGGATGTGCGCACAACATGTACGTAGTCGGCGGCACCGCCCGCTTCACGCTGCGCCACAGCTATTCGCACCATGCGCATAGCGGGCATCTCGTGAAGAGCCGCGCGCAGGAGAACTACATCCTGTACAACCGTATCATGGACGAGGCGGACGGCAATTCGAGCTACACCGTCGATCTGCCCGATGGCGGTCTTTCCTACATCATCGGCAATCTCTTGCAGCAAGGTCCGGCCACCGAGAACCCGACGATCGTGACGTACGGCGAGGAGAGCCTCAACAACTCAAGCCGGAACCTGTATGTGGTGAACAATACGATCGTCAACGACAAGGGTTCGGGCACGTTCATCGATATCTCCGCCGGCGTAACCGCGACGGTGCAGAACAACCTGTTCGTTGGCAGCGGTACCACCGTCAGTGGCCCGGCGACGCAGGTCTCGAATCTAAAGACCAGTAGTCCGAACTTCGTCAACATCGGCGCATTCGACTACCGGCCTACCGCGACGACGCCCGGCATCGATCAGGGAACGGCGCCCGGGCTTGGCGGCGCATTCGATCTGACGCCGATCTACCAGTACGTGCACCCGACGAACCGCGAGACTCGCCCGACCCGCAACGCCATCGACATCGGCGCGTACGAGTTCGTCCCCTAGCGCGTCTCGCCCGCGCCTGAGGCTGCGGGGTTAGGGCGTACCATTGCGTCACCCGGAGGAGGGATGACGCGCCGCAAGGATCTCGGAATCGCAATCGTGGGCGCCGGGCGCATCGGCGCGCTGCGCGCACAACTCGCCGCCGCCCATCCGGCCGTCCGTTTCATCGCCATTGCCGACGTGGACGCGGCGCGGGCACGGGACCTCGCGCAGAAGGTGGGCGCGGCGTTTCATTGCGGTGACAACCTGCAGGCGATCTCGCGCCCGGAAGTCGACGCCGTCATCGTCGCCACGAGCGAGGGCGAGCACGTCGCGCCGGTGCTGCAGGCGCTCGAGCGGGGCAAGGCGGTGCTGGTGGAAAAGCCGATCGCGCTCGACCTTGCCGGCGCTGACCGCATCGTCGCCGAGGCCGCAAGGCGCAATGCCGATCTGCGCGTCGGCTACAGCCGCCGCTACAAGGAGCGTTACCTCATCGCCAAGGAGCAGGTGCTGCAGGGGCGCGTCGGCCGGATCGTGGGCGCGGCGGCGCGCGTATTCAACTCGCGCGCCCAGGCTCTTGCCATGCTCAAGCGCAATCCGCGCGCGACCCCGGTCGTGGACGCGCTCACCTATTATGTCGACCTCGTGAACTGGCTGCTCGAGGGTGCGCAGGTCTCCGAGGTGTTCGCGCGCGGGCAAAAGGGCGTGCTCAAGGCCGCGGGGTACGACACGCACGACGTGAGCTGGGCGATCCTCACCTATGGCGACGGCGCGGTCGTGAACCTCGGCGTGAGCTACGCCCTCCCTGAGAAATACCCCGCGCTTGGCCACGCGGCGCGGGTGGAAGTGCTGGGAACGGACGGGGTCATGATCCTCGACGACGATCACACCGATCAGCTCATGTACACGGACAAAGGCATGCCGCACGTCTACCTGCCGGACCACGCTGTGAACATGGTGTTCCTGCAGAGCGGCACGCCGGGGGATTGGGCGCTGGGCGAGCTCTGGGGCCCGATCGCCAACGAGACGCGCGCCTGGCTCGATCACCTCGCGCTCGGCAAGCCTTGCGCGCTCGCGACCGCGCGCGAGGCTCGGCATACGCTCGAGGTGACGCTGGCGATCGAGCAGTCCGCGGCGAGCGGCAAGCCGGTGAGGCTGCCGCTCGCGCAATAGTCAACCTGGAGAGCAAGATGATCGACAAGCGTTTCGAGGGGAGAGACAAGCTGTTCGCACAGGGCTTGAGGCTGCGCAAGAGGGTGCTGGGGGCGGCCTACGTCGAGCGGCAGTTCGAGAACGCCGACGCGTTCTCGCTTCCCATGCAGGTGCTGGCTACGAAATCGGCGTGGGGCATGGTGTGGTCGCGCCCCGGGCTGCCGCGCAAGGTTCGCAGCATGCTGAATATCGCGATGCTCGTCGCCCTGGGCAGGGCCGAGGAGCTCGAGCTGCACCTCGACGGCGCGCTGCGCAACGGCGTAACGAAGAAGGAGATCGGCGAGGTCCTGCTGCAGTCGGCGATCTACTGCGGCTATCCGGCCGCGCTCGGCGGCTTCAGGACCGCGCGCGAATACTTCGCCAAGAAAGAAAAGCCCGGCCAGCGGCGAAAGTGATCGCGCTGCGCACCGTGTGCCTCGCGCTTGCGCTGCCGGCGGCCGGCGCCTGCGCGGCGGACACCTATCCGTCGAAGCCCATCCGCTTCGTCGTCGCATTCCCGCCGGGCGGCGGCACCGACCTCGTCGCCCGCACCATCGCGCCGCGGCTCGCCGAGCGCCTGGCGCAGCAGGTCGTGGTGGACAACCGGCCGGGCGCAGGCGGCAACCTCGGTACGGAGGTCGTGGCGAGGAGCGAGCCCGACGGCTACACGATGCTGATGGGATCGGTCGGTCCGCTCGCCATCAACGCGAGCCTCTTCGCCAGGCTGCCGTTCGACCCGCGCAAGGACCTTACACCGGTCACGCTCGCGGCCTCCACCCCCAACATCCTGGTGGTTCACCCTTCGCTTCCCGTCACCAGCGCGCAGGAGCTGATCGCGCTCGCCAAGGCGAGGCCGGGCGTCATCAACTTCGCCTCTTCGGGGCAGGGCACGCCCGCGCAGCTCGCCGGCGAGCTGTTCAATTCGATGGCCGGAGTGAAGATGGTCCACGTACCTTACAAGGGAGCCGCTCCGGCGCTTGCCGATCTGCTCGGCGGCCAGGTGCAGGTCATGTTCTCCACCATGCCGCCCGCGCTGCCGCATGTGACCGCCGGCCGGCTGCGGGCGCTCGCGGTGGCGAGCCTCCAGCGCTCGCCGGCCGCGCCCGGGCTGCCGACGCTCGACGAGGCGGCACTGCCGGGATTCGAGGCGACGACCTGGCACGGAGTGATGGTGCCCGCCGGCACCCCGGATGCCGTCGTCGCGAAGCTCCACGACGAAATCGTGGCGGTGCTGCGCACGCCGGATGTGGTCGAGCGCCTCTCGAGCCAGGGAGCGGAACCGATCGGCAGCACGCCCCAGGCGTTCGCCGCTTATATCAGTGCGGAAACCGCCAAGTGGGCGAAGGTGGTCCGGGAGTCCGGCGCAAAGGCGGAGTGAGCATGAAGATTCTCGTCGTTGACGATCACGCCCTAATCCGGGACGCGCTGCGCGGCGTGCTGAAGGAGTTGAAGGAGGACGCGACGGTCGTCGAGGCGGTCGATTCGCGGCAGGCGCTGCGCCTCACGGACGAAAATCCCGACGTCGGGCTCGTCCTCCTCGACTTGAATCTGCCCGACCGCAGCGGTTTCGACGTGCTTGCCGAGCTGCGGGGACGCCACCCGGCGGTTTCCGTCGTGGTGCTCTCGGCCCTGAGTGATCGGGACAGCGTCGCGCGGGTGCTCGACCTCGGCGCGACCGGTTTCATCCCGAAGTCCGCGTCCCGCGAAGTCATGCTGAGCGCGCTGCGGCTGGTTTTCTCGGGAGGGGTCTACATTCCTCCGGAAATCCTCGGTCCCCGGGGGGAGCAGCCGTCCGCGAGGCGCGGGCAGGCTGCCGCCGGCGCGAGGCCCGGCTCGCCGCGCGAGCTCGGCCTGACCGAGCGGCAGGTCGAGATTCTGGCCCTGATGATGCAGGGGAAGAGCAACAAGGCGATCTGCCGGAGCCTCGATCTGGCGGAGCCAACGGTGAAGAACCACGTCACCGCCATCCTCAAAGCGCTGAAGGTGACTAACCGCACCGAGGCGGTCATTGCAGTCGGTGCGCTGGGGTGGGAGCTGCGCTCGCCCGGGGATTCGTAGCGGCGCTCCTCCCCTCCCTCAATAGTTGATTCAACATGGCGCGCAGCGCCATGGGAGCGACCGGCTTGTGCAGCAGGTGGAGACCGCTCGCGCCCGCCTCGCGCAGCCGCTCGGGCGCAGTGTCCCCGGTGATGAGAAAAGCCGGAATCGGCGCGCCGAACGCCACGCGCAGCTTTTCCACCGTCGCGATTCCTTCGTCGCCGTCGGAAAGGCGATAGTCGGAGATGATGAGATCCGGGCAGCGGTCATCGCCGTTCAGGCTCGCGAGCGCCGCGCGGCCCGACTCGGCGGCGACGACGAAGCAGCCCCAGCTCCGCAGCACCCCGCGCATGCTGTCGAGCACCAGCGCATCGTCGTCGATCACCACGATCAGCTTGCCCCGGGCCGGATCCGCCGTCGCTTCGGGGACGGGGGTGAGTTCCTCCGGCTCTGCCTGAGCCGCGACCAGCGGCGCCTCGACCGCAAGACACGACCCCTTGCCGGGTGTCGAGCGCAGCTCGACGCGGTGATCGAGCAGGCGGCACAGACGCTCGACGATGGCGAGCCCGAGGCCGAGCCCGGCGCGGCGCTCGCGGCCGGGGCCGGAGATGCGGTAGAACTCGCCGAACACGTTTTCCCGTTGATCCTTCGGAATGCCGATGCCGCTGTCCCAGACCTCGATGCGCAAGCGCTCGCCGCGGCGCCGGCAGCCGACCACCACGCCCCCGCGGTCGGTGTACCGGACCGCGTTGGACACGAGGTTCAGCAGGATCCGCTGGAGCAGGATGAAATCGCTCTCGACCCAGGCCGCGCTGCGCGCGAATCGCAGGCGCAGGCCCTTCTCCCGCGCCGCGCGGGCGAACGTCGCTTCGATGTGCTTCAGGAGATCGGCGACCGGGAACCGCGTCAAATTGGGCGCGAGCGCCCCCGCGTCGAGCTTGGAGATGTCGAGCAGCGCATTGAACAGATCGTTCATGGCGCTGACCGAGGCGTCGACCTGCGCGGCGATCCTTGCGCGCTCCATGGGGTCGGTCTCGGTGCGCAGCTGCGCGACGAACAGATTCAGGGCGTGCAGGGGCTGCCGCAGATCGTGGCTGGCGGCTGCGAGAAAGCGCGATTTCGCGAGGTTCGCGGCCTCGAGCTGCCGGTAGAGCCGTCCCAGCTCGTCGATCATGCGGTTCAGGTTCGTCGCGAGGCTCCCCAGCTCGTCCCGGTTGGGGACGTCGATCTGCCTGGAGAAGTCGCCCGACGCGAGCTCGTTGAATCTCGCCTCCATCTGCTCGACCGGCCTGATCAGCGACCAGGAGATCGCATAGCCGAGCACGAGCGCGAGCGCGATGCTGCCGGCGCCGAAGCCGGCGATCATCAGGAGCGAGGTCAGGTGCGCCCCCTGGCTCGCCTCGATGCTCGCGACCATGTCGGCCTCCGCCCGGTTGACCAGCTGGTTGGTGAGGCGCTCCATGCGGTCGGCGAGCGGAGCGGCCTGCGCCGCCTGCAAGGCCCGGCCCTCGGCGACCTTGCCCTCGTGAATCTGCCCGACGACCTTGGCCACGACCCGTATGAATTCGTCGTATTCGCTCCTCAGATCGGCGAGCAGACCGACTTCGTCCTTCGCCACGAACTGCAGGCGGTCGAAGTCGTAGCCGAACTGGTTCAGCTGGCGCAGGGCGGCGGCGAGCGACGCCTCCTCCTGGATCAGCAGGGCCGAGGTCACGCTGTAGAGCTGCGCGGTCGTGTCGTGCTGGAGCTGGCGGTAGGCGGCGATCTTCCGCTGCAGCGTCACCATCTCCTCCGCGTGATGCTCGACGCGTGACAGCACCTGGAGGCCGACCGCGCCGACGGTGATCAGCAGCACGACGATGGACAGGAACGCCGCCAGCAGCTTGGTGCGGATGGTCGCCGGCGCCCGCGCGACGATCCTGGGGAGCCAATCGGTCAGCCAGCCCATCATCGGCGCTTTCCCTCTTTCGCGAGACCCTGCAGGTCGCGCAGCAGCTCATCGGGGTCGAAGCGCACGCCCATGTACTGGACGCGAAGCGTCCCGCCGCGGTCGACGAGCGAGGTGAGAAAAGTGTGGTCCACGTCGCCGCTGGGGGTCTTCTTGTAGATGACGCCATAGCTTGCGGCAACCCCGCGGATCTCGGCCGGCGTTCCGGTGAGGAACGACCAGCCGGCGGGGTTCGCGCGGTGCGCCTGCGCGTAGCGCTTCAGGACGTGCGGCGTGTCGCGCTCGGGATCCACCGTGATCGAGACGAAACGCACGTCCGGGCCGAACGCCGCGCCGAGCCGATCCTGCACCGCGGCCAGCTTCGCGGTGAGCAGCGGACAGGTATCCGTGCAGCTCGCGAAAATGAAAGTGACGGCGAGAACCTTTCCGCGCAGCTCCTTCAGAGCGACGCGCCGGCCGTCCTGGTCGGTCAAGTTGAATTCCGGCGCCGGCCCGATTTTCGGCAGGCGCTCGTCCTTGCCCGCCTCGTGGCAAAGCGCGTCGGCGGGCCGGGCGAGCACGATCGTCAGGAGCGCGGCGGCGGCCCAGCCTGCGCTCCGGGTCTTCAAGCCTTGAGCTCCTTTCGCAGCTCGCGCAGGAACCGCCAGTCGGTGCCCTCCGCAATGATCTTCTGCGGGCTGGACTTGATCATCCCGGCCTCGCGCAGCCGCAGGGCATAGAAGCGCACCGTGTCCTCATGATCGTATTCGCGCCATTTGCCGTAGGGCATTTCGCGCATCGCCTGGCGGGCAAGCTCGTAGCTTGCCGTGTAGCCCTGGTCGACGAGTAATCGCGCCGTCTGGTCCGGCTCGACCGCGCAGATATCGGCCGCCTTCAGAATGGCGCGCAGCGCCCTTTTCGTGGCAATCGGGTACTTTTGGGCGAAGTCCCTGCGCGTGTAGGCCATGCAGCAGAAGTACTGCGACCAGGGCCGGTCGACCGAGCTGTTGACGACCACGTGCCCGACGCCCTTAGCCCGCAATGCCTGCGGCTCGGGCGGAAACCCGAGGAACGCATCGACCTTCTTCTCGGCGAGGAGCTGCATCGCTTCGGTACGGGGATGGATCACCCAGTTGATGTCCTTGCTGGGGTCGAGCCCGACGTTGGCCACGATGCTGGCGAGGAAGACGTGCTGGGCATCTCCCAGCGCCGGCACGCTGACGGTCTTGCCCTTGAGGTCGCGGACCGCCTGGACCCGATCGGTCACGAACAGCTCGAAGCAGCCGACGTGGACCCCGCCGAGCACCACGAGCGGGTCGCCTGCGTCCAGCCGCAGGAGCAGCGGTCCGATGAAGTTCAGGACCAGATCGACGTTGCCGGCGAGCACGTCGTGCGTCCAGGTGTTGCCCTCGGTCTTGTACGGGCGAACGTCGGTGAATCCCTCGGCGCGCAGCAATCCTTCGGCGACGTAGTAGGGCGCCACGCAGAGGGCGGGGCTGCGCACCCAGCGGATCGTGGTGACCTCGGGAGGCGGCTCCGCCAGAGCGGGTGCCGCGCGCAGTCCCAGAGCGGCACCGCTCCCGGCGAGCGCCGCGGCGTTCAGGAATCGCCGCCGGCTCCATTCAGCTTGTCGTCTAGCGTCCATGGTTTACCCCCTTAAGCTTTCAATTCCTGCCTGAGCTCGCGCCAGAAGCGCCAGTCCGCCGCCTGGGAAATGATCTTCGCCGGCGTCGACTTGATCATGCCGACCTCGCGCAGGCGCAGCGAATAGAACTGCACCGTGTCTTCGGGATCGAGCTCGCGCCAGCGGCCGTAGGGCAGCTCGCGGATCGCCTGGAGGGTGTAGTCGTAGTTCTTCGCCAGGCCCTTGGCGACGACGGCCTGCGCCACCTTCTCGGGCGCCACGGCGCAGACGTCCGCCGCTTTCAGGATCGCGCGCAGCGCGCGCTTGGTCGCGACCGGGTTCTTGCGGACGAACTCCTTGTTTCCGACGAGCATGCAGCAAAAGTACTGCGACCAGGGCCGGTCGACCGCGCTGTTCACGACGACCCGGCCAATTTTCCTTGCGCGGAACTCCTGCGGGTTGGGCGGGAAGCCGAGATAGGCGTCGATCTTGCCTTCGGCGAGCAGATTCATGGAGTCGTCCGGGGAGTGGTTGACCCAGTTGATGTCCTTGCGAGGATCCAGGCCCACGTACGCCGCCATGCTCGCGAGAAACGCGTAGGGAGACGGATCGAGCGCCGGCACCGCGACGGTACGACCCTTCAGGTCGCGGATCGTCCGGATGCGCTCGCTGGCGAGCAACTCGAAGCAGCCGACATGCTCGCCGCCGAGCATTACGATCGGGTCGCCCGCCTCGATGCGGAGAATCACCGGCGCGGCGAAGTGCCCGCCGATGTCCGCCTCTCCGGTCGCCAACGCACGCGCCATCCCTTCGGTGCTGTCCTTCAGCAGGTATTGCACCTCCGTGAAGCCCTCGGCCCGCAGCAGGTCTTCCGCCGCCCACTCCGGGGCGCGGCATGTGCTCGGGACCCAGGGGATCCTGAGCCGCGTCGTTTCGGGCGGCGGCTCGGCGGCGGCCGCGCCCGGTCGCAGGCCCAGCAGGGCGCCCGTGCCCGCGGCGCTCGCGGCGCTCATGAACCTTCTGCGGCTCCATGCGCGGCTCATGTCTTCAGCTCCTTCTTGAGCTCGCGCCAGAAGCGCCAATCGGTCCCCTGCGAGATGATCTTCTGCGGGCTCGACTTGATCATGCCGACCTCGCGCAGGCGCAGCGAATAGAACTGCACCGTGTCTTCGGGGTCGAGCTCGCGCCAGCGGGCGTACGGCAGCTCGCGGATTGCCTGGAGGGTGTAGTCGTAATTCTTCGCCAGGCCCTTGTCGATGACGGCCTTCGCCACCTTCTCGGGCTGGGCAGCGCAGAGGTCGACCGATTTCAGGATCGCGCGCAGCGCGCGCTTGGTCGCGACCGGGTTTTTGCGGACGAACTCCCTGTTTCCATGGAGCATGCAGCAGAAGTACTGCGACCAGGGCCGGTCCACCGCGCTGTTCACCACGACCCGGCCAATTTTCCTTGCGCGGAACTCCTGCGGGTTGGGCGGGAAGCCGAGATAGGCGTCGATCTTGCCTTCGGCGAGCAGATTCATGGAGTCATCCGGGGAGTGGTTGACCCAGTTGATGTCCTTGCGAGGATCCAGGCCCACGTACGCCGCCATGCTCGCGAGAAACGCGTAGGGA
>Ga0157378_10004398_pt1 | contig 12404 bp, 5 predicted proteins | sample M65metaG_FD_115309 | JGI IMG/M metagenome (GOLD analysis project Ga0157378, IMG submission 115309) | Miscanthus rhizosphere microbial communities from Kellogg Biological Station, Michigan, USA - M6-5 metaG | ecosystem: Host-associated > Plants > Roots > Rhizosphere > Soil | place: USA: Michigan...
AACAGCATATTGGCCGCGCCAAAGATTACCTGGCTCATTAATGAATTATCGAGTGAAATACCGGCATTGCTTAATATACTTGGCCCGTAATAAATAATTGCATTGATACCGCTGAATTGCGAAAACAGCGGCAACAACAAACCAATCAAAAGGGCCTTACGCCAGCGCGGTGAAAAAAGTTCTTTGTAGGATACCTTGTCATCATTGTTTTTAGTAATCACTTGTCCCTCCTCGTTAGTAGCAGTATCTATCCCCAGCGATGCAAGCACCTGGTTTCCTTCAGTAACCCGACCGCGCTGAAACAACCATCTTGGGCTTTCGGGCACCGCAAATAAGCCAACAAGAAACAATGCTGCAGGAATACTGCCGAGCCCCAACATAGCCCTCCATATTTCCGTGCTGGTGATGGAGCTAAACCATCCGGTACCGCCATTTACATGATTAAATGCATATTTAACCAATGCAGCATTGGTTAAATATGCGACCAGTATACCAAAGGTTAGCGCAAACTGGTAGTACGTAATAAGCCGTCCCCTGTTTTTGGCCGGCGCAATTTCTGAAATGTATAAGGGTACCACATTTGATGCCAGGCCAATGCCCACACCACCTAAAAACCTTGCAGTAATAATAAGAAATAAGGAGGGAGCCAGTGCACATCCCAAGGCAGACAACAGAAAAAGCATCGCCGATAATAATAACGGTCTCCTGCGACCGATTTTATCTGCCAGCTCCCCGGAGAAAGCAACACCCACAATACAACCCACCAATGCTGCAGATACAAACCAGCCCTCCTGGAAAGCAGACAGGTTAAATTGCTTTTGTACCAGTGGCAGCACACCTGATATAACGGCCATATCAAATCCAAACAGGAAGCCCCCTAATGAAGCAACAAGTGTAACGGACAGAATGGATATTTTTTTTGTCTGAGTTTGCATGAATTGTTCATTAAGTGTATCTAATCGCCTTTCTTTTCCCGGTCTTCCGACATGGATGGCGGTGCATCGCCCGGCTTGCTACCCCATTGCATATTCGGTTTTGGTCCCATTTGCAATACCAGGGAACCACCGTCTACCAAATCAGCGTGATAGAACCAGGGCCTGGTCAGGGCCTTTCCATCCAGTTGTGCCGATTGAACATAACGGTTAACATCAGACGAGCCCTTTGCAATAATGGTAAAGGCTTTTCCTTTGTAATATTTGGGATCAAGCTCAATAGTGATCTTTTCAAAGATTGGGCTGCCAATTTCATAAAATGGCTTCACAGACGCGCCGCCATTTGTTTCAAACAAACCCATCGCGCTCATTACAAACCAGGCGCCCATCTGCCCTTCGTCTTCATCGCCCAACCAGCCATTGTAGGGTGTGGCCCCATAGTAGCGGTTCATGATTTCCCTCGACCAATGCTGTGTAAGCCAGGGTTTACCCGAATAATTGAACAACCAGGCTGCCTGCATGTTTGGTTGGTTGCCATGATTGATAGGAACCCGATCATACAAATCACCCTCCGCATTAAAATTAAACTTCATTGATTTTTTAAACCCTTCGTCCAGCCTTTTATTAAATTCATCTCTTCCCATCAAATTCAGGATGCCCTGCACATCATGCGGATTGAAAAAACTGTACTGCCAGGCATTTCCCTCCAGGTAGCCAGGGCCATTAAAACTGGTGCAGCAGAAAGGACTCCATTCTTTTACCCAGGTACCGTCTGCATGTTTCATCCTTATATACTTCACCGATGTATCAAACACATTTTTATAATTGGCTGCGTGCTTAATAAATTGCTGATAAGCGTCTTCATTGCCAATCGCTTTTGCAAATTGCGACACGCACCAATCGTCATAAGCATATTCCAGCGTATTGGATACCTGCCCTTCTTCATTGGGTACATAGCCCAGTTTGATATACGATTCCAGGAATTTATTTCCCGCAAAACCGTTCTCCGGTGTTTTAATACCCGGCGTTGTTTGCTGGTGTATCATTGCCTTCATGGCATTCTGCACATCAAAATCGCGTATGCCTTTCTGGTAGGCGCCCACGATCAATGGAATTTCATGCGATGCTTCCATAATGCCGGAGTATTCAATGCCTGCCGGGCCTTTGGGCAACCATCCACCCGTATTATATATTTCCAGTAAAGACTTGACCCAGTTACTGGTAATATCGGGATTTACCAATCCCCAAAGCTGGTTCAGGTTCCAGAATGTATTCCATAAAGCATCGCTGCCATAAACAGGGTTTTTAGGATCTACCTGCTGAACCTTTTCATTTACATCTACATACTTTCCGTTTACATCGCTCCAGGTGGTGCGGGCCACATAAGAACGATAGAAATTAGAATAAAACTTTTTCTTATTCGCTTCAGTACCGCCTTCCACTTTAATTTTGCTCAGTAAATCGTTCCAGACTTTTCTTGCCTGCTGGTGGACTTTGTCAAAATTCCAGTTAAACGCATTCAGCTCAGTTGTCATATTCAGTCTTGCCTGGTCTATGCTCACCAGGGAAATAGCGGTTTGCATTAAAATCACTTCGCCTTTCTTTGTATTGAAATCTGCATAAGCGCCCATACGGCCCTTGCCGGTAAACTCGGTTGAATCTTTTATCACAGCATTTCCTCTCCAACCGCCAAATGCCTTCATGGGTTTATTGAAGCGAACCACGAAATGCACGGTGTATTCATTCCAGCTCCATTTCTGGTGTGAGTAACCTTCAATCTCTGTATCGGATACTCTTGTAAATTTTGCGTCCAGTATCTCGGCCGTGTTTTCAAACGGGATATCTAAATCCAATAATACATGCGCGTCTTCTTCATCGGGAAATGTAAAACGAAAGAAACCTGTGCGCGTAGTAGTGGTCAATTCAGTATGGATATTTCCGTTCATCAAAGTGACCGCGTAATAACCCGGACTTGCCTGTTCGGTTGATTTATCAATGCGTGAACGATAACCGGTCGTCCAGCCGGTAGTTGGCCCGTCGGCCGGGCCTCTTCTTGTATTCAGCACCCCCACAGTAGGCATCACCGATAAACCGGCCATCGTCCATGAATGGATATGACTAAAGCCGCCGATATTATTGATCGAATATTCATACCCCGATTTCCAGACACCACCCTGGTTATCGGGCGCCAGTTGCACCATTCCAAAAGGCATGGTAGCGCCAGGGTTCAGCATCCAGCGCGATTCCGATGTACCCAATAATGGATCAGCATAGTCGACCGGTTGCTTTTGTGCAGGGAGTTGTAATAACATCAGAAGAACAGCCAGGAGCGAAAAAAACTTCTTCATATAAGGCGATTAGTACTTTAAAAAATCAATGGAATCTTTGATAAATGCTTTTACCACCCTGGCCCTGGCCGCTCCCTGGTTAATAATTGTATACTTCTCCACGGCAGCGGGAATGACAAAGGTTTCAGCATAATGAAATTGATGCACTTCATTGGCCAGCTTTACCAATATGGATGTTCCTTCCACCAGCATCAGTACATTGCAACTGTTATTGGTATATACGTTTACTTCTTTGTCGAACTCCAGCCGGTGTACATCATAAAAATGTTCGGCATGGGTTGGCAAATGCCATACTTCATAATCTTCGCAGCTTTCAATGCATGCAGGTTTTGATATCAACTCCTTTTTTACACCCGCTCCCTGCCGTTCAAACCGCAGGTTATTATACGCGTGTTCTATGTTGATGGCACGTGGTTCGCCGTTCAGATCCAGGCGTAACCAATCGTACATTTTAAAAGTGAAGATATAGGGGGTAGAACTGATTTCCAGTACCAGGTTATCTGCACCCGCACTATGTATGGTGCCATTCGGTATCAGGAACAGATCGTGCTTGTGTGCGGGATGTGCCTGCACATAATCCGTCACGGTTATTTCTTCACTATTGGCCTTACTGTCCTGCAATACGACTTTAAATTTATCGGGGTCAATACCCTGCTGAAAACCGAGGTAGACCTTTGCATCCTTTTTGCAGTCGAGTATATAATAAGTTTCATCCTGCGTAATGTGTTCTCCAAAATATTGTCGTATATATTGAAGGGATGGATGACACTGCACAGAAAGATTGCCTCCATCCCAGGTGTCCAGGAAATCGAAACGGATTGGAAATTCGGGTCCAAAAAAACCGGCATGCTTTCCCAATATTTTTTTATTGTGGGCCAGCATTAAAAGATCAAATGGAACTTCCAGCAGGTAGCCATCGCTTTCAAATACAATTCCATTTTCGGGTACAATCAACTCAAAGGACCAGGCATAGTTGATTTCATCTTTGTTCAGGCCTTCAATGCGTTCTTTCATCCATTGACCGCCCCAGGCCCCGGGTTCAAACCAGGGCCGAACGCGTAAAACAGTTTCGCTGAGTTGTTGCAGGCCGCTGTCCAGATCTCTGGCAAACATCCAGTTGATATTACCTATCCATTGTGTATCCGCCTGTATTGTAATTTTATCAAGAATATTTGCTTTGTAGTTGTTCAGCACTACCCAGTCTACAAAATAAAACTGTTTGTACATATGTGCCGGCTCATCCGCTTCCGGCAATCCAAGATTGGTAATAGCGCCTGCCCTTGCGCGATACTGGATCTCGTTTTTAGGCACATCAAGCCAAACAACAGGTGCATCTATTTCCGTAAGTGATGCGCCTGTTCCAATAACAATCGTGCAATCATACTCTTCGGCGGTTTCTACCGCTGCAAGTCCTTTCGCCTGAAAAAAATCCTGTAACCGCAGTGATGTTTTGCTGCCCCAAACCGAATCGCGTTCACCCAGAAAGGGTGTAACCAGTTCAGTAATCTCATTGGCCGGCCGCAAAAATTGCGATACCTGTACCCAGTTCACACGCAATTTCGTCTGTATAAATGCTTCTTCCAGGCAGGTCTGTACATCATTCCACAATACCCCGCTAAAGCCATCAATGATAATACAATTATAATTGGCCATCCATTTAGCCAATGTGCCGTAGCCATTAAATATCCGGCCTTCACCTAGTGAATGAGTTGGATAAATATCATAGCCATCTTTTTTACCCGCTTTGGTTGTTAATTGATAAGGCATTACATCCTGCAAACTTTTTCTAAACCGCGCCTGCCGCTGTTCACTTACTCCTCCTTTTCCTTTTGAAATTCCAACCATGATATTTTATTAACTTTTATAGCGTTTAATATTTCCTCATTTTTAAATTAGTTGCGACAGATATTCCCAACTTACCGTTGGTGCCACAACAACTGTGGAGGGCGACACGTCAATCCTGGCGGTTTACTGTGGCCAGTACCATAAATTTCGTAAATCATTTTAAACAGCTTTTAGAATACAAGTTTTAGGTTTGTCGTTCCATAAGGTTCTACCTGCATGGCTTGTGCCCTTTCAGCCACAGGCTGATCGTCTATTGTGCATTCTACTATTTCTTTTGGCTTCTTACCGACCCATGTAAGACGCAAGGGTTCTGCCTTTTCTGAAATAGATTTTACCCTCAGCATGAAAACGCGGTTGCTGGAGGGGCTTTGCAGCGTAGAGATGACAATTTTTGGATTGTCGATTTGGAACATCGGTTTTTCAATAATATTTTTCTTTGCCTGTACAACGATCAGGGGGCGATGCGTTTCCAGGCCAAAACGATTGGCAGCGGTTACATCATACCCGCCATGAAATGCAATGGCATAGGTTTCTTTTATAATGCCGCCCTGTTCAAGCGGAAAGTTAGTATCCCAATGATTGTTGAGTACCCAGGAATAAAAGTTGGCAGTGGCGGGCACCTGCTTTTGCCATAACCAAGATTGTCTTGCGCCGTCCAGTATATTTCCGGAAAGTTTTCCCCATTCAAGCAGGGGCGATTCAATGGCCGACCAGGTGATGCCATATTTGTTATTTGAAATATCGACCCAGCGTTGAAAAGCAAACCAGTTTTTATTTGCGCCTTTTAACTGATCGGTATCGGGTCTAACAATACTCCAGGGCATTTCAATTCTGTTTACAGCACCGGGAAGATGAAAGTCAAATCCAAAATGAACGCCTTCTTTTTCCCGTGTTGGTATTTTATCCAATGTATTTACGATCTCAACAGATGAAGTATGATCATACAAGCGGATCTCCCTGGTTAAATATTTTGCCCCTGCGGCAGTGGATCTAATCGTTGCCGAAACAAGCAGCGGTCCTCTTTCTTTTATACTGATGGAAACAAGGCTTGCAGTAACAGATGTTCCGGGATGATCCTTCCCGTTATAAACCCCGGGCAAATAATAAAAGGCGTTCAGCCCAAGAGTTGAATCAACATACTCATAGTTGCCGGCAATGCTTTTTACACTGCGTATATTGCCAGTTCCCGGATCGATCTGCAGCGCAATTAAATCATTTTTCAACAGCGTTGAGTCAATAAAAGTATTTGTTGCTATTGCAGCAGGCTTACCGGCCACTATCCTGTAATAGCGCGAACCTAATGCAGGAATAGCCTCTGCCAGGAAAATCAGTTCACCCGTTGAAAGCCGTTGCGATGGAACGGCCAGCTGGTGATCATCCAATACAAGGTCGCCGGCAACGCTTTGCCCGGGCGTTAATGTAACAATGCCATTGCGCTTCCACGATAATGTATTGATCACTGAGAACCCGGCAACAGTGGTATCTGTGTAAGGCGAAGCTGCTTCAGCAATCAATGATTTGCTTTCCTCTTCAGCATTGCTGAAATAAGCGGCTTTTATTGTTGAAACCTGTTGCGCCAGCAATGACCCCGAATGTTGTGCGCCCCAGGTATGTTCGGCACTCAGCAGGTTATTTTCCCAGGCTTGCCTGAATTTTGTTGCCGGCATTTTTCCTGGCTGAAGAAGCGCCCAAAGTGTTTCGGCCTGTATCAAATTCTCCTTGGCTGTTCTGCCCTTTCCTACGCTGGCCGCATCGGAGCCAAGACCATTGGTCCAGCATTCGGTATAATCACCCTGATAATGCGGAATAATTGAACCATATTTTTTTTCGTAGGCATCTAAAATTCCTTTTGCACCGCTGATCACCAGTTTGGGATAAGCATAATTTTCATTCCAGGCTTTAACGGCCTCCGGTAAGTCTGCATCGATTACACAATTATCAGCCATCGACCAGGTCATGGCAAACAAATCATAGGGCGATCCTTCCTTCTCCAGTTTGGCAGTTTCGTTAAAGATGAAAGGATCAAGAAAATGTACAGATGGCGTTGTCGTTTGTACATGATCGTAAGCATCTGAATAGGTTTGCAATTTCGTCAACCCATATTTACTTCCCTTGATGGTATACCCGATTCCGTACGGGTATCCCTGTAAAAAAAGAAGTTTTGTTTTTCCATCGGGGGCCAGCCAGTAAAAAGGTCTATGCTCCCACTGTTTGCGCAGATCGAAATTATTGGGGAAGCTAATCATGCCCCTGATGCCATATTGGGCTGCGGCAGTAACAAGACCCCAGGCTGCACCCGGAACATCCATCTGCACCATCGTAGTAATGGCCACACCTGTCAGTTTTCCAATTTCTTTGCTATTATCAAAAAATCTCAATAATTCTTCATCGGAGCAGGTGGATGTATTCATATTGGAATGTCCTGCGTCTATTTGAATCCATCCTTTTCTGACAGCTTCAATAAATCGTTGCCTTTTTTCCATCGTTGCCCCACGCAGGTAATTGCGCACTGTCCAGGTGGCTTCGGGGTTCCAGACAAACCGTGCGCCTTCGGGATAGTGTTGTGTCTTTTCCGCCAGATCAATTCCCACATCAATGTTCCGCACCTGCAGTTTTTCAACGTCTGCGGGCAGCGCCGTATAGCCGATATCAAGATGCGAATGCGGATATATGTAAACCGTCCACTGTTTCAGGCGGGGAATAAAAATAACAGCAGAATCTGTTTTCGAACCATAGCTAACCGTCAACTCCGCCGTCACCGCAGTATCAACACCAGCACCCGCCGGCAAAAGCAAGCAGTACCGGTTCAATGTGTCGTTTTTATGCAGCTCAGTTTTTTCAGCTACTTTATTGCAGATCACTTTAACCGACAGTGGCCCGTTGTAAGTTGCATCTTTCAATGCAATGCTCACTGCACGTCCTGCGTGTGCATCGCTCCTGTACCGGTAAAAAGGTTCCACCCGCCACGCAAATTTTTGCGTTTCACCAACCGGTTGTTGCGCCAATGCATGACGTGAAGAGCAACTGCCGAATGCCCATATCATAGCTGCAAAACAATATTCCCTGAGTTTGTGCATATACCTCATTTCAGCAACAGCAGGTAATTCCTGTATAGAACGATCGAAGAAGATTACTCCCCAATTTCTCCCGTCATCAATTATTTAATAGTCACCATTTGAATGGTAGAATAGTTATAGCGATTGGTTCCGTATGCAATTCTTGATCCCACCCGCAGGAACCAATCTTTTTTCGGAAGCGGTTTGGAAGTCAACGTGATGGTTTGACCCACAATTGCATTGCCTGTTGTGCCTGAATACGTAAGCACATTGGAATACCTGCTATCATAATTGTTGTTGCCTGCATATTCGTAAGGACATACAAACAATGCCAGGTTGATGATATTTTGCTGGAAAGAGGGATTGCTGGTGCCCCTTGTTACAGTAACCTGTATGCTAACGGAGCCATCTGCATTGATAACCGGTTGCCCAACCCAATCCACCCGCAGAAAAGGTTCAACGGTAAAATCAACAGTAGTGGTGCCGCCTTTTACATCTACTGTTTTTGTTTGATCATTGCCTGCCAGGTCCATTGGGACAAAAGCACCTTCTGCAATCATCTTGTAAGTGGCGGCAAATACTTTTGTATTGGTATATGTGCCATCCTGTTTGGTGGCAAGATAAAGAGGTGTGGGAGTATCGCTCCAGCTTATTTCGAGTAATTTGATGCGTGTGCCGGACCCATTGTCGCCAGAGACTTCACTTTGCACGTTCTGTTTGGTGCCTGCATCAATAATACTGCCTTTTAACGTTTCGGTGGGCCCGTCATAATTATCTACTTTTTTGCAGGAATTTCCGATTAATAACACAGCACATGTAAAAGCTGTTAATGCAATATTTTTCATTATTCAGTTTTTTTATTAATACCCTGGGTTTTGAACCAGATTAGGACTTTTTCCAATGGCCGTAACCGGTATTTGCTCATAATAATATTTCGGGTCGAATGTGAACCGGCTGTTTCTTTCGTCCGGACGGTCATCAAAAAAATATTTGAGCGCATTCACGGCGAATATGGGATTCAGGATACGCCATTGCGTATTGTTTTGTTCCTTGTCTATGACTCTCCATCTTTTCAAATCCCACCATGTCTTATTTTCGAAAGCCAGTTCTTTTCTTCTTTCCCTGCGAATGGTATCAACTGAATTCAATTGCGGCAGTGTAGCCAGCGTAGCACCCGCGCGTTCGCGGATTGCGTTGAGATCTGTTAATGCCTGTGTTTGATATGTTCCGGCCTGACCAGCACTATATAATTCATATGCTGCTTCCGCGCGGTTCAGCAATACTTCGGCATAGCGTATTTCTATCCAGCTTTGTTCCGAACGGTTGTTGCCGATATCGGCCGTGGCCTTTGCGGGATCAAGATATTTTTTCACCGTAAAACCAGAAATGCCACTTGCAACACCATTAATGTTCGTGTAAAAACCACTGGCGCCGGCTGCATTCATTCTTGTGCCGTCCGGAAGTGTAACGTAGGCAGTGGTGATTTCGGGCCCTGCCTGGCTAATGAAATTGGTACTGGGATAGTTGGCGGTTGAACCAAGCGGCAACAGCCTGCTGATACCACCTGTTACCGGGCCGGTATAAATTCCTCTTCTCATTTCGATGGCAACTCCTTTGAAGACGTCGCCCGGCATCAATACAGTTCCTCTTAAACGCGGTTCTGCATTTACAAACGGTCCACTAAGGTTATCATACAGTAAATATTTTCCCCCGGCATCGGTAGTTTGAAAACTGCCATCGGCATTTTTTGGCAAGCCTTCAAACATTTCAACAAAATTGAGGGTAGGGTTGGTTTGCGCAGCGCCTCCATTATTCCACAATTGCCTTGGTATATTATTGTAATCATACCAGTGAACCGCATCGGGGTACTTATACATGCGGATGAAAATATTTTCACCGCTGGCTTTGTCAAGAAAGAGTTGCGAAAAATTATTCGCCTGTGCAACTCTATCAGTGGCAGACCAGGCATTCTTGTAAAGAGAAAACTTTCCGTTCAACAGGTTGGCGGCATCATAACTTGCCTTGAAATAGTCATTGGCTTTCGCTGCCGGTATTCCGCATACCTGTACCGGCCCCGCCATGAGATTGATGGTATTATATTTGGCAATGCAGCCTGCAAACAACATGGTTCTCGATTTAAGCGCTGCGGCTGCATAACGGTTGGCACGGCCACCCTTATTGGTTTCGGGTAAATTCTGGTATGCAAAATCAAGATCCGTTCCAATGAAATCATAAACGGCCTGCTCTGCTGCGCGCGGAATTTTAAAACTATCGATATTGGCTGCAACTTCGTTAATGGCTTGACCGGGTTCTGTGAGTACCTTGTCTACCAATGGCACGCCACCATATCTTTTTACCAACGCGAAATAGCTAAATGCGCGGATAAACCTTGCTTCGCCCTGCCAGTTATTGAGTTGTGCCTGGCTGAAATTACCGGCATACTTCGGAAGAGTTTCCATAAAGTAGTTGCAATCACGAATCAGCGCATAGGCATCGGACCAGTAATTAAAAGTTTCCGTACCACCGGCCTGGTCGCGGCTGATGGCTTCACCCGTAAATGTTGCAGTTGATCCATTAAAGAATGTTTTAAAACCGGTAGATGGATTCCATTTGAAATCTTCTATTGGCATCTGGCTGTAGATACGTGCCATATATCCATCGATGCCGGCCACATTGGAAAAAATATCAGCGTCGCTAATAATGTTGGTCGGCGGCACATCCAGCGATTTCTTGCATCCTGCAGACAGGATTAAAAAGCCGGACAACAACAGGTATACTATTTTTTTCATTGTTTCTCTGTATTAGAATTTCAGGTTCAGACCGAATGAAAATATTTTATCAATCGGGTATGCATAACCGAATCGCTGGTCTACGGCAGATACCGCAGAAGGATGTTCGGGGTCCAGGTATTTCAGGCCGGTAATCGTAAACACATTATAACCTGTTACGAATACCCTGAGGCCCTTGATCCCAATCCGGGTGAGGAGCTTTTGCGGCAGGCTATACCCAATTTCAGCGCTTTTCAACCTTGCATAGGAAGCGTTGTGCAGGTTATGAAGCGTATTGGTGTAGGCATTGGTTCCGGTGTATGAATAATACCCGGGCACCCATTTGGTATTCGGATCATAGGGATCGGCATTGGGATCGGCGGGATGCCACCTGTCGAGGAACATGGTAAGCGCATTTCCACTTGCCCAAAGCGGTCCGCCCAGTTGCTCGGTGTAGCTGGCGTTTACCATGGCTGCTCCTGAAAACAACAGATTGATGTCAAAGCCCTTGTAACTGGCGCCAAGATTAAGGCCGAACGTTATTAAGGGCAACCCCGTATTGGCAATCGGGTGGCTGTCATCAACCCCTACCTGGCCGTCTCCGTTCCAATCGAGATAGCGATAATCCCCGGTTGCTGTTGAACGGCTCACGTAAATATTACTGTGTTCAATGTCCTGGTAGTTCTGGAACTGGCCATCTGAGCCATACCCGAAATAGACACCGGCATAACGGTTGGTATTGTTCTGGGTCCAGTTCAGGTATGAATTGCCCGATTTTGCACGTTCTATATAACGGTTAGAGATACGTGTAAATCCGAAAGTTCCGCGGACATTATAGTTGACTTTACCAATGCGGTTCTCGTGACGGATTTCGAAATCAAATCCTTCATTGCGATCACCATTCAGGTTTTCCTGCGGAAGACTGGCACCTACCACATCGGGAACGGTAAGCACCCGGTTGGTGAGTAAACCCGTTCTGTCTCTTTTAAAATAGTCGATGGTGAACCCAAACAATCCTTTCCATGCCTCGATATCAATACCGATGTCTAGAGTCTTTGCAGTATACCAGGAGATGGCCGGATTGGCGATACCGGTACTTTGAACGGCGTTTACAAATGTTCCATCGAATACAGCACCCGGAGGCTGCCCGGTTGCTGATCCACTGGCTGGATATGTGTATCCTGTCAGGAACTGGTAGCGCAATGCGCCATCATCGCCTGTCTTACCATAGGAAGCGCGTACTTTAAGATTATTGATAAACGATAGTGCAGTGGCATTCGTGAAAAAACCTTCTTCTGAAATGCGCCACCCCAATTCATAATCCGGGAAGAATCCGTATTGTTTTCCAGGTGTAAATTTGGATGAACCATCGTAACGGAAAGCAAATTTTCCGAAGTATTTCGACTTGTAATCATAGGTTACATAACCTACATAAGCAGCATTTTGGTAATCAAA
>Ga0157378_10004399_pt1 | contig 12404 bp, 9 predicted proteins | sample M65metaG_FD_115309 | JGI IMG/M metagenome (GOLD analysis project Ga0157378, IMG submission 115309) | Miscanthus rhizosphere microbial communities from Kellogg Biological Station, Michigan, USA - M6-5 metaG | ecosystem: Host-associated > Plants > Roots > Rhizosphere > Soil | place: USA: Michigan...
GCAGATGTATGGCGGCCACGGCTACATCGCCGAACACGGCATGGAGCAGTTCGTGCGCGATGCCCGCATCGCCATGCTCTACGAAGGCGCCAACGGCATTCAGGCGCTTGATCTTGTGGGCCGCAAGCTGCCGCGCGACGGCGGCCGCGCCACCATGGCGTTCTTCGGCGAGGTCGGCGCCTTCGCCAAGGAGCACGGCGCCGACGACGCGATGAAGCCGTTCGTGGCACCCTTGTCGACGGCGCTGGGTCATCTGCAGCAGGCCACCGGCTGGCTGATGCAGAACGCGCTGGCGAAGCCCGACAATGCCGGCGCCGCCGCCACCGATTTCATGCAACTGTTCGGCCTCGTCACCTTTGGCTACATGTGGGCGAAGATGGCGAAGGTGGCGCAGGACAAGATCGCGGCGTCGGGCGCCACGCCCTACCTCTCCACCAAGCTGGTGACCGGCCGCTTCTTCATGGAGCGGATGTTGCCGGAAACCTCGGTGCACCTCGCGCGCATCCAGTCGGGCGCCGCGACCACCATGGAACTGGCGGCCGAAGCTTTCTGAGATTGTTCGCCGCGGCTCTGACGCCATGGCGAATTCAATGCTATATATTACGATCATCATCCAAGGGAGGGCGCCATGCCCGAGGCCTATATCTACGATCACGTTCGCACCCCGCGCGGCCGCGGCAAGTCTGACGGCTCGCTGCATGAAGTCACCGCGCTGGCGCTGGCCACGGTGCCGCTCAAGGCGCTGAAGGAGCGCAACAACCTGGCGGAAGACGTCGTCGATGACGTCGTGCTGGGCGTGGTCGATCCGGTCGGCGAAGCCGGATCCGATATCGCGCGTTTCGCGGCGATGAAGGCCGGTCTCGGCGAGGCGGTCCCCGGCATCCAGATCAGCCGCTTCTGCGCTTCCGGTCTCGATGCGGTGAACTTCGCCGCGGCCCAGATCATGGCCGGCCAGCATGAACTCGTGATCGGCGGCGGCGCCGAATCGATGAGCCGCGTCGGCATCGGCGCCTCCGGCGGCGCCTGGCCGATGGACCCGTCGATGGCGGTGCCGTCCTACTTCATGCCGCAGGGCGTCTCGGCCGACCTGATCGCGACCAAATACGGATTTTCGCGCGACGACGTCGACGCCTACGCGGTGCAGAGCCAGCAGCGCGCGGCGAAAGCCTGGGACGAGGGCCGCTTCAAGAATTCGGTGGTGCCGGTCAAGGATATCAACGGCCTGACCATCCTCGCCAAGGACGAGCACATGCGGCCGACCACGACGATGCAGTCGCTCGGCCAGTTGCAGGCGTCGTTCGCGGCGGTGGGCGCGATGGGTGGTTTCGACGCGGTGGCGCTCCAGGCCCATCCCGAAGTCGAACGCATCAACTACGTGCACCATGCCGGCAACTCGTCCGGCATCGTCGACGGCGCCGGCGCGGTGCTGCTCGGCAGCAAGGAAGCGGGCGCCAAGCACGGCCTGAAGGCGCGTGCGAAAATCCGCGCTTTTGCCAATATCGGTTCGGAACCGGCGATGATGCTGACCGGCCCGGTCGACGTCACCGAAAAGCTGTTCGAACGTTCCGGCATGAAGAAGTCGGACATCGACCTGTTCGAGCTCAACGAGGCCTTTGCCTCGGTGGTGCTGCGCTACATGCAGGCGTTCGATATCGACAGCTCCAAGATCAACGTCAATGGCGGCGCGATCGCGCTCGGCCATCCGCTCGGCGCCACCGGCGCGATGATCCTCGGCACCGTGCTCGACGAACTCGAGCGCACCAACAAGCAGACGGCGCTGGTGACGTTGTGCATCGGCGGCGGCATGGGCACCGCCACGATCATCGAGCGGGTTTGATTTCAACCGCATCCTTCGCGTTCCTCGCCATAAGCGAGGCCGCCTCGGGATGACGAACACCTATTGGGAGTGACCAACATGGCCTTCAACAATTTCAAATACGAGACCGACGCCGACGGCATCGTGCTGGTGACCTGGGACACGCCCGGCCGTTCGATGAACGTGCTGGACGAAACCTCGGTGACCGAACTCGAGGCGATCATCAAGCAGACCACCGGAGATGCGGCCGTCAAGGGCGTCGTGATCACCTCCGGCAAGGAAGCGCTGTGCGCCGGCGCTGATCTGTCGATGCTCGAAGGCATGTCGAAGACCTATGCCGGCATGCTCAAGGACAAGGGTGAGGAAGCCGCCAACCAGATGCTGTTCGACCAGAGCCGCCGCTTCTCGCAGGTGTTTCGCTCGATCGAGACCAGCGGCAAGCCGTGGGTCGCCGCCATCAATGGCCTCGCGCTCGGCGGCGGTTTCGAACTGACGCTGTCCTGCCATTACCGCGTCGCGGCTGACAATCCCAAGACTCGCCTCGGCCTGCCCGAGGTGAAGGTCGGCCTGTTCCCGGGCGCCGGCGGCACCCAGCGCGTGCCGCGCATCGTCCAGCCGCAGGATGCGATGCAGTTGCTGCTGAAGGGCGAGGCGATCAATCTGGCGAAGGCCAAGGCGCTGAACCTGATTCACGCCATCGTACCGCCTGCCGAGATGATTCAGGCCGCCAAGGACTGGATCAAGGGCGGCGGCAAGGCGGTCGCACCGTGGGACGAGAAGGGCTTCAAGCTGCCCGGCGGTCCGGTGTTCTCGAAAGCCGGCATGATGATGTTCCCGGCCGGCAATGCGATCTATCGCCGCGAGACCTACGACAACTATCCGGCCGCGCGCGCCATCATGAGCTGCGTCTATGAAGGCCTGCAGTTGCCGATCGACGCAGCGCTTCGCGTCGAGTCGCGTTACTTCACGCAGGTGCTGCGCTCCAACGAGGCAGCGGCGATGATCCGCAGCCTGTTCCTGTCGATGCAGGAACTGAACAAGGGCGCACGGCGTCCGGCCAATGTGCCGGCGACGAAGGTGAAGAAGGTCGCCGTGATCGGCGCCGGCTTCATGGGCGCGAGCGTCGGCTACGTCTCGGCCAAGGCCGGCATCGACGTTGTGCTGATCGACCGCGACCAGGAGAGCGCCGACAAGGGCAAGGCCCACGCCAAGAGCGTGATCGACGGTCTCGTCGCCAAGGGCCGCGCCAAGCAGGCGGAAGCCGACGCCGTGATGTCGCGCATATCAGCGACCGCCGACTATGAAGCGCTCAGGGATTGCGACCTCGTCATCGAGGCCGTGTTCGAGGATCGCAAGGTCAAGGCCGACACCTTCATCAAGGCGCAGCAATATCTGAAGCCGGGCGTGATCTTCGCCTCCAACACCTCGACCTTGCCGATCACCTCGCTCGCCGAATCTTTCCAGGATCAGGCCCGCTTTGTCGGCATCCACTTCTTTTCGCCGGTCGAGAAGATGATGCTGGTCGAGATCATCCTCGGCAAGAACACCGGCGATGCGGCCGTCGCCGCCGCGCTGGATTACACACGCATGATCGGCAAGACGCCGATCGTCGTGAACGATAGCCGCGGCTTCTACGCCAACCGCTGCGTCGGGCGTTACATCGCCGAAGGCAACGAGATGTTCCTCGAGGGCGTGCCGCCGGCGATGATCGAGAACACCGCCAAGATGGCCGGCATGCCGGTCGGCCCGCTGTCGCTGTCGGATGAAGTGGCGCTGGATCTCGGCCTCAAGGTGCTGAAGGCGACCGAGGTCGATCTCGGGCCCAACGCCGTCAATCCCGACCAGAAGAAACTGATGGTGGAGCTGGTCGAGAAACAAAATCGCCTCGGCCGCAAGAACGGCAAGGGCTTTTACGACTATCCCGAAAAGGGCAAGGGCCAGAAGAGCCTGTGGCCGGGCCTCGGCGCGTTGCAGAAGACGCACCTCGATCCGGATACGCTCGACGTCGAGGAGCTGAAGCAACGCTTCCTGGTGGTGCAGGCGGTGGAAGCCGCGCGCACGGTGGAAGACCACGTCATCACCGACATGCGCGAGGCCGACGTCGGCTCGATCCTCGGCTTCGGCTTCGCGCCGTTCACCGGCGGCACGCTGTCCTACATCGACTTCATGGGCACCAGGAAGTTCGTCGAGCTCTGCCACAAGCTCGAGGCCAAATACGGCTCGCGCTTCACGCCGCCGAAGCTGCTGGTGGAGATGGCCGCCAAGGGCGAGACCTTCTACGGCCGCTTCCCGCCGAAGAAGGCGGCGGCCTAGGTCTGGGTATAACTATCGTCGTCCCGGCGAAGGCCGGGACCCATGAACTGCGTCGTTTCGATAAGTGAAAGTCAAAGCCGCCAACCTGGTGTCATCAATACGGTTGGTGGTTATGGGTCCCGGCCTTCGCCGGGACGACACGATACAAAAGGGCCGGATCCTCGATCCGGCCCTTTCGCTTGGTCGCATGCAGCAGACCGCTACTTCGCCGCCGCAATCCCACGGAGCTGTTCGTAGAGATCGTCGGATTCTGCCGTGCACAGGCAGACGCCGCGGGCCGGCTCGTCGCCGGCGTTGAGGTAGGCGTGGCCCATGGTGCTGTCGAGATAGACGCCGTCGCCGGTCTCGAGAATCTCGGGCGCATAGAATTCGGTGTGCAGATGGATGCGACCGCTCGTCACCAGAAAATATTCTTCGCCGGCGTGACGCAGCAATGGTCCGAATTCTTCCAGCGTGCGCGCCCGCACCTCGGCCATGATCGGCACCATGCGTTTGCCGATCAGGTCGGTGCATTGATAATTGTAGGTGTAGAATTTCGTGTCGATCACCTGGCCCTGGCCGGCGCGGCTAATGCTGCGCCGCGCGGTCACCACCGGCGCCGCCCCTGGGCGGGCGGAGGCGGGATTGAACAATTCGGCGATTTCCATCTTCAGGCCGGAGGTGAGTTGCAGCAGCTTGTCGTAGGTCAGCGACATCTGGTTGTTCTCGACCTTGGACAGGGTCGATAGCGCCATGCCCGTGCGTTCGGCAACCTGCTTCAGGGTCAGCCCGCGAGCCTGCCGGGCGGCCCTCAGGCAGACCCCAAGCCGGGAGTGGGTTGTTGAATCGTCCATTGGCCGACTTTTCCGGGTCCCCCAGCAGCGGCGAGACCTCTCTGATTTCGCGGGGCTTTTTCGATCGCGATGGGCCCGAACAGATCCATCGATTCCTCGATTTTAGTCGATCCGCGCGCCCGATGCGGAGATTTTCTGTCTATTGGTCGATTAATAGTTGTGCAGGCTGCATATCGAAAAGAATTACATTTATGCAACAAAAATTTGACTGATACGCTAAATTGGCCAAACGTAGTCGTCCGGACGGCTTCCACCCCTGCAATCGGGTTTCGTCGTGAAAACCTTGTGCGACCACAGCGCCACCGAATTGCTCGGCCTCATGGCCGGCAAATCCATCTCGCCGGTAGAGTTGCTGGAAGCCTGTCTCACGCGGATCGCCAGCGTCAATCACGCCGTCAACGCGGTGGTCGCACTGGATGCGGAGCGCGCGCTGGCGGCAGCGCGCAACGCCGAGGCCGACATCCTGCGTGGTGAGGCCGTCGGTCCGCTCCACGGCCTGCCGGTGCTGATCAAGGACACGCAGGACACCGCAGGCCTGCGCACCACCTATGGCAGCCCGTTGTTTGCCGATCATGTGCCGGCGGCCGATGCCGGCTCGGTGGCCCGCCTGCGCGCGGCCGGCGCGGTCATCTTCGGCAAGACCAACACGCCGGAATGGGCGGCCGGAGGCAACACCCGCAATCCCGTCTACGGTGCGACCGGCAATCCCTTCGACCCGCTGCGTTCGGCCGCAGGGTCCTCGGGCGGCTCGGCGGTGGCGCTGGCGTGCGGCATGGCGCCGCTCGCCTCCGGCTCCGACACCGGCGGCAGCCTCCGCAACCCCGCGGCCTACGCCGGCATCGTCGGCTTTCGGCCGTCCTATGGATTGGTGCCGAGCGAACGCCGGCTGTTCGGCTGGTCCAGCCTTTCGACCGACGGACCGATGGCGCGCAATGTCGCCGACGCCGCGCTGATGCTGTCTGTCATGGCGAGCGACGATGCGCGTGATCCGCTCAGCTACACGCTGCCGGGTGAAGCGGTGCGCGGCCGCAGCGATCGCTGGACACCGGTCTTGCCGATCATGCTCAAGACTCTCCGCGTCGCCTTTACCGAGGATTTCGGCTTTGCGCCCACTGAAGCCCATATCCGGCGCGTGTTCCGCGATCGCGTCGCGCGGCTTGCGCCCCTGGTCGCGGTGTGTCGTTCCGGGTCGCCCGACTGTAGCGGCGCGGACGATGCCTTTGCGGTCATGCGCGCCGCCATGTTCATGGCGACGCACGGCAAGACCTATCGCGAGCGGCCCGACATGCTGGGCCCGAACGTCCGCGCCAATGTCGAGGAGGGCCTGGCCTACAGCCTTGAGGACTACGCGCGCGCCGCCGTCGATCAGACCCGCATCTATCGCTCGTTCCAGCAGTTCTTCGGCGACCACGACATCCTGATCAGTCCGACCATCACGCTCAGCCCGCGTCCCTGGACCGAATTATATCCGAGCGAAATCGACGGCAGGCCGACGCGCTCCTACTTCCACTGGCTGGCGCTCGCTTATGGCGTGACGCTGGCGGGGCATCCCGCGCTCAGCCTTCCCGTGGGCGTCGACGAAGCCGGACTGCCGTTCGGCCTTCAGATCGTCGGGCCGCGCGGTGGCGATGCGATCGTGCTCGGCGTTGCGGCGGCGCTCGAAGCTGCGTTTGCAGCCGATGCCGCGCTGTGCCGCCCGGTCCCTGACCTGGCGCAGTTGACGCAAGCGCCGCCTTTATCCGAAGCGCCTCACTTTAGGGATTGGGACTGACCACAACGGAGATCGTGCATGTCGTTCGTGTCGAAACATAGATCCAGCATTCTCGGGTTTGTCCTGCTCTACGTGGCGTTCCTGATTTCCTATGTCGACCGGGCCGCGATCTCGCTGGCGCTGGCGCAGATCGGCAAGGACTACAATCTCCAGGCCGCCGATCTCGGCATCGTCATCAGCGCCTTCTTCCTCGGCTACGCGGCGATGCAGATTCCAGGCGGATGGCTCGCCGATCGGTTCGGATCGAAATACGTCATCGTCATCGCGATCGCGATGTGGTCGGTGTTCACGGTGACGACGAGCTTTGCGTGGTCGCTGACATCGCTCATCGTCATTCGCCTGATCTTCGGCATTACCGAAGGCGCGTTTCCTCCCGCCAGCACCAAGGGCGTGGCCGAAATGTTCGACAGGCCCGACCGCCCCAAATTCGCAGCGTTGTTGGTGTCGTCGAATTATGCGGGAAGCATGCTGGCGCCGCTGATCATGGCCCCGCTCATCATCGCGCTGGGATGGCGGCATGCCTTTGAAGTGATCGGTTTCGCCGGGGTCGCGTTCGCATTGATCTACTACTTTCTGGTGCCGCACAGGCGGCCCGCCGCCGACACCGTGACTGCCGGCGCTACGGCGGCTTCGCAGGCGAAGAAAGCCGAGATGCGGGAGCTGCTGAAGAACCCGTTCCTCTGGCAGTTGCTTACGGTCTGGTTCGGCCTGAGTTGCGTCAACAAGGGGCTGGATTCCTGGATGCCGACCTACCTGCTGCAGCAGCGCGGGCTCGATCTCAAGGCGGTGGGTTTTCTGACGCCGATCCCGTTCCTCCTGGCCACCATCGCCACTGCGATCGGCGGCTGGGTCATGACGAAATTCTTTTCCGAGCGGGAAAAGTACCTGCTGATCGGCAGCTCCGTCCTCACCGGCATCTTCCTCTATGCGATGTACAAGTCGGAGACGATCGCGGCGCTGATTTTCTACCAGTCGCTGGTTTATTTCTTCAAATCGTTCGTGCTGGCCACCGTCATCGCGCTGCCGACCAAGATTCTTCCCGACCATCAGATCGGTACCGGCATCGGCATGGTGAATTTTGGCGGCCAGAGCGCGGGCTTCATCGCACCGGCGGCGATGGGCTTCCTGGTGACCGGCACCGGCTCGTTTGACGCAGCGTTCAACTTCCTGCTTGTCATGACCGCGCTTGCGGTGCTGGTGGCGAGCACGATCAGGACGCGCGCGCCGCAATATGTGCAAAGCCTGGCCTGACCGCGCGCCGATGTGATGGTGACGATGCGAAGCGCTATTGTTCTCGGAGCCGGCATGATCGGGGTGGCTTCGGCGCTGCATCTGCAGCGCCGCGGCTGGTCGGTGGTGCTGGTCGACCGCAAGCCGCCGGGCCGCGAGACCAGTTACGGCAATATCGGCTTCATTCAGGGCGAGGCGATGCGGCCCTATCCGATGCCGCGCGATTTCGCGACGCTGGCGGCGATCGCGACGGGACGCAGCAACGATGTGCATTACAGCATCGCGTCCCTGCCGCGCCATATCGGCCCATTGCTGCGCTATTGGTGGCATTCCGCGCCGGAACGGCACAAACGCATTTCGCATTCCTACGCGCGGATTATTGCCAGGGCGACCAGCGAACATGACGTGCTGATCCGCGAAGCGGGCGCGGACAATCTCGTGCAGCGCAGCGGCTATCATTCCCTGCACCGCACGCAAGCCGCCCTCGATCGCGCCGGCGCGATTGCCGAGGAAGTCGCCGCCGAATACGGTGTGCGGTCGAAGGTCATCAGCGCCGCGCAACTCGGCGCGGCCGAACCGGGATTGATGGAGCGAGGGGCGGGCGCCATTCACTGGCGCGATCCCTGGACGGTTTCCGATCCGGGCGGGCTGGTGTCGGCCTACGCCGATCTCTTCACCCGTTCGGGCGGCCGCTTCGTCAGCGGCGATGCAACGACGCTGGTACCGACCGCCGCCGGCGGCTGGGCGGTCCAGACCGACGATGGTCCGCTCGAGGTCGAGGCGGCGGTCGTTTCGCTCGGGCCGTGGTCTCCGGATCTGCTGCGAACCTTCGGCTATCGCTTTCCGATGGTGCGCAAGCGCGGCTACCACAGGCATTTTGCCGGCGGCGGCAAACTCAATCTGCCACTGCACGATCCCGAAATGGGGTACGCCATGGCGCCGATGGCCAGGGGATTGCGCATTGCCTCGGGCGCCGAACTGATGGGGCCGGAACGGTCGCCGCAATCGCGTCAGCTCGCCCGCGCCGAGCAGGCGGCGCGCCGGCTGATCGATCTCGGCAGCGGGGTCGAGGCCGAGCCCTGGAGCGGGGTCCGCCCCTGCATGCCGGACATGCTGCCGGTGGTAGGGCCTGCACCGAAGCACAGGGGTCTCTGGTTGCATTTCGGACATGGCCATCATGGCCTCACGCTCGGGCCGACGACGGGGCGGTTGCTGGCCGAAATGATGAGCGGCGAGATGCCGTTTACCGATCCGTCCGCGTTCCGCCCGGCGCGATATTGAGATCCCTGTCGTCGTCACGGAGAAGCGAAGCGCGATCAGATGTGCAATTGCACATCGGGGGACCCATACGCCGCGGCCTAGGCCGGGACGACAACGGAATATGACGATACAAAAAGGGCCGGATCGTCGATCCGGCCCTTTCGTATTCCAGCTACTGAATCGGCTTACGCCGCCTTCAGGCCTTCCTTCACCAGCGCTTCCTGCACCTTCGGGCGGGCGCCGACGCGGTCCTTGTAGGCCATCAGGTTCGACATGCCGGACAGGTCCCACTTCATCCGCTCGGCCCAGGACAGCATCGTGAACATGTAGCCATCGGCCACGGTGAACTGCTTGCCCATCAGATAGTCCTTGCCGGCCAGTTCGCCGTCGACATACCTGAACTTGCCCATCACGCGGTCCTTGAAGAACGCCTTGGCGTCGTCCGCCAGCACCGGGCTGAACTGCGGCCCGAGGTTCTTGTGCAGTTCGCTGTTGATGTAGGTGAGCCACGCCTGCAGCTTGTAGCGCTCGTCGCTGCCGTGATCGGGCGCCAGACCCTTGCCACCCTTGTCGGCGATGATCTGGACGATGACCGGGCCTTCGGTGATGAGTTCGCCTGAGTCCAGCGCCAGCGCCGGCACCTGGCCCTTCGGGTTGACCGCGAGATAGTCGTCGCCGTTTTCCAGCTTCTTGGCGCGCAGGTCGACCTTGACCAGGTCGTAAGGCAGACCGGCTTCGAGCAGGGCGATGTGGGGGGAGAGCGAGCAGGCGCCGGGCGAGTAATACAGTTTCATCGGATTTTCCTTCCCTCGAAATTTGACGGGTGTGGCTTTTGGGCCTGTGATCGCGAGCCTGGCAGAAACGGCGGGGCTCAAAACCGCTGATCTGTGACGTTTTCTTTACGGGATCGGGTGTTTGAAAACGCTACCGAGTGACTAAATGCATCTGCATGGAATAGTCAAGATTGATGCACCTGCATTTAGTGCGGTACACTGACCTGTGACAGAGACGGACTGAACGATGAAACGCAAACCTTCGACCGAGGCCACCGCCGCGTGGATCCGCCTGATGCGGGTCCAGAGCCGGGTGCTCGATGCCGTCGAGCAGGATTTGAAGAAAGCCGGCTACCCGCCGCTCGCCTGGTATGACGCGCTGCTGGAATTGTCGCGTGCGCCCACCGGCGAGATGCGTCCGGTCGAGCTCGAGAAGCAGATGCTGATCCCGCAATACTCGACCTCGCGGCTGATCGACCGTCTGGTCGACGAGGGGTTGGCGGCGCGGCGCGAATGCAAGATCGACAAGCGCGGCCAGTTCGTCGAGATCACCGAGACCGGGCGCGAGCTGCAGAAGAAGATGTGGAACGCGTATTCGGCGGCGATCGAAAAACATGTCGGCTCCAAGCTCTCGGATGCCGATGCTTCGAAGCTGTGCGGTCTGCTCGATCGTCTCGGCTGCTCCTGCGAGGAGATCAAGACGGCCGCCGTCCGCGACGGCGTGCCCGCGCGATGATCGCTGCGATACCTTTCGTTGTTGCGGACGATGCCGTCCGCATTCCCTCCCATCACACGGCGCGTTCGGTCGAATCGCCAAGGATCCGGATTTTTCATGGCGCGTGACCAGATCGATATGACGCCGCTGCAATCGCGCGACGAACTCGTGGCGTGGCTGGAGGCCGGCGTGAAGCCGCCGAGCGAATTCCGCATCGGCACCGAACACGAGAAGACCCCGTTCACGCTCGACGGCCACCACCCGGTGCCGTACGAAGGGGCCAAGGGCATCGGCGCCCTGCTCGAAGGCATGAAGCTGCTGCTCGGCTGGGAGCCGATCATGGAGCGCGGCAACATCATCGGGCTTTACGATGTCACCGGCGGCGGTGCGATTTCGCTGGAGCCCGGCGGTCAGTTCGAATTGTCGGGCGCGCCGGTCGAGACCGTGCACCAGACCCAGTCGGAGCTGATGGCGCATCTGGCGCAGGTGCGCGAGATCGCAACCCCGCTCGGCATCGGTTTTCTCGGGCTCGGCATGACGCCGTCGTGGTCGCGCAAGCAGATCCCGGTGATGCCCAAGGGCCGCTACAAGATCATGACCAACTACATGCCGAAGGTCGGCCAGTATGGCCTCGACATGATGTACCGGACCTGCACCGTGCAAACCAATCTCGACTTCTCCTCCGAAGCCGACATGGTCAAGAAGCTGCGGGTGTCGGTGGCGCTGCAGCCGGTCGCGACTGCGCTGTTCGCCAATTCGCCATTCACCGAAGGCAGGCCGAACGGCTTCCTGACCTTCCGCTCCGAAATCTGGCGCGACACCGACAACGCCCGCTCGGGCATGATCCCGTGGGCGTTCGAGGACGGCATGGGGTTCGAGCGCTGGGTCGACTACGCGCTCGATGTTCCCATGTACTTCGTCAAGCGCGGCGACGAATATATCGACGTCTCCGGTTCGTCGTTCCGCGCCTTCTTCGACGGCAAGAATCCTGCGTTTCCCGGCGAGCGGCCGACGCTGTCGGACTGGGCCAATCACCTCTCGACGATTTTCCCGGAAGTGCGGCTGAAGCGCTATCTGGAAATGCGCGGCGCCGACGGCGTGCCGTGGGGCCGGCTGCCGGCGCTGCCGGCGTTCTGGGTCGGGCTGCTGTACGACGACGCGGCGCTCGATGCGGCCTGGGAGCTGGTCAGCCACTGGAATGCGCACGAGCGGCAGGCGCTGCGCGACGACGTGCCGAAGCTCGGCTTCAAGGCCCGCATCAAGGACCGCTATCTGTTCGAGATCGCCAAAGAGTGCCTGAAGCTGTCCCATGCCGGATTGCGGCGGCGCAACCGGGTCGACCAGTCCGGCCGCGACGAAAGCCGCTTTCTCGAGCCGCTGGAACGCATTCTCGATGCCGGGCGGACCCCGGCGGAAGAGATGCTGGAGAAATATCACGGCGCCTGGGGCGGTTCGGTGGAACCGGCCTACCAGGAATACGCGTTCTAAAGCCTGATGAGATCGGGCCCGGCCGCGCGGCCGGGCCTTTTTTCGCGTCCCATTCTACTTTGCATGGGGTTGTTTTCGCGATTTTGTGTTTGGCCTTGATCCGGTCGGGTTGCGGTCGGGTGCCGCATTCCTGGGCCGTTCATCCACGGTACAGGTTCAGGCCGATCAAATAAGGCCTCACGTCGCCTATTCGAAAGCAATCTCA
>Ga0157378_10004402_pt1 | contig 12401 bp, 11 predicted proteins | sample M65metaG_FD_115309 | JGI IMG/M metagenome (GOLD analysis project Ga0157378, IMG submission 115309) | Miscanthus rhizosphere microbial communities from Kellogg Biological Station, Michigan, USA - M6-5 metaG | ecosystem: Host-associated > Plants > Roots > Rhizosphere > Soil | place: USA: Michigan...
ACAAGGCCATCGCGATCGCCCGCTCCACCGAGAACGTGCGTGACGTGAAGAGCAGTCTGACTGTCAAGGCAGACAGCTGAGTTCGCAGGCGCGTGATCGCGCAGTTCGTGGCGCACCGCGCTGGCGGTGCGTGCCATGGGCATTGGCCGCACTGATCGCCACGCCGATCGCGTGGGCCCAGCCGGCACCTACCCCCGAGCCCGGCGTCGAGGAAGCCGACAAGAGCTTTGCGATCCCGGCGCTCGAGATCGTCGGCTTCGATTTTCTACTGAGCAACTACAACCGGCGCTACAGCGGCAGCCACGATTACGACGTCAGCCTGTCGTCGATCAAGCGCAACCTGCGCGGACCGTGGGTGGTGGACAACGACCCGTTCGAGGTCAACCAGTTCCTGCACCCGTACCAGGGCTCGCTCTACCATGGCGCGGGGCGTGCATCCGGCCTGAGCTATTGGGAAGCAGCGGCGCTCACGTTCGCCGGCAGCGCGTGGTGGGAGATCACCGGCGAGAAGACGCCGCCCTCGCGCAACGACCAGATCGCCAGCGGCATCGCGGGCAGCTTTCTCGGCGAGCCGTTGTTTCGCATCTCGCGCTTGATCCTCGACCGCAGCGACCTGCCGTACGCCTGGCGCAATGGCCTCGCGACGCTGGTGTCGCCGGCGGTGGGATTGAACCGCTGGCTGTTCGACAGACGGTTCGAGAGTGCCTTTGCGGACCACAACCCGGCGTACTACGGCCGCATGCATCTGGGCATTGCCCGCTCGTCGCAGCCCGACTTCAACACGGCGCAGCACTTCGATCGCAACATCGGCGAGCTCGATCTCGCGCTCGACTACGGCCTGCCGGGCCAGGCCGACTACACCTACCGGCGCCCGTTCGACTACTTCAGCATCCAGGCACAACTGTCGAGCGCCAATGCGGTGGAGACCTTGAGCACGCGCGGCCTGCTCTGGGGCACCGACTACGCGGCTGGCGACACCTATCGCGGCATCTGGGGGCTGTACGCCAACTACGACTATCTGGCGCCGCAGATCTTCCACGTGTCGACCACGTCGCTGTCGCTCGGCACCACGGGCCAGTGGTGGGCCACGAAAGAGCTCGCAGTGCAAGGCACGGTGCTGGCGGGGATGGGCTACTCCGCCGCCAACACGGCCCGCGGGGTCAGCGACAACGGCGAGTACCACTACGGGCCGGCCTCACGCGGCGCCCTCGCGCTGCGCGTGATCGACGACACCCGCGCAGCGCTCGATGTCATCGCCACCGTCGTGTCGGTGGGCCGCATCACGCGTCGGCCCGCGGGACGCGACGACATCACTCGCGTCGACACCGCGTTCACCTGGCGACTGCAGGGGCCGCATGCCATCGGCATCAGCTACGTGTGGTCGCACCGCAGCGCGAGCTTCCCGGGCACCGACGGCCGGCGGCAATCGCTGGGCAAGGTGGGCTTGTACTACGCGCTGCTCGGCCAGCAGTCGTTCGGGGCGGTCGACTGGCGCGACCACTCGGCCGAGTGAGCCGCGCGCGCGGGTCCTCGCGCGATCAGCCGCCGTCGCGCTCGCCGCGGCCCTGCGGCCCGCGACTGCCTTGCGAACGGTGCTCGTCCGGCGCCTGCGGCTGGTCCTTCTGGCGTGCCTGTTCCTGCGGTGGGCGTGCTGCCGCGCCCTGCTGCTGACGTTCGCGCGCGTCCCGCTGCGCGCGCTCTTGCTGCTGGCGCTGCTGCTGTTCTTGAGCTTGCTGGTGCTGATGCTCCTGCTGCTGACGGGTCTGCTGCTCGCGCTGCTGCCGCATCTGCTGCTCGTCGCGCTGCTGCGCCGCCTGGCGCGCTTGTTGCTGCTCGCGCTGGCGTTGCGCCTCGGCTTCCTGCTGATGGACGCGCTCCTGCGCCTCGCGCGCACGGGCTTGCTGCTGCTGCGCCTGTTGGGGGGCGTCGGGTTGCTGGCGCGCCTGCTGGTCGCGGTCGCGGTCCTGTTGGACGCGGTCCTGCTGTTGCGCACGGCCGGCGCGCTGGGCCTCGGCCGGTTCCGGCTTCGCGGCCTGCGGGCGCTGCGCCGGCGCGGCGTCATCACCACGTCGCTCGCGTTCGGCGTGGCGCGCTTCGACCGCCACGCGCTCGCGCACCTGTGCATCGCGCGGCTGGTAGGTGTAGCGCTGCTCGCGAATCGCGATCTGCTCGCTCGGCCTGGGATAGCGCTCGCCCGCGTACTGGCGCTGATACACCGGCAACGGCGCGGGTGGCGGCACGGCGTGGCGATCCCAATGGTCCCAGCCGCGGTGGCGTGCTTCCCACGTCGGACCCCAATGCGCGCCCCAACGCGGCGGCTCGGCAGGCGCCCAACCGCGGAAGTACGGTGGCGGCACGCGGTAGTAGCTCACCGGCACGCGCAGCACGTACACCGGCACCACCGCGGGTTCGGCGAGATACCACGGCCCGTTGTACCAAGAGCTCGAGTACCACGCGTCGTTCGCATAAACCCAGTACAGCCCGTCGTAGAAGAAGTAGTTGGCCGGCAGCCCCGGCGCGTAGTACACCGGGTACGACGGCACCGGCTGCAGCTCGGGGTACGCCGGCACGTTGATGCCGATCTGCACGCCCGGCACGCTGATGCCCACGCTCACGCCGACTTGCGCCGACGCCGGCGGCACGGCCAACCCCGCGAGCAGCGGCAGTGCGATGAAGAGATGACGAGCACGCATCCTGAGTTCCTCGTACGCAGCCGTGAATGGGCCGCGAGCACAGACAACATAGGGGCAACGGCTTCCCCCTCGCATCGGCGCAGCGGAAGCGCGCGTGTAGGACAACGCCTTACCGCGCCAGCGTCCGCCTCGCGCATTTGCAGCTCCGGCGCGGGTCGTTCCGCAAAAGCGGATTCGTGGGGCACACAACAGACAAACCGCGCCGCATGGCGTATATGGTGTGACGTCACCACCCACTGAGAGCGCCCGATGTCGAAAACCACCAAAGCTCACAAGCACCGCGCCCGGCTTCACGTGCTGCGCGATCGCCTGAAGGATGCCGTACGCGATGCCAAGCGCGGGCTGGTGGGTGCAGCGGAAAGGGTGACGGCCCACCGGGCCAAGCGGGCAGACTACCGCGCCGCGCATCCGTAGCGCGCGCGCTCGGGCATTGCTCGGGCCCCGGTTGTAGAGCCCTGGCTCGCAGCAAGCTGCGTGGCGCCCTTGTGGCCTAATCTCGCGTTCAGCATTTCCAACGCAGCGGAGCCACTCGATGGGCAACAAGATCAAGACCGAAGCCGACAAGCGCTTCACGCCGCCGCCCAAGGCGCCGGGAGGGGTCACCTTCACGGTCGGCAAGGGCCAGAAGATCAGCAAGGAGCGTGGTTCGCACACCCGCAGCAAGAAAAATCCCGGCAAGCGTGCCCGCAAGGGCGGCGGCTGAGGCAGGTGGACGGTGGCGCCCATTGAGCGCCGCCACGTCAACGCACGAGGCCACCGAGGCGGGGTCGCTTCGCCATGCTGAGGATCACCGAGCTGCGCCTGCCGCTGGACCACCCGCAGAGCGCGCTGCGCAAGGCCATCGTGTCGCGCCTGGGCGTCGGCGATGCGGACCTGACGGCCTACACCCTCTTCAAGCGCAGCTACGACGCGCGCAAGAAGTCGGCCGTGGTGCTGATCTACACCGTCGATTGCGAGTTGGCGGACGAAGGCGCAGTGCTGGCGCGCCATGCCGGCGACGCGCATGTGCGGCCGAGTCCCGACACGCGGTATCACCTGGTCGCCCAGGCGCCGGCTGATTTCCGTGCCGCGCGGCGGCCGCGTCCGGTGGTGATCGGCTTCGGCCCCTGCGGGATCTTCGCTGCCTTGGTGCTGGCGCAGATGGGACTCGAGCCCATCGTGCTGGAGCGTGGCAAGCCCGTACGGGAGCGCACCAAGGACACCTGGGGCCTGTGGCGCCGAGGCGTGCTCGACCCCGAATCCAACGTGCAGTTCGGCGAAGGAGGCGCGGGCACCTTCTCCGACGGCAAGCTGTGGAGCCAGATCAGCGACCCACGCCACCTGACGCGCAAGGTGCTGACCGAGTTCGTCAAGGCCGGCGCGCCCGAAGAGATCCTGTTCGTGGCCAAGCCGCACATCGGCACGTTTCGCCTGGTGAGCATGGTCGAGAAGATGCGCGCCGACATCGAGGCCCAGGGCGGCGAGATCCGCTTTGGGCAGCGCGTGACCGATGTGCTGATCGAAGACGCGCCGTCGAGCAGCGCGGGCGCCGTCATGCGGCAGTTGCGCGGCCTGGTGCTGGCCAGCGGCGAGGAGATTCGCGCCGACCGGGTGGTGCTGGCGGTGGGCCACAGCGCGCGCGACACCTTCGAGATGCTGCACCGGCGCGGTGTGACGATGCTGGCCAAGCCGTTCTCGCTGGGCTTTCGCATCGAGCATCCGCAAAGCCTGATCGACCGCGCTCGTTTCGGTTCGAACGCCGGCCACCCGACCCTGGGCGCTGCCGACTACAGGCTGGTGCACCACGCCGCCAACGGCCGCTCGGTCTACAGCTTCTGCATGTGTCCCGGCGGCACCGTGGTGGCAGCCACCTCGGAAGTCGAACGCGTGGTGACCAACGGCATGAGCCAGTATTCGCGCAACGAGCGCAACGCCAACGCGGGCATCGTGGTCGGCATCGAGCCGCAGGACTATCGGCGCGACCCGCACGCGAGCGGGCCGGTGCCGCCGCTGGACGGCATCGCGTTTCAGCGCCACTGGGAATCGCGCGCCTACGTGCTGGGCGGTGAGAACTACCACGCACCCGGCCAACTGGTGGGCGACTTCGTGGCTGGCCGGCACGGCAACGCGTGTGCGCGCGAGTTCGGCCGCGTGCTGCCCTCGTACACGCCGGGTGTCCGCTTGACCGACCTGGCAGAGCCGGGCCGCGGCAGCTTGCCCGATGACGTGCTGAGCGCGATCCGCGAGGCGTTGCCGGCTTTCGAGCGGCAGATCCCCGGCTTCGCGATGGCCGACGCCGTGCTCACCGGCGTGGAGACGCGCACCTCGTCGCCGCTGCGCATTGCGCGCGGCAAGGATCTTCAAAGCGTCAACGTGGCCGGCCTGTACCCGGCGGGCGAAGGCGCAGGCTATGCCGGCGGCATCATGTCGGCCGGCGTCGACGGCATCGAAGTGGCCGAGGCCGTGGGCCTGCAGATCCTATCGCCGGCGCGATCGACGGCGCCGAGCTTGGGTTAGCTCCGCACGAAGCAGCGGGGCCCACCCGCTGGCAAAATCGCCGAAAGCCCAATGCCCAATGGGAGCTCCTGCGATCCGCCGGGGAATCGGGCGCTCGCAGGCTTGAAAAACCGGATCGAGAGCGGGTAGGCTGCATTCCATGGACGACCTCCTGATCCGCCAAGCCACGCTCTACGACGGCACCGGCTCCGAGCCCGTGCAAGCCGACCTCGCCGTCCGCTCGGGCCGCATCTGCGCCGTCGCGCCAGCGCTACCCCAAGACGCCAAGCAGGTCGTCGACGCCGAGGGCCTGGCGCTGATGCCCGGCATCATCGACAGCCACACGCACTACGACGCCCAGCTCACCTGGGACTCTTATGCGCGCCCCTCGCCGGGCTTGGGCGTGACCACGGCGGTGATCGGCAACTGCGGCTTCACCATCGCGCCGTGCCGGCCGCAGGACCGCGAGCTGACGATGCGCAACCTCACGCAGGTGGAGGGCATGTCGTTCGAGGTGCTGCAGCGCGGCGTGCGCTGGGAGTTCGAGACCTTTGCGCAATACCTGGCGCAGCTGCGCCGCACCGGCTGCGCAATCAACATCGCCGCCTACGTGGGCCACTCGTCGCTGCGCACCTACGTGATGGGCGCCGCGGCCAACCAGCGCGCCGCCAGCGCCGACGAGATCGCGCAGATGGCCGCGCTCGTGCGCGAGGCCATGGCCGCCGGCGCGGTGGGCTTGGCCAGCTCCACGAGCCCGGCGCACAACGGCGCCGGCGGCGCGCCGATGCCCTCGCGCCTGGCCAGCGACGAGGAGCACCTCGCGCTCGTCGAGGCCATGGGCGAGAGCGGCCGCGGCGTCTACATGGTGACCAAGGGCGCACAGATGCCGGTGGCGCTGCTCGAGCAGATGGCCGCGCGTGCCCACCGCCCGGTGATGATCGCCGCGCTGCTGCACAACGGCACCAACCCGGGTGCCGTGTTCGCCGACCTCGATGCGATCAGCGCTGCCAACGAGCGCGGCCACCGACTGATCGGTCAGGTGTCGTGCTGCCCGCTGACGATGGACTACACCATGGCGTCGCCCTACCCCGTGGAAGGCCTGGCGAGCTGGAAGCCCGCGCTCGGCTTGCAAGGCAAGCAGCTGTGCGCCGTGCTGGCCAGCCCGTCGTTTCGGCAGGGCGTGCGGCAGGAGCTGGCTGAAGCGTCGGCCTTCCGCCTCTTCAACGGCGAGTGGGACAAGGTGCACGTGGTGGAGGTGGCGCAGCCGCGCCACCGCAGCCTGGAGCAGCGCAGCGTGCACGACATCGCGCGCCAGGCCAACAAGGACCCGCTCGACGCGATGCTCGACCTCGCGCTCGACGAAGACCTGGCCACCATCTTCACCGCGCAGCTGCTCAACAGCGACGAGGCCGCCGTGGCGCGCCTGCTCAACCACCCGCACAGCTTGATATCCCTCTCGGACGCCGGCGCGCACCTCACCTTCTTCAACGACGCCGGCTTCGGCCTGCACCTGCTGGGCCACTGGGTGCGCGAGCGCGCCGCGATGCGCCTGCAAGACGCGGTGCGCCGGCTGACGCATCAGAGCGCGGCGATTTTCGGGCTGCCGGAGCGCGGGCTGTTGCGCGAGGGGTATGCGGCGGATCTGTTGTTGTTCGATCCAGCGACGGTGGGCCGCGGGCGCAGCCACCGCGTGTTCGATCTACCCGGCGGCGCGCCGCGCTTGCACACCGATGCGCTGGGCGTGCGCGGGGTGTGGGTCAACGGGCGGCAAGTGGCCGATGAGGATGGCGTGCGCGCCGATGCGCCGCTGGCTGGCCTGGTGATGGGTGAATTTGAGCGCTAAGACGGGCTGACACTGATCCGTCCGCCACGACACGCGTGGTCGCGCGTGGCCTTTGGGGGTTCACACCGACGGCGCATCCGAAGCGCGGTGCTACCGTTCTTCGCGCCTCGTTCCTGGCCGTCACAGCAAGGAGACCACTCCATGTCCATCCGGCTCGGCTGCCTGATTGCAGCCCTGTTGTTCGCCGGCAGCTTGTGCCATGCCCATGGGCCGGACCAGCCCCCTCATCAGCTCTACAAGATGGGGGACCTCAAGCTCGAAAGCGGCGAGACGATCAAGGATTTCGCGATCTCCTACGTCACGCACGGCAAACTCGACGCCAGGAAATCCAACGCGATCCTGATGGTCACTGCGATCAGCGGCAACCACCATCGGCTCGATTTCATGATCGGCCCGGGCAAGGCGCTCGACACCAACAAGTACTTCGTCGTCTGCACCGATGCGATCGGCAACGGCCTCACCACGTCGCCGAGCAACAGCACGGCGCAGCCGCGCATGCAGTTCCCCAAGTTCGCGATCCGCGACATGGTCACCTCGCAGCACCGGCTGATGACCGAGCACCTCGGCATCGCGCACGTGGTGGCGGTGGTGGGGCCGTCGATGGGCGGCATGCAGGCGCTGCAGTGGGGCGTGAGCCAACCCGACTACATGGACGGCCTGGTCGCGCTCGTCCCGCTGGCCAAGACGCCGGCCTGGTCCATGCTGGTGACGGAAGCGTCGCGCAAGGCGATCATGCTCGACGCGGCCTGGAACCAAGGCAACTACACCAGCCCGCCCGAGCAGGGCATCCGCCTGTGGCGCGACATCCTGACCTTCATGGCCGCGCGCAGCCCCGAGATGTACCGCGAGCAGTTCCCCACAGCGGCCGACCTGCTGCCTTGGCTGCAGCAGCAGGAGAGCAACCTGATCAAGGCGTTCGACGCCAACGACTGGATCTACCAGACCTGGGCCTACGATCGCCACGATGTGGGCACCACGCCGGGCTTCAACGGCGACACGGCCAAGGCGCTGGCGGCGATCAAGGCGAAGACGCTGATCATGGTCGGCACCAAGGACCTGCTCAATCCCGAATGGGAGCCGCAGGAGGCCGCCAAGAGCATGCGCGACGTGAAGGTGCTGACGATCCGGCCCGGCTCGGTGACGGGGCACGCATCGGCCGGTGGCGCTTTCGCGGCCGACGTGGAGTTCATCAACCGCGAGACGGCTGCGTTTCTCGACGTCGTCACTGACGGCGGCAAGAAGCTTCAATAGCCCGCTCGGCCTGCGAACGCGCGGCCTGCGCTCAAGGGTTCTTCGTTCCCCAGTCGCGCATCGCTTTCACGATCGGCCCGAGGCTCTTGCCCTTGGCCGTCAGCAGGTACTCCAGGCGCGGCGGCCGCTCGCTGTAAAGCTGGCGCTTGACCAGGCCGCTGTCCTCCAACGCCTTGAGCCGCGCCGACAGGATGTTGGGCGCCACACCCGGCAGCGACGCCTGAAAGTCCTGGAAGCGCCGCGGCCCCTGGAGCAGCAAGTCGCGCAGCAGCAGGATGGTCCAGCGCTCGCCGATCAGGTCGAGCGTGCGGGCCACGGGGCAATCGGGGATGTCGTAGCTCTTGGCCATGCCGAAGAATAGTCGCTTGACTTGCCAATTGCAAGTCACTACTCTTTAGCTAGTGCCTTGCATTGTGCAAGTCACAACGAAAGGCCTCACCCATGAACCCTCCCCTTCGCAAACTCACCACGCTCGGCCTGTGGGTCGGCCTGGTGTCGTTGCTCGTCGTGATCCTGCTCGGCAGCATGCCGCTGGCGCGTGCGCAGGCGCAGCCACAGTCCAGCGGCCTCTCACCCGAGCTGGCCTACCTGAAGCAGGTGAATCGGTGGCGGCCGCCCACCGATCCGCAGCTTCACTTCTTGCTGATGGGCCAGTTCGCCAACGCCGGACGTCACGTCGAAGGCATCGCCTTCTTCGAGGATGCGTTGAAGCGCTTCGGCCCTCAACTGGACGACAACCGCAAGGCGCAGTACCTGCTGGCCATCGCGTCGCTGCGCGCAGGCCATGCCAAGGAGGTGTTCTTGCTCCAGCGCGTGGGCTGGGTGCGCGACACGATCGGGCTGCTCGACGAGGCCAAGCGCCTGAGCACCGGCCGCCAGATGTTCGTCTCGCGCTGGATGTCGGGCGTGGTGCGCGCGCAGTTGCCCGCGTTTCTTGCACAGGGCGACACGGCGATCGCCGATCTGCAATGGTGCGTCGAACACGCGGCCCTGGCACCGCATCGCGACTGGCTGCGCGAGGTGCATGCCAAGCTGGCGGACGTGCACCGCGCACGCGGCGACGGTGCCCAGGCCGCGCGTGACCTCGCGTTGAGCGGCTACACCACCGAAAGCCGCCCCACGATGTTCACCACGCCGTTCGGAACCGGCGCGTCGGCGGGCGGCACGTTTGCGCCGCAATCGATTCGCGAGGTGGTGAAAGACTCGGTCTACGTGCTGTCGGGCTTCGAGTTCACCGAGTACACCTTCGTGATCTCGGCCGACCGGCGCGAGCTGATCGCCATCGACGCTGGCACGCGGCCCGACGCGGCGCGCGCGGCCTACGAGGCGCTGAAGGCGGCCGTGCCGTCACTGCCCCCGCTCACCACCGTGCTGATCACCCACGCCCACTGGGACCACGTGGGCGGGCACTCGACCTTTCGCAGCCTGAATCCGGCCGTGCGCTTCATCGGCCGCAGCAACTACCAGGACGAGCTCGCGATCGACGCCATGGCCAACCCGGCTGGGCTGCGGGAGTTCTTCGGCGACCGGTTTCGGCTCGACGACGTGCTCAGCTACAAGCCCGACGTGACGGTCGATCGCGCCACTGCGTTGGTGATCGGCGGCACGCGCTTCAGCCTGCTGCCCACTCGCGGCGGCGAGACCGACGATGCGATGCTGGTGCACATGCCCGATCAGGGCGTGCTGTTCGTCGGCGACATCCTGATGCCGTACCTCGGCGCGCCTTTCCAGCCCGAGGGCAGCGTCGACGGGCTGCTGGCGGCGATCGACCAGGTGCATGCGCTCAAGCCGCAGGTGCTGCTGCACGGACACGAGCCGCTGACGCGCGCCTTCGCCTCCACCGCGATGCTGGACGACCTGCGCCCGCACCTGCAATGGCTGCGCGACGAGGTGCTGGCGGCGATGAAGCGCGGCACGCCGCGCGCCGCCATCCAGCAGGCCAACCTGATGCCGCCCACGCTCCAAGCCAGCCCGTCGGAAGTGCACCTGGCCTATCTGCTGCTGCGCGAGAACGTCATCAACCGCGTGTTCCAGCAGCGCAGCGGCTATTGGCAGAACGGCCTGCAGGGGCTGGATGCACTGACCGATGCCGACCACGGTGCCGCGCTGGTCGACTACCTCGGCCTGTCCGACGCGCAGATCGCGGCGGCAGCACAACGCATGATCAAGGATGGCCGGCACGAGCTGGCCGCATCCGTGCTCGATGCGGCACGGGCCCGGCACCCCGACAGCGCGACGCTGGCGGCGCCGCGCGCGCTCGCGTACGCCAAGCTGATGGAGAAGTACCAGGAGTTCAATCCGTTCAAGCTGTTCGTCTACAGCGCTCAGGCCGGTCAGGCGGTGCCACAGGTGACCGACGGGAGCCCCGCGCCGAGCGCCATGGCCCGCCCGCACGCATTGCGCGTGCAGGAGCTTGACAGGGTCATGCAGTCTCGCCCATACTGAACCAAATGGTTCAGCTTATGGATTCGCAACTCGACAGCGTCTTCGCCGCGCTGGCCGACACCACGCGTCGCAACGTGCTGCGGCAGCTGGAGAGCGGCGCGAGCACGGTCACCGAGCTGGCGCAGCCGCACGACATGTCGCTCACGGGTTTCATGAAGCACCTGGCCGTGCTCGAGGCGGCGGGGCTGATCGCGCGCTCGAAAGAAGGCCGCGTGGTGAGCTGCGAGCTCGACGCCGCGCCCCTGCAGGAGGCGGCGATGTGGATTGCCCGTTACGGGCGTTTCTGGACCGAGCGGCTCGACGCGCTCGGACGCTATCTCTATCACCAAGAGGAAGTCACCCCATGGAAAGAGCCATCCCTCACCAAGAAGCTGCCGCCGAAGTCCGCATCAGCCGCAACTACGGCGTCGAGCCCGAAAAGGTCTGGCGCGCGTGGACAGACCCGCAGGCGCTGAGCCAGTGGTTTGGCGCCGGCACCCCTGCGGCGACCACCGCCGAGGTCGACTTGCGCGTGGGCGGGCGCTACCGCATCGCGTTCAGAGGCGCGAGCGGAGACATGAACGAGGTCGCCGGCACCTACCAGGAAGTGGTACCGAACAGCCGGCTGGTGTTCACCTGGGCCTTCAAGAGCACACCCGAGCGCGTGTCGCGCGTGAGCATCGAGCTGCAGCAGCGAGCCGGCGGCACCGAATTGCGGTTCGTGCACGACCGCTTCTACGATGAAGCGGCGCGCGTCGGGCACGAGCGGGGCTGGCAGCTGGGCTTCGCCCACCTCGATGCGATGCTCGAGTGCGCGGCGCAGCACGCCTAGCCCGAGCGGCCGAGCTCACCGAAGGCGAGGAGGCTGTGTCGCGCGATCCAGACGGGCCTGCGGGCATCGGTTGGACGACCGCCTCCTCCGCTAAATCCCGCTCTACGGCGGCCGTGGCACCCGCTGGATCAGTGCGGTCAGCGCCGCACCGTGGCCGCCAGATGAACTCGACTCCTGCGCGCGCGCTGCCTTGACCCGGCGGCGCCGCCGGCGCCGGCACCATCGCGAGCATCTGCCGGCCGCAGGCCGCCCCGCCCTCGATCGCGCCGACGCCCAGCACCCACTGGCCTGGGCGAGAATCGCCCTTCGCCGCGAGCGCCGGGCCAGTTGTCCCATGTCGTGGCTCGCGAAGGAGAAAGCGCGATGAGCGACATGAAACACCTCAGCGTCGTCGACGGTGCCTTCCTGCACCTCGAGAGCCCCGAGATGCCGATGCACGTGGGCAGCCTGGCGCTGTTCGACGCGCCGCCGGGCGGCGCCGGCGCCTGGTACGAGGCCGTGAAGGCGCACGTGGCGAGCCGCATGCACCTGGCGCCGGTGTTCACGCGCAAGCTGGCGCTGATGCCGTTCGACCTCGCCAACCCGGTGTGGATCCACGACGACGACATCGACCTCGACTACCACATGCGCTACCTCGTGCTGCCCAAGCCCGGCACGATGGCGCAGATGGAAGCACTGTGCGCGCGCCTGCACTCCAGTCTGCTCGACCGCAGCCGTCCGCTGTGGGAGTTCTACGTGATCGAGGGCATGGCCGACGGCCGCCTCGGCTTCTATTCGAAAGTGCACCACGCCGCCGTCGACGGCCAGGCCGCGGTGGCACTGGCCAACAGCATTTTCGATGTGACACCCGAGCCGCGCCGCGTGAAGCCGCCGCGCGCGGTGC
>Ga0157378_10004403_pt1 | contig 12399 bp, 10 predicted proteins | sample M65metaG_FD_115309 | JGI IMG/M metagenome (GOLD analysis project Ga0157378, IMG submission 115309) | Miscanthus rhizosphere microbial communities from Kellogg Biological Station, Michigan, USA - M6-5 metaG | ecosystem: Host-associated > Plants > Roots > Rhizosphere > Soil | place: USA: Michigan...
CCGGGGCAGCGTTCCGTCTCCACGTCAAATCGCAATTTTGTCGGCCGCCAGGGCCCCCGCGCCAGGACCCATCTGGCGAGCCCGGCGACAGCCGCTGCCGCGGCGATCGCAGGCGCCATCACCGACGTGCGGACGATGGAACGCTGATATGCCGGAATCCTTCAACAAGCTGACTGCAATTGCAGCCCCGATCATGCGCAGCAACATCGACACCGATGTCATCATCCGGATCGAACGGCTGGTCGGAAACTCGATCCGCGGAACGCTCGGCAAATGGGCCTTCGGTGCGCTGCGCTATCTGCCTGACGGTTCGGAAAACCCCGAGTTCATCTTGAACCGGGAGCCCTACCGGAAGGCGGAAATTCTCGTCACCGGACCGAATTTCGGCTGCGGTTCCTCCCGTGAAGGCGCGGTGTGGTCGCTGCAGGAGATGGGTATCCGTGCCGTGATCGGCTCGAGCTTCGGCGATATCTTCTTTGCCAACTGCTTCCAGAACGGCATTCTGCCGATCGTCGTTGACAAGGCCATCGTCGATGGCCTTGCGGCCGAGATCGAGATCACGCAAGGCGCGGGGCGCGTCGTTATCGATCTCGAGCAGCAGACGATTGTTTCGCCGACCGGCAAGCAACTCCATTTCGAGATTGATCCTCGCCGGCGCGAAGGTCTGCTCCAGGGATTGGACGAAGTCGCCTTGACGTTGCGGCGCGACGACGAAATCCGGGCCTTCCAGGCTTCGGACCGCGCCGCGCGGCCATGGATCCATTTTGCGAGGAAATCGGCATGAATTCGGGCTCCAATATGGTCAAGGTTGCCGTGGTGGGTGGCGAGGGTATCGGTCCGGAGGTGACCGCACAGTCGCAGCGCGTTTTGAACTGGTTTGCAGCCAGGCGAGGTGTTCCAATGACGTTGCGCGAGGCGCAATATGGCATCGTCCCCTATCTTGCGACCGGAAAGGTGTTGCCCGACGATACGGTCGAAGCGATGGAAGAAGCCGATGCGATCGTGTGGGGAGCGACCGGCGGTCCCGAAACCAAGGAAGTGCCTGCTGCCGCCCGCAAGGCGGGTAGCTTGTTAGGACTGCGCAGCAAATACGATCTCTACGCCAATTTGAGGCCGATCGTGGCCAATCCGGCGCTGGCAGATTCCGCGCCGTTGAAGGCGAGCGTACTGAAGGGTGTTGATTTCGTCATCATTCGGGAGCTGACAAGCGGTATCTATTTTGGTGAGCCGCGCGGTATCGAAATGATGGCCGACGGTCAGCGTCGCGGCTTCAATACCGAACAATATACCACCAGCCAGATCCGCCGCGTGGCGCGCTCGGCGTTCGAACTGGCGCGGACACGCAGGAACAAGGTCTGCTCCGTCGACAAGGCCAACGTCCTCGAGGCCAGCGTGTTGTGGCGTGAGGAGGTTATCGCCCTGCACAAGGAAGAGTTTTCTGACGTCGAACTGACTCACCTCTATGTCGACAATGCCGCCATGCAGATTGTCCGCGAACCGGCCCAGTTCGATGTGATGGTGACCGGCAATATTTTCGGTGACATCCTGTCCGATTGCGCGGCAATGGCATCGGGCTCGCTCGGCATGCTGCCGTCGGCCTCATTGGGCCCGGTCGACAAATTCGGCCGCCGCAAGGCTCTGTACGAGCCGGTTCACGGTAGCGCGCCTGACATTGCCGGCAAGGGCATCGCTAATCCGCTGGGTTCGATTCTGAGCGTTGCGATGATGCTGCGCATGACGCTGAATCGTCCGGAGGAAGCCGATTTGCTCGAAAAGGCGGTTGACGTCGCCTTGGCGGCCGGCGCCCGGACGGCAGACATCGCCGAACCGGGCGCGAAAAGGCTTTCCACTGCCGAGATGGGTGATGCGGTCCTCAGCGCCCTTGAGAAGGCCGCGGTGAACGAGAAGGAGCGAGCGTGATGGCCCATGTCTCAAGACGTTCTGCGCTGACGATCATCGCAGGCGGTACCACTGCCCTGGCTACCGGGAGGACGTGGGCCGACGACAAGCCGGGGCGCGTAATCTATCCGGTCGCAGTGCCGGTTTATCAGACGCAGTTCATTGCCGACCGGATCGGGTATTTCAAGGAAGCCGGTCTCGACTGCAAGCTGGTTCAGGGCGGCAGTGGTGTCAAGACGCGAGAAATTATCGCCTCGTCGCAGGGCGATATCGGCATCGGCGATATCACCCATCCGATGCAGCTCAGCAACCACGGCCGCGCGGGGCGCGTGCTGATGCCGGTCGATACCCGTTCCAGCTCGGTCATGTTCATCATCCGAAAGGATTTATTTGATCAGGGCATCAATACGCTGGACGCCTTGACCGCCTGGAAGCGCCCCGATGGTCGCAAGCCTATCGTTTCGGTTTCGTCTCTCGGAGGTACTAACCACGTCTGGGCCTCCTATTACATGGAGACGATGGGGCTCGATCAGAAGGTGACTTGGATCGGGACCGGCAATGTCGACACCATGCTGGGTTCGCTGAAGACCAAACAGGTCGACGTGCTGGTCAGTTCGTTGTCGCTGCTCAATGATTCAAAGGAGCAAGGCTGGGGCGCCCTGTTGTTCGACGGAACGGACGAGACGATCTGGAACAAAAATATCGGCGGCAAAGTGCCGGTGACGTCGCACTTCACATTGCAATCGACGATCGACAAGGACCCGGCAAAGATGCAGGCCTTTGTTACCGCGATCTGGCGCGCGACGCAGTGGCTCAAGACGCACACGCCCGAACAGGTCTACGATGCCATCGAGCCTTACGTCGGCAGTACGTCGCGCGCGGCCAATATCCTCGAAATTACGGCGCTGCAAAAGGTTGCTGACTACGACGCCACGATCGACGCGGCCGGCTTCGCGCGCGGCGAAAAAGTCTGGTTCCGCGAAATGACCGGCATCAAGCCACTTACGATTGCAGAGGTTGTGAGTCCGACCTTCGTCGAGGCAGCGAGAAAGGCGTATCCCGCTTGAACGCATCGACGCGATCGCCGACGCCTCCTGGTCGGACCAGCGACGCCGATCGCATCGACGTCAGGGGGGTGAGCAAGTCGTTTCAGCTCGCCGGCAGCACAATCGAGGCCGTGCGTGACGTTTCCTTCAGCGTGAAACGCGGAGAATTCGTAGCGTTGTTGGGACCGTCGGGGTCCGGCAAGAGCACGGTTCTCAACATGATTGCGACGCTGGTGAAGCCAAGTGGCGGTCAGATCCTGATCGACAACAGGCCGGTGATAGCCGGCAAGGCGACGCCCGGCGTCGGTTACGTTTTCCAGCGCGACACGCTGTTTCCGTGGCGCACGGTCGCGGACAATATCGGCTATGGACTGCAACTGGCCGGCATCGGTGATGCGGAACGCAAGGAGCGTGTCTCCATCTGCCTCGCCCAAGCCGGATTGCATGGGTTCGGCGACGCCTATCCGTCGGCTTTGTCGGGCGGTATGCGGCAACGTGCGGCGTTGATGCGGACGCTCGTGGTTGAGCCGCAGATCCTGTTGATGGACGAACCGTTCGGCGCGCTCGACACCCACACCAAGATCGACATGCATGAAGTGCTGCTGCGGATATGGGACCGCGAGCAGCAGACTGTTCTGTTCGTGACGCATGACCTGGGCGAGGCCTTGACCCTGGCTGACCGCATCATCCTGTTTTCGGCGCGTCCAGGCCAGATCAAGGATATGTTCGAGGTGGATTTCACCCGGCCTCGCGATGCGGTGAAGGTGCGGGAGACACCGCGCTATGCCGAGCTGTTCCAGCACATCTGGCATTCGCTCGGAGAGGAATTCCTCAAGGGGCGCAGCCAATGAGGACACCGCGGAACCGCGCAAGTACGCTCTCATGGCAGGTTGCGATTTGCGCAGCCGTACTTTCAGTGTGGCAGTGGGGATACGATCTGCATGCAAGATTTCCGGCGCTGGTTCCGGATCTGCTCGATCCCTATTTCGTGTCAAAGCCATCCGAAATCTTCGAGCACTTCCTGATCCTGAGCTGCCTGAAATCCAAGATGGGCGTGTTTAACGGGTGGTTCAACGGCGACTTCGCCAAGTGCATGGCGAGGAACGAAAACAATCTTTGGATTGCAACGGCGATCACGCTGAAGAACACGTTCTTCGGATTTATCATCGGCGTGTCGTCCGGCTTCGGCGCCGGCCTGCTGTTGGGACGATCAGACCGGCTCAGCGACATTTTCCAGCCCTTCATTACCGCTGTGAACTCCATTCCTCGCATCGCGCTGGCGCCGATTATCGTATTGGCATTCGGCATCGGAGATACGTCGAAGATCGTGACGTCCTGGATCGTGGTCGTGTTTCTGGTGTTCTTCAATACGTTCGAGGGCGCACGTTCGATCGACGAGGGTTTCGTCAGTGCCGCGCGGCTGTTGGGCGCCAGCGAATGGCAGATCACGCGGACGGTCGTGATCCCGTCGACCATGGCCTGGGTATTCGCCTCGCTGTCGCCGGCAATTTCGTTTGCGTTGATCGGCGTCATCGTCGGCGAATTCATTGGCGCCGAGCGCGGCATCGGGCGCCTGATCATCGAATCGGAAGCGCGGGCGGAAGCGTCCGGGATGATGGTTGCCGTGATCGTGCTGATGCTGGTCGGCGTTGCGCTGTCGGCAGTGATCTGGCGGTTGCAGGCCTATCTGTTGCGCTGGCAGCAGCACAATATGGCGGAGTAGGCATGTTCGGCGAGCGCCTTGATCATTGGTGATCAGTCGATAGACTGGTGTCGCTCGACAGCCCCAGGAATGGACAACACGGAACGAGCAAGGAAACGTCGATGGCAGGGGATACCCGCAATTCGGTCCCGGGGGCTGGTCTGGACGATCATGATGCCATGGTCGCTCGCGCCCGGGCGATGATCCCCGAGTTGCGAAATCGCGCCGCCAAGACCGAAGAGCTGCGGCGCCTTCCGCCGCAGACCGAACGCGAGCTGCATGATGCTGGACTATTCCGGATCGTGCAGCCGAAACGGGTAGGCGGGTCTGAGCTCGATTATGTCGCGCTAGTCGATTGCGCCGAGGCTCTGGGGCAGGGCGATGCTTCCGTGGCGTGGAATTTCGCCAACCTCGCCAGCCATCACTGGATGCTGGGAATGTTCGACCCGCGTGCGCAGGCTGCGGTGTGGGACAAGGACGCCGATGCGCTGATCGCCTCGTCGTTCATTTTCGCGGCCGGTCGCGCCACCAAGGCCGACGGCGGCTATGTGCTCAACGGCCATTGGCCATTCTCATCAGGCGTCGAATCCTGCGACTGGAATATGCTTGCCAGCATCGTCTCATCAGATGACGAAGCCGACGGCATCGAATACCGGATATTTCTGCTCAACAAGCGCGACTACAAGATCAATGATACCTGGAATGCGACCGGCCTTTGCGGTACCGGGTCGAACGACGTCAGGGTCGTGGACGCGTTCGTCGCCGAGCATATGACCGTGTCGGTGAGTAACCTCACCGGTGGACCGACGCCCGGGAGCGCTGTCAATCCCAATGCGCTCTATGCGCTGCCGGTATTCTCCCTGTTTCCATATGTTCTATCCGGTGTCGGCCTCGGCAATGCCCAGGCCTGTCTGAATGATTATGTGGACTTTGCGCGGCACCGGGCATCGACCTACAATCGTGCCAAGGTCAGCGACATGCAGACCACGCAAATCAAGATTGCGGAGGCCTCCGCCAAGATCGATGCGGCGCGTCTGGTCATGCGTACGAACTGCATCGTCGCGATGGCGGATGCACGGCGCAGTCATGTGCCGGATATCGCGGCGAAGACAAGACTGCGGCGTGACGGTGCGTTCTCAATCAACCTGTGTACGGAGGCCGTGTCGCTGCTGTTTGCGGCAAGCGGTGCGCGCAGCCTGTTCACGTCGGGCGCGTTGCAGCGGCAGTTCCGCGACGCTCATGCGGTGAATTCGCACCTCGCCTTCAATTTCGATGCGGCGGGAACCAACTATGGACGTGTGGCGCTCGGCTTGCCGTCCGAAAACCTGACGCTTTGAGGCCAGGCGGATGTCCGACGCACCCAAACATCCGGCCGATCCGGCCAATGAATTCGCCACCGACAACTCGGCGATTGATCCCCGGGATTTTCGCAATGCATTGGGTACGTTTGCGACCGGCGTGACCATCGTCACCGCGATGGCGGCTGACGGAAAACCCTACGGCGTGACCTGCAATTCGTTTGCCTCGGTGTCGCTGAATCCGCCGCTGGTGCTGTGGAGTCTCGGCATGTTTTCGCAAGGCCTGACGATCTTCCAGAACGCGAGCCATTTCACCGTCAATATTCTCGGCGCCTCCCAACAGGCGCTGGCGTCGCAATTCGCAAAATCATCCGGCGACAAGTTCGCTGGCGTGAGCTGGACGCCCGGCCTCGGTCAGGCGCCCGTGCTGGCTGACAGCGTTGCCAATTTTCAGTGCCGGGCTGCGAACCGGTACTACGGCGGCGACCACATCATCTTCCTCGGGGCCGTCGAAGCCTATGCCTATAACCGGCAGGAGCCGCTATTGTTTGCCCGTGGTGGTTTCGGACGTTTTGCTGCTGACGAGAGCAAGTCGTAGTGGTTTAGATCTTCGCCATCTCCGCACGGTACCAATCGCCGATCTCGCTGGCGGTCATGAGTGCCACGCCGTCATGACCGATGACATAGTCGAGCAGCGCTTCCAGATATTTGATCCGGTGCGGCACGCCCGTAATATACGGATGGATCGAGATCGCCATGATCCGTGCGTTCGATGCGCCTTCGAGATAGAGCCGGTCGAACTGGTCGGTGCAGCGCTTCAGAAACTGTTCGGAAGGCAGGTGCTGCAGCGCATGGATGACGATGTCGTTGGTTTCGACCGAATACGGGATCGTCGTGATCGTGCCATGGAGCGTGGCGATATCCTGCGGCAGATCGTCGATCACCCAGTCGGCCACGTATTCGATGCCGTTGAGACGCAGCAGATCGAGTGTTTTCTCGGTTTCGGTCAGGCCGGGGCTCTCCCATGATCGCGGCGGCTCTCCCGAAAACTTTGCGATGGTATCGACGGCGCGCTTGATCGCGTCGGCCTGGTTGTCGAGCTTGTGCATCGGTCCCTGCATGAAGCCGTGCCCCATGAACTCGAAGCCGGCTTCGAGCGCAGCCCCCGCAACCCGCGGATAGCTGTTGCAGACGTTGCCGTTGATTGCCAGGGTCACCGGTACCTTGCGGTCGGTCAGCGCCTTGAACTGGCGCCAGAAGCCCGCACGCATGCCGTATTCGTGCCATGACCAGTTCGGCACGTCGGGCAACAGCGGCTGCCCCATCGGCGGGCTCAGCACCGTACGCGGCATCGCGTTCTCGATGCGCCATTCCTCCACATTCAGAATGACCCAGACGGCAAGCTTCTTGCCCCCGGGCAAGGTCAGTTTCGGCCGGTCGATTTGCGCTTGATAGGGTATGCGATCGCTGAGAGCCACGGCAAGTTTCCTGATGAATTATCCAGCAGTAGCGGCGTTGATCCGCGGCATCACCTTTTCAGCCGTCAGGATCATCGACTGGCGTCCGAGTTCACGGTCTTTCCAGTCCTTGCCGGCATAGAGCAGCGTGCCAAACGGGCCAGTCTCTTCCTGAAACGCCAGCAATTGATCTGCGACGCTCTCGGGCGTGCCGTGGATGATGAGCTTGTCGCAGATCGATTCCAGCGTCACCTCGTCGTCCGGCTGGTCGCGACGGGTCTTGAACAGCTCGAGGCGACCGCCGCGTTTCAGCTTCGTGAATAGCTGCTGATAGTAGTAGACATAAGGCCCGTTCGCGTCGGTGGCGTAGGCCTTTGCGGTGGCGGCATCCCTGGCGACGAACACGCTCTTGGCGACGCGCCAGTTTGCGGAATCCGCAGGACGGCCCGCGCGCTCGCAGCCTTCGACATATTTCGGCCAGTGGCTTTTCACCCAGGCCGGCATCAGAAAGTTTGCGGAGATCGGATCCCAGCCGCGCGCTGCCGCTTCCGTCACGCCATTCGAGAACGGGGCGACTGCCGTCACCACGATCGGCGGATGCGGCCGTTGCAGCGGGCGCGGAATGAAGCCCTGGCCGATATCCTCGATCAGGGTCTTCTCGACCGATACGTTCCAGTATTTGCCCCGCAGATTATACGGCGGCTCGGTGGCCCAGATCTGGAGAACCTGGTTGATGGCTTCGAGGAACATCGCGCTCCGGTCTGCTTCGAGATTTCCGAAGACTTCCGCATCCGACAGCAATCCACCGGGGCTGATACCGAAGATCAGGCGGCCGTCGAGCATGTGGTCGAGCATCGCAATCGATGCCGCGATCGAGGCCGGATGCGCGTTCGGCATGTTGACGGTGCCGGTGCCGAGCTTGATCTGCTTGGTGGCGGCGGCGAGCCAGGCGATGAAGGCGATGCAGGAGGTGATGTTTTCGGCCTTGTCGGTGACGTGCTCGCCGACATAGGCTTCGGTAAAACCCAGTTCATCGGCGAGCAGGAAGGCTTCGCGGTCCTCCTTGAGGGATAGTCGCCAATCCTTGTCGAGAGGATGGATTGGCATGGTGAAGAACCCAAGCTTCATCGTCTGCTGTTCCCGCTAGGAGCCTTTTTGTTGGCTGCGAACGTGCTTCGTCCGCGGCGCCATGACAAGCCCTAAGTCTAAATAATCGTTGCAGAAACAAACTTGACCTTTGAATCCGGCCACCGTCTAATCTCCCCAAATACCGATATCGGGCCGGGGAGGTCACGTCGAAATGAAGGCCTCGGCTTTCGCTTATGCGCGCGCGACCAGCGTCGAAAATGCGCTGGAATTGCTGGCCGATCAGGGCGACCTGGCCAAGATCTTGTCTGGCGGCCAGAGCCTGATGCCGGCGATGAATTTGCGGTTGATCTCTCCCGAACTGGTCATCGACATCGGCGGCCTTGCGGAATTGCGCGGGATCGGGGTGAAGGACGGTATCCTCATCATTGGAGCCCTGACCCGGCACGTCGATCTGCTGAAATCTCCCGAAATTGCCGCCCACGCGCCTTTGCTGTCGGATGCCATCGCCCATGTTGCGCATCCGGCGATCCGCAATCGCGGCACGATCGGGGGAAGCCTCGCACACGCGGATCCAGCCTCGGAATTGCCAGCGTGCATGCTCGCGCTCGCGGCTACGATCATCGTCCGCGGTCCCGGTGGTGAGCGGCGGATTGGCGCAAAGGAATTCTTCACCGGAATTTATGAAACCGCACTCTCGCCGCGGGAATTGCTGGTCGCGGTCGAACTGCCGGTTGCGTCAGCCTCGTCTTCCCATTTCTTCCATGAGTTTGCCCGCCGGCATGGCGATTACGCGATCGTCGGTCTGGCCGCGCAGGCGGTCGTCAAGGACGGCCGCTTCGCCGACCTTCGCCTCGGCTTCTTTGCCATCGGCGATCGCCCAATGCTGGCTGACGCAGCCGGCAAACTCGTCGACGTTACAGTAACGCCGGCCGCTTTGTCCGAAGCCCTTTCGTTACTGGCTGACGAACTCGATCCGCAAGAGGATCACCAGGCAACACCTGCCATGCGCCGTCATCTGGCAAAGGTGTTGCTGACGCGGTGTGTGGCCGCGTTGCTTTCCCGCCCCGAACTCGATGCAGGGGCGGTTGCTTGACGGCTCCCATCTCCATTTCACTCGACGTCAACGGTGAGCGTGTCGACACCTCGGTGTTGCCGCGGCTCAATCTGGCGGATTTTTTGCGCGAGCACCTGAAGCTGACCGGCACGCATGTCGGTTGCGAGCACGGCGTCTGCGGTGCGTGCACGGTGCGCGTCAATGGCGAGATCGTTCGCGCCTGCCTGATGCTGGCGGTGCAGGCCGACGATGCGTCCATCGAGACCATCGAGGGACTGTCCGACAGCGGCGAGATCGCCGATTTGCAGGCAGCGTTCCGCGATCGCAATGCGCTGCAATGCGGCTTTTGCACGCCGGCCATGCTGATGGCGGCGCAGGACCTGCTGAAGCAAAACGCCGTTCCCGATCGCGAGGAAATTCGCGAGCACCTCTCCGGTAACTATTGTCGCTGCACCGGCTATCAGGCGATCGTCGATGCGGTCGAGGCGACCGCGCGGGCGCGGGCGAGGCGCGCACCATGACGACGGGACCTGAAAAGCAAGACCCGCTCTCGGTGCTGGACCGGCCGAACTCCTACATCGGCAAGATCGTGCCGCGGCCGAACCTCGATCGCCTGATGCAAGGTCGCGGGCTCTATGTCAGCGACATCGAACTGCCGCGCATGGCGCATGTCGCGTTCCTGCGTTCGCCGTATGCGCATGCGAAAATCCTCAAGGTCGATGCGTCGGCGGCAAAACCCATGCGCGGTGTCGTTGCTGTCGTCACGGGGCCAGAACTTGCCGCCGTCATCACGCCGTGGGTCGGTGTGCTCTCGCATATGAAGGGCCTGAAATCGGCGCCACAAAGCGCGATCGCGATCGATCGGGTCTGCTGGCAGGGCGAGGCGGTCGCAGCCGTGGTGGCCACCAGCCGCGCCGCGGCCGAGGATGCCGCCGAGCATATTGTGGTCGAGTATCAGGAACTCGATGCTGTCACCGACATGAGCACTGCGCTCGATCCGGCTACTCCTGTCATCCATGCCTCGCTCGGTGACAACCTCGCCTTCGAGCGGAATCACGACGCCGGTACCGTCGATCAGGCATTTGCGGGCTCGGACGAGGTGCTGGAGGCGGAGTTCGTCTTTGGACGGCACACCGGCGTAACGCTGGAGCCGCGCGCGGTAGTCGCCGACTGGAATCCGGCAGAAGCGCGGCTGACGATCTATCAGGGCACCCAGGCCCCGCACATGGTGCAGAATATCGCCGCACTGCATCTCGGCTTGAAGGAGTCCCAGGTCCGCGTGGTTTGCAAGGACGTCGGCGGCTCCTTCGGCATCAAGGTGCATATTTATGCCGACGAAATGGCGACCTATGCACTGTCGAAGTTGCTGAAGCGACCGGTCAAATTCGTAGCCGACCGGATCGAGAGCTTCAACACCGACATCCATGCCCGCGACCACAGGTGCAAGGGAAAGATCGGCGTCAACCGTGATGGCACCATCACGGCGTTCGAGATCGACGATCTCACCGGCATCGGGCCGTATTCGATGTATCCGCGCACCAGCGCGATCGAGGCCAATCAGGTCGTCAACCTCGTCGGCGGTCCCTATACGACCAAGAATTACCGCGCGCGCGCCCGCGTCGTGTTCCAGAATAAAAATGTCATGTGCCAATACCGCGCGGTCGGTCACCCGATCGCTTGTTCGGTCACGGAAGGCCTTGTCGATCTTGCGGCGATGAAGATCGGCATGGACCCGGTCGAAATCCGCCGCCGCAATCTGATCGCCGACGACGCCTATCCCTGTGCCTCGCCGGCGGGTTTGCGTTTCGAACAATTGTCGCACCACGCCTCGCTGGCTAAGCTCATCAAGATGATGGATTACGATGCGCTGCGCGCCGAACAAGCCGCGATTCCAACCAGAAACGTCTATCGCGGCATCGGTATCGCCAGTTTCATCGAGGTCACCAATCCCAGTGCGGCATTTTATGGTGTCGGAGGCGCCAAAATATCGTCACAGGATGGTGTCGCCGTGCGGCTCGACGCCCAGGGGGCGGTGATCTGCCAAACCAGCATCACCGAGCAGGGGCAGGGATCGGAATCGCTTACCGCGCAGATCGTCGGCAGTGTACTCGGTGTCTCGGTGGACCGCGTGCGTGTAATCCTGGGCGATACCGACAACACACCCTATGGCGGCGGTACCTGGGCCTCGCGTGGCGCCGGCATCGGCGGCGAGGCGGCGCTTCAGGCTACCAAGGTGTTGCGCAGGAACATCCTCGACGTCGCTGCTGCCATCCTGCAATCGACACCCGGTGAGCTCGATATCGTCAACAACAGCGTTGTCAATGCTGGTGATGGCGCGCCACGGATCGAATTGAAGGAGTTGGCGAGGATCGTCTATTTCCGCCCCGACACGCTGCCGCCCGGTCTTCAGCCCGAGTTGATGGCGACGCGGCATTTTGTTCCGCGCGAATATCCCTTTGCCTTCACCAACGGCGTACAGGCTTCGTGGCTGGAGGTCGATGCCGATACCGGCTTCATCAAGTTGCTGAAGCACTGGGTGGTTGAGGATTGCGGCACGATTATCAATCCGCAACTGGTCGACGAACAGATCAGGGGTGGGGTGGTGCAGGGGCTTGGCGCCGCGTTGTTCGAAAAGTGCATTTATGACGAACGAGGTCAGCTCACCAACGCCAATATGGCTGACTATCTGGTCCCAATGTCCGGTGAAATGCCGGATATTGATATTGGCCACGTGGTCTCGCCGACGCTGGAGTCGGAATTGGGGGCCAAGGGCGCAGGCGAGGCTGGTACGGCAGGGGCAGCGGCTGCCGTGACGAACGCAGTCAATGACGCCCTCAGGCCGTTTGGGACCATC
>Ga0157378_10004406_pt1 | contig 12393 bp, 10 predicted proteins | sample M65metaG_FD_115309 | JGI IMG/M metagenome (GOLD analysis project Ga0157378, IMG submission 115309) | Miscanthus rhizosphere microbial communities from Kellogg Biological Station, Michigan, USA - M6-5 metaG | ecosystem: Host-associated > Plants > Roots > Rhizosphere > Soil | place: USA: Michigan...
ATCCTTATATTGATATGATTTCAAAACCTCTGGATTGCCTTCGGTAAACAACAGGCCAGCGTCATTATAGTCACGACCATTGTTACTTTTCTCAATTACAAAATGACTTACATTTTTTTCTTCGGTGGTTGTCCAGTTCAGGAGAACTAGTCTATTTGAAAAATCGGGATCTTTTAATTTAACGCGACTATCAGAACGCGATATAACTTTCAATAAAGCATCAACGTTTCCGTTAGCCGTAACACTGCGAAAGCGATAGATCGCTCCGTTAGCGCCCGAAGTACCCGATTCAAGTGTGGGATTCTGGAAAATTAATTCTTGTGAAAATGCCGATAGCGAAAAAAGTGTAACAATCAGGATTGCTGCAAGCTTTCTTAATTGGATCAGCACAAAAGGTAACGACATACTTACCTTAGGGCCGAGATACAAAGTCTTCATGATAATTCTTTTTGTGATTGACTAATGTGTGCTCGGTCCACAGGTGTATTGGAATCAACAGTTCTTACAAGGAAAATGGCTAGGGCCCATTTCAAACTTTCCCAATGCCCGGTTCGAATGGACTCCGTCCCGGTGAGGTAAAATTTTAAAATTGAAATTTCAGAGGCTTTCTAAATTAATAGCAATCTGGGGTGGATTTCTTCGGAAGAGTGGATGGATCGGATAAGGCAGTATAGCCGTAAGTTAGATAGGGGGCCAACCAGTTAACATCTCCTATACCTACTGGTCAGCCCATTTATTGAGAAAGATTGTTTTCAAATAGGCCATCCCGTAGAAACGGGACGGCGATTGTTGATCGTACCCTTTAAAAAAACTCTTACATAACTTTCGATCATCAATTCATCATACCATTCTGCTTCGCTTCTAAGGGTAATACGTTCAAACATGTTGTGTACATACTTAAAATAGCTTCTTCTTCTGGTCAAATTTTTTGCGGTCGATCATTTGTTTTTCTTTACATCAATTCCGATGTTTTTCTACTTGTAGGATAAGGGCCGGTTTGGTAGGAGGTGGATTTTGAAACTCTTTTATAAAGCAGTTCTCATAAAACCCGGATGTTCATAGGAGTCGAGGATAATTGTTAACCGTCCGATTGTTCGTTAATTTATTTCTTAAAAATGCTTTGTGCTTTTGATTCTGATCTGGTGGACGTTCTCACCACATAAAGTCCAGCGCTGCAATTTTGCATGTTCAATACTTCAGTTTGATTTGCATTATTACTCACTACACGCTTAACCAATAATCCACCCGCATTATATAATTCATACATCACCTGCTGATTCTGCCACTTTGATGGAATGGTAATACGCACTTCATTTACCACAGGGTTTGGATAAGTTTCTACAGTTGCGAACTCCGGCTCATCATCTACACGAATCACCTTAACAGCTGAAGTCTGGAATTTTCCTGTTGGATCAACGATCTTGATCCTGTAATACAGAATTCCTTTGACATGCATGCTGATTGATTCGGTATAGCTGTAATTCTGTTTAGCAGAAGAAGTGGTTACGGCGAAAATGATTGCGGCGTCTTTGTAGTCCTTACCATCAGTGCTTTTCTCAATCACAAAATGGCTCAGTTTCTTTTCCAAACCAGTTGTCCAGGTAAGCACTACTTTATCATCATTAAGCACAGCTTTGAAAGCAGTCATTACAAGGGGAAGAGAGAACTCGCCGTTATCATTGTTTCCGGCGATCAATGATCCACTGTTCACAGGTAAGTTAATAAGATGATCAGTACCCGTTGAAATGACATGATTAGTATCTAAAGAGATATTATGAGGAGCAGTGTTAGCTAAAAGAGAAATTGATATTACTGACGTTACTGCACAAGTGAAAAATCGTTTAAAGTGATCCGTTTTCTGGAACACAGCAGTAAGAGTATGTGCGGAAAGGTACGTTTTCATATATCGCATTTAAAGGGACGAACAGTACTTGGCCTCAGGAATTGGATAAGATTTTAATTCAATTCTTGGACGCTTAATAACTACAACAAAAATTAAATGCTAATTCTGGTACGGTTCCTTAAAGGAGATTGGCGAATTGTATCTGTGAAATCTACGTACAAAGTAAAACCGTATTTTCCGAAGTTGCAAGCGAAGTGGAGAAAAAAGTTTTGTTCCAAATTTGGGAAAGAGCGTTCACTTCTCATCGTGCATTAGCAGTATTTCACCGAATTAATTTCACTAAAATGATAAGGAACTTCGATTTCAGGAAGTGCGCCTTCGGCGCACTTCAAACACGAATTCCCACTAATTACACGAATTTTCACGAATTAATTTAGATGATAGAATTAGGGAAGGATTTACTCGCGATAGGAATTCTTATTGCGTCAACTTGGCCACGAGGGGCACAAAGAAACACGAGGGGCACAAAGCTTTTTGGAGTGAAATGAAGAGCACTATAAAATAGCTAGCCTATAAACGCGAGAGAGAAAAGCACACGAAGTGAAAGACCGACTTCGACGCTCCAACCACTTACGTATTCATTCATATTCGCGTCCATTCGCGTTCTTCTTTATTCGCGTCCATTCGCGATTAAAAAAAAATCCCGCATCAAGCGGGATTCTATAATCGAAATTAAATTTCTATTTGTACTGCGGAATAATTGAATTCGCTAAGTCCACCATGCGCTTCAATCCATCCTCCGGAAGATTTCCTTTCTTGAATTCAGCCATTACTTCAGGAAGTTTATTTTCCATCTCCATCAGGAAATGTTCTTCAAACTCCTTCATTCTTCTTACTGGTACATTTCTTACCAGTCCTTGCGTACCCAGATAGATAATCGCAACTTGCTTGTCAACTGAGTACGGTGAGTACTGAGCTTGTTTCAGGATCTCTACGTTTCTCGCGCCTTTATCCAACACTACTTTTGTGGCGGCATCCAAATCTCCACCAAATTTTGAAAAGGCTTCCATTTCGCGATATAAAGCCTGGTCGAGCTTTAATGTACCCGCCACCTTCTTCATCGATTTAATTTGCGCATTTCCACCCACACGACTAACCGAAATACCGACGTTGATAGCAGGTCTGATACCGGAGTTAAACAAATTTGATTCAAGGAAAATCTGTCCATCGGTAATTGAAATCACATTGGTAGGGATGTATGCAGAAACGTCGCCGGCCTGCGTTTCAATCATCGGTAATGCAGTAAGAGAGCCACCGCCTTTCACCAAATGCCTGATTGATTCTGGCAAGTCGTTCATATTCTTTGCCACGGCATCATCACCGATGATCTTTGCAGCTCTTTCCAATAGGCGGCTATGCAAATAGAATACATCACCAGGATACGCCTCGCGACCTGGAGGACGACGTAACAGTAGGCAAACCTCGCGATAAGCAACAGCCTGTTTGGACAGGTCATCGTAAATGATCAATGCAGGTCGTCCCGTATCACGGAAGTATTCGCCAATAGCAGCTCCGGCAAAAGGAGCATAGAACTGAAGTGGGGCTGGATCAGATGCAGATGCTGCAACGATCACCGTATATTCCATTGCACCATTGTCTTGAAGCGTCTTCATTACTGAAGCGATGGTAGACGCTTTTTGACCAGTGGCAACATAGATGCAATAAACAGGTTTGCCTGCCTTGAAAAATTCTTTCTGATTAATAATAGTATCAATCGCAATGGCAGTCTTTCCCGTTTGACGATCACCGATGATCAACTCACGTTGTCCGCGGCCAATCGGAATCATGGCATCGATTGCCTTAATACCTGTTTGAAGCGGTTCCCTCACAGGCTCTCTGAAGATTACTCCAGGTGCCTTTCTTTCGATTGGCATCTCGTATAATTTGCCGGAGAGCGGACCCTTTCCATCAATTGGTTCGCCAAGCATGTTAACTACACGGCCCAGCATACCCTCTCCTACATTTATCGAAGCAATCTGTCCGGTGCGTCTTACCTTGGAACCTTCTTGCAATTCACCTGTTTCACCCATCAATACCACACCCACGTTGTCTTCTTCCAGGTTAAGTGCGATTGCCTTCACACCATTTTCAAATTCCACCAATTCACCACTACCTACGTTGTTAAGACCGTAGATGCGGGCAATCCCATCTCCTACCTGCAACACTGTTCCTACCTCTTCCAGTTCTGCAGCAGCATTGAAATTCGTCAACTGCTGTCTCAGAATCGCCGATATTTCATCTGGTTTAATGTCTACCATATTTTGCTATTTATTATTACCAAGTTTATTAATCTTCATCCCGATCCTTCGACTTTCCGCAGGACGCTGCGCGCGCTCAGGACTATCGGAATTATCTGAGGCGGAATACGAAATCATTATTCTGCAATTCTGCCTTAGCCTTGTTCAATATGCTTTGAATCGTAGCGTCGATTAAATAATCTTTCAATTCCAGTCTGAACCCTCCAATAATATCAGGATTCACTTTTTCTTCCACTTCAAGTTCTTTTGCTTTGATCTTCGCTTGCACCTTGTTTATGATGCCTTCCTTTACATCAGCGCTAACGGGAAACGCAGTTGTGATGGTAAGCGTTTGAATGCCTTTATACTCCTTATAGTGCTCAATGAACGCCGTAGTAATTTCCGGGAAATTGATTTCTCTTCCCTTTCTTACCAACAAGCGGGTAAATTGACCAGTAAGTGGACTCACTCTCTCCTTGAATATAGCACCAAGAATTTTTTCCTTTTTGTCAACGGGAATAATTGGACTATGCAAAAGGGTCACAAAGTCCTTGCTTACCTTACAAACGGCATGAATCAACTTCATATCATCATACACTTTTTCCAACTCGCCTTTTTCAACAGCAAGATCAAACAGTGATTTTGCATACCGCGCCGCTAACCGAACGTTTGGCATATCTGACTTTTATTGTTATTCTTTTTTCTTTCGTGGCTTACAGCCGAAATCTTTTAGCTAACGGCTAATAGCTAACGGCTTCCTGATTACTGACAATAGTTTCACTCGTCAACTTCTTAATATATTTTTCTTGCTCGGCTTTGTTAGCCAACTCGCGACGTAGAATTTTTTCTGCCACTTCAATAACCAATGCGCTTACTTCGTTTTTCACTTCTGTGATTGCCGCCATCTTTTGCTGTTGGATAGCTTGTTGAGCTTCTGAAACAATTCTTGCTGCTTCGCCCTTTGCCTGGTCTTTCGCTTCATTAATTATTTTATCCCTGGTTTCTCTTGCTTCTTTCAGCAACATTGATCTTTCTTCTCTTGCTTTAGCAAGCAGTGCTTCGTTTTCACTTTGCAATTGAGCCATCTCAGCCTTGATACGTTCGGCAGTTTCCAGTGAGCCGCTAATATTTCTTTGACGCTCATCCAACGATTTCAAAATTGGCTTCCATGCATACTTCTTCAGGATCAGGAACACGATGATAAATGCAAGCAGCGTCCAGAAGATCAAGCCAAACGACGGGGTAAGAAGATCCATATTTTTAATTTAATAATGTTAGTTGATCACGAGTTTTAAAACTGCACCCCTCGCCCTTTGCTTGGGGTGCAATTTCTTTAGCTTACGAACATCGCCAGGATACCTGCGATTACCGCGAAGAGGGCAACACCCTCAATCAGCGCAGCAGTCAGGATCATGTTGGCGCGAATGTCGTTGACAGCCTCTGGCTGGCGCGCGATACTTTCAACTGCACCACGTCCGATCTGGCCGATACCAATACCAGCACCAATTGCGCCTAATCCAGCGCCAATCGCACCACCGGCATTAGCCCAGGGAACTACACTCAGCATTACCAATAAAAAACTCATAATTGCTCTTTTATAATGATAAAAAAAAGACTAAACATTCACTGCCTCCTGGTGATGGTCCACGTCATCGTGGCTGCCTTCAAAAGATTGTCCAATAAACACTGCAGTGAGATTCGCAAAAATGTAAGCCTGCAGGAATGCCACCAGGATTTCAATAAAATATATGAATACTGTAAATGCAACAGAAAGCGGAGCAAAACCCCAGCCCGCAACCTTGCTTAATCCACCAAAAATGAAAATGAGAGAGATCAAGCAAATAATGATGATATGGCCTGCCAACATGTTGGCAAAAAGACGTATGATCAAGGCAAATGGCTTGGTAAATATGCTCAGGAATTCAACCAGCACCAGGATCGGCTTAACACCCACTGGCACGGGAGGATTAAATGTGTGAGCCCAGAAATGTTTGTTACTGCTAAACAGAATAACGACGAAGGAGACGATACCGAGTACAAAGGTGAACGCAATATTTCCGACCACATTCGCCGAACCCGGTATCAGACCCAGCAAATTATTGATCAGTATAAAAAAGAAAACGGTAAGGAGGTATGGCATGTATTTGCCATATCGCGTACCCAGGTTTGGCTTTGCCACCTCATCGCGAACAAAGGTGATTACTGGTTCAACTGCATTTTGAAAACCAGAAGGCGCCGTGGTTACTCCATGCCCCTTTGAATATTTTTTTGCTATCGCTATCATGATCCACACGAGCAGTATAAGGGCCACGATCATTTGAACCACATTCCTGGTCAATGAAATATCATAGAATTTCTCCCCTGCCTGAACAGGCACTATTTTATTACCCACCTTTTTATATCCATCGTACGCCTCATGGCCATGGTGAAAGCGACTGGAACTGAATACACTTAGCTTCTTACGATCTTTTGAATACAGAATAACGGGGAGTGGAATGGAAACATGATGCTCTTCCCCGGCCTTGTCCTCATATGTTAGAAAATGGAATTCGTAGTTGTCCAGTACGTGGCCAAAAATGACCTCATTGGCGTCAAACTTGGGTTTTTCAGCCTCTTTTTTCTCAGGAACGTGGTCCCCGTGACCCTGGGCGGCAACGGAATGCGCAAAAAATGTAAGGCACAGGCTGAAAACGGCTACCAATAAGGATTTCAAACTTTTCCCATCCATAAAAGCTCCTGAAATTTGCCGCAAAGATAAGGACCCCGCGCTAAATGCGCGAGGTAAATTCTAAGATCCAAAGAGCCAAGATCCAAATAAATTTCAAAGGTTAAATTCCAAGAAAATTCCAAATTCTAAATTGTAAGGAAATCCCAAAGTATAAGCTTTAGATTTTATATTTCGCTCGAGTTTGAGATTTGGTATTTCCGTGAGATTTGTTACTTGTTATTTGGAACTTATTTGGTTCTTTGGCTCGTGGTTCTTGGTTCTTGGTTCTTAAGAAATCACACGAAGTGTGATTTCTTCTCGAATTGCATTTGATGCAGTTTCGCATAAAAACCGCCCCTGGCTAACAATTCTTCGTGAGTTCCCATTTCTTTGATTTCCCCACGGTCCAACACAATGATCTTATTTGCCTTTCTGATGGTAGATAGGCGGTGCGCAATGATGATGGAGGTTCTTCCCGATATGAGCGTTTCGGTGGCCCGCTGGATCATCAACTCTGATTCCGTATCGACCGAGGATGTTGCTTCGTCCAATACGAGTATAGAAGGATTATAAAGAAGTGCCCTGATAAAGGATAATAATTGTCGCTGGCCAAGTGATAAACTGCTTCCTCTTTCCATCACATTGTAATCATAACCGCCGGGTAATTGCAAAATGAAATCGTGCATCCCTATCAATTGTGCGGCCTCTATCACTCTTTCCCGCGGAATGCTTGAATTGCGAAGGGTAATATTATCTAACACCGAACCGGAAAATAGAAATACATCTTGCAATACAATTCCAATCCTGCTTCTCAGATTTTCCAATTGATAGTCGCGGATATCAATATCATCGATTCGAATACTTCCATTCTTTATCTCATACAACCTGTTTAGCAAACTGATGATGGAGGTTTTTCCACTTCCTGTGTGTCCAACAATCGCGACAGTTTCACCAGGATTTACGGTAAACGAAATGTCCTTTAATACAAAGCGATCTTCAATATATGCAAACCAAACCTTGTCAAATTGTATCTTTCCTTTCATCACGGGCGTTGTATAATGTCCTCTCTCTTTAATATAGTCGTCGTTATCCATCACTTTGAACACCCTATCACTCGCAACCATTCCCATTTGCAACACGTTAAACTTATCAGCGATCACTCTAAGCGGACGGAATAACAGGTTCAGGCATAAATAAAATGAAACCACCTTTCCAAACAGTTCGGGGCCCGCGGCCTGTGTAGTTCCCCACCATACCATGAGTCCCGTTCCAACGGCTAACACGATTTCAACTATTGGAAAAAAAACGGAGTATGCGAAAATTGCATTGATGTTTGCGTTCCGATGTTCTCTGTTGATCTGCCTGAATTTTTCAAATTGCTTTTTTTCCGCCGCAAAAGCTTGCACCACTTGCATTCCAGTAATATGCTCCTGCACAAATGCATTCAACTGGGCAACCGCATTGCGCACCCTGATGAAGGATTTATTCACGCTTTCCTTGAAAAAATATGTTGCTATGATGAGAATAGGGAATGCCGCGAGGCTCACCAGCGTCAATCGCCAATCAATATAGAACATGAAAAACAAAATGCAGATGATGGAAAGCAAATCCGCAAGAATAGGAATGAGTCCCTCTGCAAACACATCATTGATACGCTCAATATCGTCAACTGTTCTTGTAGTGAGCGTGCCGATGGGCGTTTTATCGAACTGCGACAAATTCAGGTTCACTATTTTCTCATATACTTTAACCCTCAGGTCTCTTACTACGGTTTGTCCGAGCCAACCAGTGATATAAGAAAATAAAAATCGCAGGTACGTTTCACCAATCAATATTACTATTTGAATAATGGTGATCGCAATGATAATACTCGCAAGATTATTCAAATGAAATGCGTCGATAAGCGAATCGAGCCAGGGGCCGCCGCTCTCCGTTTTGCCTGCGATGCCGCGATTAATGGTGAGCTGTATAAGCCACGGCCGCACGGGAGTGATCACCGCAAGTACTACAGCAAGAATGACCGACCAATAGAATTTCCCTTTGTACGGTCCAGCATATTGTAACACCCTTCGTAATAATCTAAAATCGAAGATGTTCCTGGATGATGAATTCGCGGACATCCGCCAAAGTTATGGAAAGGCACAAGGCACAAGGTACAAGGCACAGGAAAGATCCAAGAATAAAGAGCCAATAGCCAAGCAAGCACCAAAGGCGGAAGGTTACCTTGGCAAGAAGATAGTTTTTTGCTCTTTCGATTTAGATGAATAGTCATTTATAGAAGCTATTTCTCTGACACAACAGAATTTTTCTTCTCACGAATCAGAATGATTATGAAAATATCACGTGCCTTCCCTTCTTGATTCTTTCTTGGCTTATGGATCTTGTTCCTTGTGCCTTACTTGTAGCTTGTGCCTTGTACCTTGTGCCTTTTATTGATTGCCGAGGGCTTCTCCCATAGCTCGCTTGTAAGCCTTAATGAAAATCGCTCCAAGATTCTTATAAGGTGGGATATAGTCGTCGAATTTTTCGCGCGCGGCGGCATCATGTTGGAAGCGTGTGCTAAGGTCTTTCCAGATATTGATCCAATCAATATTCTTTCCGGCATTTAAATTAGCATTGATGGCCTGCAGAATAGGTTCATTCACCGTTTTCGTTCCAACCTGCTTGGAAGAAATAATGTGCGCGTCCTGGCAAATGGTGAGTACATCATTTAAATTATTGTATCCGCCGCATGAGCCGAGAACCACAATCTTTGCAGTTGGCGCCAACTGTTCAAGTGTGTATTTTAAATGATAGCTATGACCGCGATGAATCACTACCGTTGGTTTCAGGTTCTTTGCCTCTAAATATTGGTGTAGTTTTTCTTGTGCTTTTGCGTCTGGATCATCTGGACCAAGCAACGGTTTATTTGCAAAAATCCAAACAGGCTTTCCCTTGGTAGAAGTAATAGATACCCATTGCGCATTCTCGCTGATCTTCCATTCAGGCCTACCTCTGAACATGCCCATAAAATTCACGAAAGAGTGTTGCCCGTCCTTGTCCTCATCGCCGTAAAAGAAAACCTGCTGCACCACTCTGCCAGTATCATCTACCAGCGAAGAATAGGAAACATTATACACTGGAGGTATACCAAGCGTTGCAGAGAGGTCTACTTTTTTGGTAGTGTCTGTGGATTCGAAAAGCGATTTCAGGATCCGATATATAACAACACCTCTCTTATTGTTATCGGCTAAATTCTTTTTAAGATTCCAATCCGTTTCTCTCAAAACAAAAGACGCGAGTTCAGGGTTCTTATCAACAATGCTGCTGTATGAGTCGGCAACGTCAACCGCATCCTCCAGGCCCTTCGTTTTTTCAAGGCCGATCACAAATGCCTTCATTAGCGTGTTAGCATTTTCTTTGTCCATTCTGCTGAGAAAATCGTTCAGCGTATTATAGCCTGCGGCCATCTTAATGAACTTTCGGAAATAATCCCCATGAACACTGATCAGCAAACTATCGGCTCTGGGATTCGCCATCCGCTCAAATATTCTCGGATACACTCCCGAAACATAACTCGAGGTATAAATCTCGTCCTCACATAATACACACAAGTAATATAGCTCCTGCGGCGTAAGTCCTTCCAGTCTTTTAAATCGGATGTTGAGGTTCTCCTGCACATGCAGTGCGTTGATCTCCCTAATAAAATATTCTTTTGCCTTATGCGACATTTTATCCAGTATGGCATCCATGGCCCACACAGGTTGCTTCGCGGTCATTTGTTGTTCAATATAATCGAGTCTCGTTTTTACGAGTAAGCGATAATAAGCGAAGTCATTATTCTTTACGCTATCAATTTCTGCAAAACTGATCTTCCCATTCACGATATTATCCAGAAACGGAAAATACATTTGCCCGCTCTTACTATTGGCCATGCGCGCAATCGCTTTCACCAATGCGTCATTATGATTTCTGATTCGGAACGCCAACCTGCCCCCACCTTGCGCAAAGTCGTACAACCTGGTAGGCTCATTGTGAGCAGCAACAACAATTAAGGAATCAACGAAAGGAAGATCAGGATTTCTGTTAAGCACCGTAAGAATTTCTTCAGGATGAAGGGACATGTATTTACCTAACAACTCAATCCTTGAAGGCTGAACCCCGATGTTCTCGGAAGGAAGCAGAAAACACTCCACCAGGATTTTTCCAACGCCCCATTCATTTTCTGATATTACGGGTTGAATACTCTTTCGCTGGCGGTCGAGGTTCACTGCTTTTATATATCCACTCAACAAAGCGGGAGCTTGTGAGGGAGAAAAATCTCTCTTATTCCAGTTTTGATTAAAACCCCTGAGCATAGCTTCAAGACCTCTCAAGTATTTCTTCTTATCGTTACTGGAAAGGGTTGAATCTAATTCGATCTCTTCCTGGAATTCGTCAAGTCGGCGGATAAGAGCATCCTCGATCTGGAGATTGATGGACTCATCGCGGGTGATACGTACGCTGCCATCCTTTAATAATTTCTTTTGTTCCTTATCAACGTTATCGTGGAATAACATGCGGTCCCGCGCCACTACAAATGGATAGGAATTAGGATATGACGTTTGGGCCACCAATTGAAGCACTGGAAAACCAACGTAGAACACAAGCATCAACAGGTTTCGCCTCATAGAATATTTGTTCATCAGCGTATGATCAGCAAAAGTACTACCAATTGACTTATAGAACGGAAAATCGGGTTTGTTAGCCTCTTATAGACTGGGATTTCGATCAACGGGTGGTCAGATCTGCGCAGTTACATTAAAAAATTATTAAGCCAGCATTAAAATGTCGTTATCGACCCAGTTTCGTATAGGTTTGCCAAAACTTTACTGTTCTGATGGAAACTAAAGGAAAGAAAATCCTTATCGCTGATGACGAACCAGATATATTGGAGATTATCCAATACAACCTTGCACGCGAAGGTTTCCAGGTATCCGCCGCGAAAGATGGGGACGAGGCCCTGGTAAAAGCAAAGGCCGAACACCCCGACCTGATTATTTTGGACATAATGATGCCGAAGAAGAATGGTGTTGAAGTCTGTCAAATCTTAAGACTGCAGCCGGCTTTTAAGGATACGATGATTATTTTTCTTACAGCCCTCAACGATGAAGGTTCCCAAATCAAAGGATTAGAAACGGGGGCGGACGATTACGTAACCAAACCCATCAGTCCCAAAGTTCTTGTGAGTCGGGTCAATGCCTTATTTCGGAGGATAATCAAAGAGCCAGGCAATAAGATATTGAGATTTGAAAATTTGGTGATCGATCCTGAAAAGTTTGAGGTGATCGCCAACGGTTCTCCTGTTGTTTTGGCGAAAAAGGAATTCGAATTATTGTATCTGCTTGCCGCCAAGCCGGGACGTGTGTTTTTGAGAAACGAAATCTTAAACCAGGTGTGGGGCAATGATGTAATTGTTGGTGACCGCACCATTGATGTTCATATCAGGAAAGTGCGGCAGAAATTAGGCATGGACTGTATCACTACTGTAAAAGGTGTTGGGTATAAGTTTGATGTTTGAGGTTTGA
>Ga0157378_10004407_pt1 | contig 12393 bp, 14 predicted proteins | sample M65metaG_FD_115309 | JGI IMG/M metagenome (GOLD analysis project Ga0157378, IMG submission 115309) | Miscanthus rhizosphere microbial communities from Kellogg Biological Station, Michigan, USA - M6-5 metaG | ecosystem: Host-associated > Plants > Roots > Rhizosphere > Soil | place: USA: Michigan...
ACATCGTCTGGATCGTCATCTTCACGGTCGTCTATCTGGTCCCCCAAGCGAAACCGGCCGGGTGACGCGATGACCGTGGAAGGGCTGGACGAGTTCCAGGAAGAGATCGGCGCGGAAGGGCTCGCCGACCCTCGCGAGGCCGGGCACGCTCGGCGCAGGCACCCGAGCGCGAAGGAGTACGTCCGGATCGGCGTGATCCTCGTGGTCCTCACGACGCTCGAGGTCTGGACGAGCTACTCGGGACTCCCGCACGGGCTGATGATCACGATGCTCTTCGGCCTCGCCTTCGTGAAGTTCGTCCTCGTCGTGCTCTGGTACATGCATCTGCGGTTCGATGATGCTCGCTACTCGCGGTTCTTCATCATGGGCGCAGCCGGTGCCGGCATCCTGTTCTTGGTCGTGTTGCTCCTGCTCAAGGCGTTCGCGAGGTAACGGAGATGCTTCCTCCCTTCCGCGCCCACGTCGACGTCTGGGTGATCCTGGGCTCGTTGGCGGCCGCGTACCTGATCGCGTGCCGCCGCCACGCCGAACGCACGGGCGTTCCGATGTCCGACCACGCACGCCGCCTCTTCCTGACGGGTGTCGCGGTCCTGTGGATCGGAGCGGATTGGCCGATCCACGACCTGGCCGAGCGGTACCTCTATAGCGTCCACATGGCGCAGCACCTGCTGTTCACGCTGGTGGCGGCGCCGCTGCTCGTGGCGGGCACGCCGGCATGGCTCTGGCGCGACCTTCTGCGGTGGCGGATCGCTCGGCGAGTGTGGCGCTTCGTGACGCGGCCGCTGCCGGCGATCGTGCTGTTCAACGGCATCCTGCTGTTCTCCCACTGGCCCGCGGTCGTAACCGTGTCGGTCCATTCCGAGCTCACGCACTTCGTGCTGCACACGATCCTGCTGACGTCGGCGATCGTGATGTGGTGGCCGGTCGTGTCGCCGCTCCCGGAGATGCCACCGCTGACGCCTCCCGGGCAGATGCTCTATCTATTCATCCAGTCCCTCGCGCCCACGATCCCGGCATCGTTCCTGACGTTCGGCCACGTGCCGCTCTACCCGGTGTACGGCACGTTCCCGCGGATCTGGGGCATCTCCGTGATGACGGATCAGATGATCGCGGGCCTCACGATGAAGATCGTCGGAGGCGCGATCCTGTGGACCGTGATCACGGTCGTGTTCTTCCGGTGGGCGCGCCGCGATCAGACGGAGGGCTGGGACGCGCTGCAATGGCGGGACGTCGACGCCGAGATCCGCGCGGAGATGGGCCGATGAGCGACCACCTCCCGGAGCCTCGCGAGCGCCTGCTGTGGCCGATCCTGATCCCGGTCGGTGTCCTGGCCGTGATCGGGGCGGTCCTGTACCTGTTCTCTCGCGTGCTGCTCCGCGTGACCCCGACGGCCGCGACCATCACGGCGCTCGTCGTGGCCGCGTCGATCCTCGCCATCGCCTGGATCGTGGCGGCCCGGCCGCAGGTGACGGGCGCGTCGTTGATCTCGATGGTCGGCGGGGTCACGGGGGTCGCGATGCTCACCGGCGGCCTGGCGCTGCTGCTCGGTCAGCCCGCCGCCGAGCTGCAGCCGGTCCAGCTCGCGCTCGCCGCGCCGGTCGGCGCGGCGACGAAGGGGTTCCAACCGAACGAGCTCTCGGCCCCGGCCGACTACCCCTTCACGATCGAGTTCTCGAACGACGACGTCACCGGGGGCGTCGGCGTGCAGCACAACGTCGTCATCACCCAGGAGAAGACGGTGGACCCGACCGGGGCGATCGCGGTCGGGACGCCCATCACGGGGCCGGATCAGGTCGCGGTTCCGGTCAGCGGACTCGCGCAGGGCTCGTACTACTTCTTCTGCGAGTTCCACCCGACGACGATGACGGGGAAGCTGACGGTGGCGGGACCGCCGCCCGCGTCCGGCGCGCCGGCCGGCCCCGTGATCACGGCCCAGAACCTGACCTTCTCACCGACGTCGCTCGACCTGCCTCCGGGGCAGCCGACGACCCTCACGTTCGACAACGAGGACCCGGGCGTCCTCCATAACATCCAGTTCTTCTCCGACGCTGACTACACGACCTCGGTCTACAAGGGGCCCGACGTGACGGGAGTCGCGTCGTCGGAGTATCAGCTGCCGGCGCTCGATCCAGGGAAGACCTACTACTTCCATTGCGACTACCACCCCACCACGATGCAGGGGACGATCACCGTGGCGAAGGGCGGCGGCGGGTCCTCGCCGACCGGCGCGGCCAGCGGCGCGTCGAGCGGTCCAAGCGGCTAGCGGCTCCCGAACGGGCTCGTGCCGGTCGAGCGCGATACCGTTGAGCTCGTGCGAACCGCGCTCGCGCTCGCTGCGTGCCTGACCCTCATCGGATGCAGCTCGTCGGTGGCAGGGAACGGGGCGATGGTCCGCGTCGAGGACCGGCCGCTTCCTCAGCTGGAGGGCAAGGGTCTCGACGGCGCGCCGCTGTCGGCCGCGGCGTTCCGGGGGAAGGTCCTGGTCGTGAGCGTCTGGGCGACGTGGTGCCTGGACTGCGAGCGTGACCAGCCCGGATTCGTCCGCGTCGCGGGCCGGTACGCCGGCAAGGACGTCGCGTTCCTCGGCGTGAACCCCGAAGAGACCAGCACCGCACAGCCGATGGCCTGGGTGCGACGGTACGGCGTACCGTACCCGAGCATCGAGGATCCGTCGGGGCGTTTCGCCGCCAGCCTCGGCTACACCGGTCTCCCCGCGACCTACGTGGTCGACCGAGCCGGAACGATCCGGTACTCGATCATCGGCTCGACGACGAGCGAGGCAACGCTCAGCAGCTTGATCGATCGGACGTTGTCGGGGAACGTCTCCGGGACGCCGACCGCGTAGGCGGGCGCGTCACACGAGCGCGTCGATCGCGACCGCGGCGAACAATGCCCCGAGGTAGAGCACGGAGAATTTGAAGAGCTCCCAGGCCTTCGCGTCCGAAGGGTCACGCCACAGCCGCAGGGCCCGGTACACGAAGCTGCCGCCGAGCCCGACCGCCGTGACCAGGTAGATCGGGCCCATCGACGCGACCGGCACGAGCAGGAGCGTCGCTCCGAACAACACGAGGGAGTACAGGAAGATCTGTCGCCGCGTCTCATCCTCGCCCCGAACGACCGGCAGCATCGGGACCCCAGCGGCCGCGTAATCGTCCCGGACCCGCATCGCCAGCGCCCAGAAATGCGGCGGCGTCCAGAGGAACACGATCGAGAAGAGCATGATCGCCGGCCAGGCGATGCCGCCGGTCACGGCGGCCCAGCCGACCAGCACGGGCACGGCACCGGCCGCGCCACCGATCACGATGTTCTGGGTCGTCGAGCGCTTGAGCCACATCGTGTACACGAAGACGTAGAAGGCGATCGCCGAGAGGGCGAGCGTGGCGGCGAGCACGTTCACCGTGAGCGCGAGGAACGTGAACGCGACGGCTCCCAACGCGAACCCGAAACGCAGCGCCCCCTCCGGCTCGACCGCGTGCCGGGGGAGCGGTCGCTGCCGGGTCCGGCGCATCACCTGGTCGATGTCCCGGTCGAGGTACATGTTGCACGCGTTGGCGGAGGCGGCCGCGAGCGTTCCGCCGATCAGGGTGGCGAGGACCAGCCAGGCACCCGGCAGGCCGCCGGCGGCGAGGATCATGGGCGGCACGGTCGTGATCAGCAGCAGGACGATGATGCGGGGCTTGGTCAGCGCCGCGTAGGCGCGCACGGTGTCCCCGACCGACCGATCCGCCCTCGTCAGCTCCGTTCCGTCCTCGGTCTCGGCGCGGAGGTCGTCGCGCGACGGTTCCCGTCGCGCGACGACCGCGAGGGCGACCACCGTCGCCCAGATCAGCGCGGAGACCGCGACGTGGGCGGCACGCGCCCACGTCGCGAGCTCCGTGACGACGTTGAGCGCGCCGACGGCGATCTGCGCGAGCACCAGCGCCAGCGCCAGCGTCGACAGCCCGACGAGCGTCGCGGAGCGAGGCTGCATCGTGCGGGCCCGCACCATGCACCAGCCAACCAAGGCACTGACGGCGATCGCGAGGAGCCGGTGGGCGAACATCGGTCCCGCCCCCGGCTGGGCGAGATCGGGGATCAGCCGGCCGCTCATCAGCGGCCAGTCGCGGAACGCGAGGCCCGCCCCCTCTGCGCGTACGTACGTCCCGACCAGCAGCAACGCGTACGTGGCCAGCGCCGTGATCGCCGTGATCCGGGCGTAGCTGCGCACGCCTCCGGGCTCGAGCAGATGGGCGAGGACCGTGATCGCGACCGCCACGCCGAGCACCACGAAGGCGACCGCGAAATGGAGCGTCACGACCGCAGGGTCTTCGTGCGTGGCGATGATCCACCCGCCGATCGCCGCCTGGATGATGAACAGCGGCGCGAGACCAACGGCGAGCCATGCCGCCAGTCGCGGGACCGCTCGATCCTCCCGGTCGCCGCGCGAACGCGCGAGGGACCACGCGCCGACGACGGCCAGGGCGATCGACAGGGTTGCCGAGACGACCGCGAGCAGCCGATGGAAGTATTCGATCAGCGTGTGGTACTCGACGCGTGGCACCCACGAGCCGAAACACGTCGGCCAGTCCGGACACCCATCGCCCGAGCCCGTGGCCCGGACCACGCCGCCCCACGCGATCAGGAGCAGGGTTGACGCGGTGGTGGCGATGGCGAGGGTGCGGAACGCGCGTCTCATGTCCAGGGACCGGTGAAGACCGGCGGCCACATGATAGATGGAGTACCTCCCCGCGTTGTCGCTCGCGGCCGCGTCCTCCACCTTGGCATACTGGCCGTGATGGCTTCCCCATCGAACCTCTCGCCGACCGATCCGGTCGCTCTGCAGGACCGCATCGACGACGTCCTCCGCTCGTTCCTGTACGCCCGTCGACAGGAGCTCGAATGGCTCGACCCTCGAGCGACCGGACCGATCGATGAGGTGATCGGCCTGTTCGAGGCGGGTGGCAAGCGGATCCGACCCGCCTTCTGCTACTGGGGGTTCCGCGCCGCCGGTGGTCCCCACGGCGAGCCGATCCTCCGGGCGGCCGCGTCGCTCGAGCTGTTGCACACGATGGCGCTGATCCACGACGACGTGATGGACGCGTCGACGGCGCGCCGCGGCCGACCCGCGGTGCACACGAGCCAGACCGAGGCCGCGGCGCGCCGCGGCCACCCGGAGCCGGAGCGGATCGGGACCGCGGTCGCGATCCTCGCCGGCGATCTCTCCGCCGTGCTCGCGGACCAGCTCCTGCTCGAGTCCGGGTTCCCGCCCGTCCGCCTGGCGGCGGCGCTCGAGCGGTACCACCGGATGCGCATCGAGATGGCGGCCGGTGCCCACCTCGGGCTGATCGGCGCCGACGCGGACGCGCGGCGGCTCGCGGCGCTCAAGGGCGGGTCGTACACGGTGGAGGGACCGCTGCAGATCGGGGCGGCCCTCGCGGGGACCTCCGTCCTGGTGGCCACCCGGCTCGAACGCTTCGGCGCGCCGCTCGGGGAGGCGTTCCAGCTGCTCGACGATCTCCGTGACGGCGACGCGACACCCGGCGTGACGATGATCGACGCGAACAAGTTGATCGCCGAGGCCAAGGATGCGCTCGATCCCGATGTGCTCGAGGCGGACGCGATCCTCGCCCTGGGACTGCTCGCCGACCTCGTGGGCGGCTCGTGAGCGAGGACGTCGAGCTCCTCCGGCGGGTGTTCCGCGACGCCGTCACGTGCCGGATCGCAACGGTGCGCCCCGACGGCGGACCCCACGTTGCCCCACGCTGGTTCGTGTGGCTCGAAGACGCCGTATGGGTGTCCTCGCGCGTGGGGGACCAGACGTGGGAGCACGCCGTACGGGACCCGCGGGTGTGCGTCCTGGTCGACCGCGGCCGGGAATGGGGAGAGCTGACGGGGGCTCGCGTCGAGGGCGTGGCGGAGCTTCTTCCCGCCGAACATCCCGACCTCCGCGAGCCGATGTCGGCGTGGCACGACAAGTACCGGACGATGTTCACGGGCGACGGGTTCGAGCGGTTCGCCGCCGGCATCCCGGCGCTCGGGTTCATCCGCGTCGTCCCGGCGAGGGTCGGGTCGTGGGATCACCGGGACGCGGCTCGCCAGGGCGCGACGTGATCGTGCAGCCTGCGGTAGCCTGAACGCCGAAGCTTGTGAAGTTTTTCACAAGCCCCGCCGGCGGTGGGGCCGCGAGGGGGGACGTGTGAGCGCGCAGCACACGATCGACACGGACGTCCTGGTCGTGGGGGCCGGTCCGGGTGGCTCTGCGACCGCCTATCACCTCGCTCGGCACGGGATCGACGTCACGATCGTCGAGCGGGCCGCGTTCCCTCGCGACAAGGTCTGCGGCGACGGCCTGACCCCGCGCGGGGTCGCCGCGATCGTCGACATGGGGATCGACACCGACGATCCCGGCTTCGAGAAGGTGATCGGCCTGCGCGTCTACACGCGCACCTCCGTGCTCCAGTTGCCGTGGCCGGAACTGACCTCGTTCCCGGGCTACGGCCTGGTGATGCCGAGGGACCGATTCGATCACCTGCTCGTGCAGCGCGCCGTCAAGGCCGGGGCGCGCTTGATGGAACGGACCGAGGCGGTCGCCCCCGTCATCGTCGACGGGTGGGTGCAGGGCGCCGAGGTCCGTCCGTCCGCGGACCGCCAGGCCGACACCACCACGGTCCGGGCGCGGTTCGTCGTCGCGGCGGACGGCGCGGCCGGGCGGTTCGCCCAGCCGGCCGGCGTCCGCCGCGACGACTCGCGGCCGTTGGGGATCGCCGCTCGCCGGTACTACCGGACGTCGTACCACCCGGGACCGTGGTTCGAGTCGTGGCTCGACCTGTGGGACGGCGAGATGCTGCTCCCCGGGTACGGCTGGCTCTTCCCGGTGGCCGGCGGGCGGATCAACCTCGGCGCCGGGCTCCTCAATACGTTCCGGCATTTCGAAGAGGTCTCCGCACAACAGCTCTTCTCGGCGTTCGCCCGCATGCTTCCGGCGGAGTGGGGCCTCACGGAGGAGGCGACCGAAGGCCGGCTGCTGTCGGGGCCGCTGCCGATGAGCTTCAACCGGTCGCCGCAGGCCGTTCCCGGGATGCTCGTCGTGGGCGACGCCGCCGGCGCGGTGAACCCCTTCAACGGCGAGGGGATCGCGTACGCGATGGAGACGGCGAAGCTCGCGGCCGAGCTGCTATCGGAGGCGCTCGTGAAGGACCGGCCGGGTCTCGCGATGCGCTACCCACAGGTGCTCCACGACGCCTACGGGCGCTACTTCTTCATCGGCCGGCAGTTCGCGAAGGTGATCGGGAACCCCGCGATCATGGGTCGCGCCACGAAGTACCTCCTGCCGAACCGGCGGGTGATGGCGTTCGCACTCCGGGTGATGGGGAACCTCACCGACGGGCGGGACGGCGACGCCCAGGACCGGCTCTTCCATGCGATCACGCTGCTCGCGAGGGCCTCGTGAGCCCACTCCGTAGGATGGTCGGGTCGTGCTGATCGACTACTTGCCCATCGTCGTGATGGCCGTCCTCGCGGGGGTGTTCGCCGTCGGCTCCCTGATGGCGTCGGGGATGCTCCGGCCGAACCGTCCGAACCCGGTGAAGTTGTCGGCCTACGAATGCGGCAACGACCCGGTCCGGTTGCCGAGCGGTGAACGCTTCAGCGTCAAGTTCTATCTGATCGCGATGCTCTTCATCATCTTCGACATCGAGACGATCTTCCTGTTCCCGTGGGCGGTTGCCTTCCGCTCGCTCGGGCTGTTCGGCCTGGTCGAGATGTCCGTGTTCATCGCGCTCGTCTTCGTCGCGTACGTCTACATCTGGCGCAAGGGCGGCTTCGACTGGAGCGCCGGCGAGATCACTCCGAACGAAGTCGAGGAAGTCGTCGAGCGCGAGCGCGCGCTGTCCACCCGGAGTGAACGGCGTGTGGCGTCGCCGGATGTGAACGAGCGGCAGGGAGCGGGCCGTGCCGGTTGAACGCCTCGAGGGCGTGAACCTCGGGAGGACGCCCGAGGAGGTCGAGGAGGAGGTCGAACGCGGCGTCCTGCTGACGACGTTGGACCGAGCGGTCGGCTGGGCGCGCAAGCAGTCGATGTGGCCGGCGACGTTCGGGCTCGCGTGTTGCGCGATCGAGATGATGTCGTCGGGCGCCGGCCAGTACGACCTTTCCCGCTGGGGCATGGAGCTCTTCCGCGCGTCCCCGCGCCAGTCCGACCTGCTGATCGTCTCGGGTCGCGTGTCGCAGAAGATGGCGCCCCCGCTCCGACGGATCTACGACCAGATGCCCGAGCCGCGGTGGGTGATCGCGATGGGGGTCTGCGCGTCGGCGGGTGGGATGTTCACGAACTACGCCGTCGTCCAGGGTGTCGACACGATCGTTCCGGTCGACGTGTACGTCCCGGGGTGTCCGCCTAAGCCCGAGATGCTGATGTACGGGATCTTGAAGCTCCAGGAGAAGGTCCGGACGTCGGAGCCGTTCCGGTGAACCGAGGTCGACTCGCGTGAACGCCGACGGTCTGGCCGGGCGGATCGGGGGGCGGGTCCCCGACGTGCTGGTCGCGCGTGGCGAGGTCACGGCGATCGTCGAGCGCGAGCACCTCCTCGAGACGCTCGCATGGCTGCGCGACCAGCCGGACCTCGCCCTCGACTTCCTCGCGTCGGTCACGGCCACCCACTGGCTGGACGCCGACCCCGCGTTCTGGGTCGATTACGAGCTTCGTTCCCTCCCGCACAAGCATCGTGCGCGGGTGAAGGTTGGTCTGCGGGAGGGAGATGCACATCTTCCGAGCGTCACGCCGATGTTCCCCACGGCCGATTGGCACGAGCGGGAGACCTTCGACTTCTACGGGATCGTCTTCGACGGCCATCCGGATCTGACGCGGATCTTGTTGCCCGACGATTGGCAGGGGTATCCGCTGCGGAAGGACGAGTCGCTCGGGGGCGTTCCCACGTGGTTCCACGGCGCGACGATGCCGCCGGTCGATGAGCGAGGGATGGCCTGATGGGCGAGACCCCGGAGACGACGGCGCTCGACCGGCCGGCCGCCGAGGCGCCGTCGTTCCGCGACCCCGCGACCGGGGAGGTCCGGCAGGAGACGATGATCATCAACATGGGCCCGCAGCACCCTTCGACCCATGGCGTGCTGCGACTGGTCCTCGAGCTCGACGGCGAGACCGTGATCCGTTGCAAGCCGGTGATCGGCTACCTGCACACCGGGATCGAGAAGAACACGGAGTACCGCACCTGGATGCAAGGCGTGACCTACGTGACGAGGGCCGACTACCTGTCTCCGTTCTTCAACGAGCTCGCGTACTGCCTGGGGGTCGAGCGACTGCTCGGGGTCGAGGCCCCCGCCCGTGCCACGTTGATCCGGGTCCTCGTGTGCGAGCTCAATCGGATCACGTCCCACCTCGTGTGGCTCGCGACCAGCGGGCTCGAGTTGGGCGCGGTCTCCGTGATGCTCTACGGCTTCCGGGAGCGCGAGGTGATCATGGAGATCTTCGAGGCGCTCACCGGCCTGCGGATGAACCACGCCTACATCCGGATCGGCGGGGTCGTGATGGATCTCCCCGACGACGGACCGCAGAAGATCCGGCGTCTGCTCGATCTCCTGCCCGGCAGGATCGACGAGTACGAGACGCTGCTGCACGACAACCCGATCTGGCGTGAGCGGAACGAAGGCGTCGGTGTCCTCAGCGGCGAGCAGGCGCTCGCGCTCGGTGTGACCGGCCCCGCCTTGCGGGCAACGGGGATCGGCGCAGACCTGCGCAAGGACATCCCGTACTGCGGCTACGAGTCGTTCGACTTCGACGTGCCCGTCCGCAGTGAGGGCGATGCCTACGCGCGGTACGTCGTGCGCCTCGCGGAGATGCGGGAGTCGCTGAGGATCGCCCGGCAGGCGCTGGAACGGATCGTGGAGACGCCGGGTCCGGTGATGATCGACGACCCCAAGGTGGGCTGGCCTCCGCGGTTGTCGGTCGGCCCGGACGGGATCGGCAACGACCCGGCGTACCTGCGCCACATCATGGAGGAGTCGATGGAGGCCTTGATCCATCACTTCAAGATGGTGACGCAGGGGGTCGAGGTGCCCGCCGGCGAGGTCTACAGCGCGGTCGAGTCGCCGCGTGGGGAGCTCGGGTACCTGATCGTGTCTGACGGGGGTCACCGCCCGTACCGCGTCAAGATCCGCGATCCGTCGTTCGTCAACCTCCAAGCGCTGCCGGCCATCATCGAGGGGTACCTGGTGGCCGACACGGTGGCCTCGGTGGCGTCGCTCGATCCGGTCCTCGGGGGCGTCGATCGCTGATGGCCGTGTTCGAGGGGGCCGTCCGTGAGGATGCCGACGTCATCATGGCGCGCTATCCGGACGCGCATCGCCGATCGGCGGTGATGGCGCTGCTGTACCTGGCGCAATCCGTCGAGGGCTCCGTGACGCGGGACGCGCTCCGCGAGATCGGCGTCCTCCTCGGCATCACGACCGCCGAGGTCGAGGCGGTCGCGAGCTTCTACACGATGTACCGGCTGCGACCGACGGGGACCCATGTGATCAGCGTGTGCACCAACCTCGCGTGCAAGCTCCGCGGGGCCGAGGCGGTCTACGAAGCAGCCCACGAAGCGACGGGGGTCGCGCACGGCGCGGAGCTGTCCGATGACGGGTTGTTCACCGTCCACGAGGAAGAGTGCCTCGGGGTGTGCGACTTCGCGCCCGCGGTCCAGATCAACTTCTGCAACCACGACACCGTCGGCCCCGAGCGCATACGTGAGCTGGTCGCGGGGCTGCGGGCCGGCGAGGTTCCCTCGCCGGCCCGCGGCCCCGCGTTCGGCAGCTTCCGAGCCGCGTCGCGCGCGCTCGCCGGCCTGGAGGAGGTCCCGTCCGCGTGAGCCTCGCGTTCGAACCGCGGCTCACACGCGATTGGGACGACCCCAGCGTGATCGGCATCGACGGCTACGTCGCCAAGGGTGGATACCAGGGGCTGACGAAGGCGCTCGCGATGGCCGACACGGACATCGTCGAGGTGGTGAAGTCGAGCGGGCTGCGCGGTCGCGGCGGCGCCGGGTTCCCCGCGGGGATGAAGTGGGGCTTCGTGCCGCGCGACACCGGCAAGCCGACCTACGTGGTCGTGAACTTCGACGAATCGGAACCCGGCACGTGCAACAACCGGGAGCTCGTGGAGCGCGATCCGCACCGGCTCCTCGAGGGGACGGCGATCGCGGCCCTCGCGATCGGGTGCGAGACCGCGTACCTCTACGTCCGCGGCGAGTACCTGTGGCAGAGCCTCGTGCTGGAGCGAGCGATCGCCGAGGCGTACGCGGCGGGGCACCTCGGCCCCGACGTCCAGGGCTCCGGCAAGCGCGTCGACGCGGTGCTGCACCGGGGAGCCGGCGCATACATCTGCGGCGAGGAGACGGCGCTGCTCAACTCGCTCGAAGGCCTCCGCGGTCAACCGAGGCTGCGCCCCCCGTTCCCGGCCGTCGAGGGCCTCTTCGCTTCGCCGACCGTGATCAACAACGTCGAGACGCTGATGAATGTCCCCGACATCGTGGTGCGAGGTGCGGATTGGTTCCGCGAGCTCGGGACGGAGAAGTCTCCGGGCACGAAGATGGTCACGGTCAGCGGCAAGGTCGAGCGGCCCGGCAACTTCGAGGTTCCGCTGGGGACGCCGTTCCGCGTCGTGCTCGAGGAACTGGCCGGCGGCGTCCTCGGCGGGCGGACGCTCAAGGCCTGGACCCCGGGCGGATCCTCCACCCCGATGCTCACCGCCGGGCACCTCGACGTGGGTCTCGATTACGAGTCGCTCGCCGAAGCCGGCTCCATGCTGGGGACGGCGGCCATCATGGTGATGGACGACACGGACTGCGTCGTCGACTGCGCGACGCGCATGGTTCGCTTCTACGCGCACGAGTCCTGTGGGAAGTGCACCCCGTGCCGCGAAGGCAGCTGGTGGGCGACCCGGGTCCTCGAGCGGCTCGAGGACGGCCAGGGCAAGCCGGCGGACCTTCCGATCATGCATGACCTGGGCACGAACCTGACGTTCCGTGCGTTCTGTGCGCTCGCCGACGGCACGGCGGCGGTCATCAACTCGAGCCTGCAGCACTTCCCCGACGAGTACGAGGCGCACGTTCGCCTCGGCGGATGTCCGCTCAAGGTCGAGCATCTCGAGGAGGTGCCCGCCTGATGCCCGAGCAGCCCGTCTCGCTCACGATCGATGACAAGGAGGTATCGGTCCCCAAGGGAACGCTCATCATCCGGGCCGCCGAGCAGCTCGGCATCGAGGTCCCGCGGTTCTGCGATCACCCGTACCTCGCGCCGGCCGGAGCGTGCCGCCAGTGTTACGTCCAGGTGGAGGGGCAGGGGAAGCTGCAGACCTCCTGCACGGTCTCGGTCGCGCCCGGGATGGTCGTCCGCACACAGAACACGAGCGACGCCGTC
>Ga0157378_10004408_pt1 | contig 12390 bp, 7 predicted proteins | sample M65metaG_FD_115309 | JGI IMG/M metagenome (GOLD analysis project Ga0157378, IMG submission 115309) | Miscanthus rhizosphere microbial communities from Kellogg Biological Station, Michigan, USA - M6-5 metaG | ecosystem: Host-associated > Plants > Roots > Rhizosphere > Soil | place: USA: Michigan...
AAGGTTCGACCAATGTGTGCCGAAGAAATACTAAACGGTGGAACCACTGCCTGGCCGCCATCGGTCAATTTCGGTAGCGGACCCCGAACTTCGAGCCTGGCCAACTACACTCTCAACCTGAATAGAGCCGCCACTCTTTTCAGCGATCCACTTGGCTATCGATAAGCCCAGGCCAGTCCCGCCCGGGTCTCTGGACCGAAACCTTGTCGGCCCGGCAAAACCGGTCTAAGACATGGGGCAAGTCTTCCGGCCCTATTCCGATTCCGGTGTCGGTCACCTTGACGGCACAACCCCACACTGACCAGCGCCGTTTTCGGCCGTGACCTTAATCGCGTTTTCGACAGGAACATGGTCCCGTCAAGCGGATGGCTCCTGAAAAGCATGAAAGTTCTTTAAGATTCTTATTTCCCGGACGGCAAATACTTACCTAGAAAAGCCCATATGTGAGCGTAGGAAGTTTCCAGTTGGGAGTGGTTAAACTCTCCGTGCTTGCCACCTGGAATGGTCAGCAACTCATTCGGCACGCCCGCTTTATCAAGCGCCGCATGCAATCGCACGGAGTGCGTGTAAGGGACAGTGTCATCCGCGTCGCCGTGGATCATGATAGTGGGAGGTAGGGCGGGGCGAACGTAGGTAAGCGGTGAAACCCTTTTCGCCACCTGCTCGCGATCGGTCAGACTACCCAACCACATAACGGCATAGTCTTGCATATTCGGGCCTTCGAGCAAATCATTCACGTCAGTGATCCCGAACCAGTCAATAATGGCCGCGACCCTCAACTCTTTGTCCCCGGCGCATTCACGGTCGAGTCCAGCCGAAAGGGGTAGCATTCCGGTGATCAGCGAGAGGTGGCCGCCGGCGGAGTGCCCCATCAGCACAATGCGATTTGCATCGAACTTGTAGTCTTTGGCATGCTCAATCACCCAGCGCAAAGCGCAGCGGCAATCCTCCACAGCCGCCGGAGCAAGTGAGACGCCAGCTAACCGATATTCCACATTTACGACCGACCAGCCTTTTTCGAGAAATGGTATCGCTTCCAGAACATCTTCTTCTTTCCTGCCTTCCACCCAGCCTCCGCCGTGAATGTAGATAAGTGTCGGATGCGGCTGTTCCCCGCTCGCCTGGTACACGTCGAGTTTGTTCTGATAATTGTTGGCGGTCAGATAAACGATGTCGGGCTTGACGGAGTAGTCGCCACTCATGACAGCGGCGTTTGCCTCGGCAGGAGTCAATTGGGACCAGCTGAGCGTGGATGCGAGAAAAATGCCGAACAGTGTGATTCCATAGCTGTTGAATTTCATTGGCCTCCCAGCGAATGCTAACGGTTCCAACTACTCAATTGTGAACGGCAGACTCGGTGATGCGAATTGTTCTCGCACCGCTGCGCCAGACCCTCAGCACTCCGCTGGCCGGATCAAACCTCCAGCCCGACTGAGTTAGTTCATTGCGCGCGCTCATCGCCTTGCCATCTGCAAGTACGCCTTTGGGAGTGAAGTTTACCTTCAAGACTTCGGAGCCATCGGCGTCAAACGCGACGTAACTTAACTCTTGTGACTCGTATTTTACGTTGGTGATCACAGAACTCGATCGCAGCACATGCGATTGCCCGGCAGGTGCCCACTCCGGAACCGAGGCCATCCCTGCCAGAAAATGGCGGATATAGTCGCCATAGCCATCGCTGAACCACAGCGATTGATCTATGGGACCCACTTTTACCCATCCGTTTTCAGCGCACATATACGTCGCCCAGTTGAACGATCGAAACGCCTTCTCTTTGGCGGCAGCGTCACCGGTGAGTTCATACAACTGGGCATTGATCGACGCGTAGCGCGAGGTGTGGCTACCCATTTTGTTCATGTCCGCAATTTGTTCGGACACTGCATTCGCTCCCCACTGCACTCCGGGTTCGTTTTTGACGTCTACGAAAATGAAAGTTTTTTCCACCCAGTTGATCAATTCGGGCACGTGCTTTCGCCACTCCGGATCAACCTCCGGATGTTGCATGACGTAGCGGGCGGTTTCCATCGGGCTATATTGGTTGTAATTGACCGGTTTATTGAACCTGTAAACATCCTCGAAATAGCCCGACCACCCGTGATTCTGCATGGGATATTTCATCAGCCAGTCCCATGCGGCAGAACGTGCTCGTTGGTAAGCGGTGACGTTTCCTCTATTCAGTCGTATCAGCTCGGCGAAGAGTTTGACCGGTCCGATCACGTTTGCGGAATATTCTTCGTTGATGACACCTGTTTCCGCGTTCACCCGGAAAGGCCAGGGCGAGTGCTCGGCATCACCCGCGCGCAGGTTCTTTGCCAGGGCATCCGCACAAGCGATGGCGCTTTCGAGGTAGACCTGATTCCCGGTCAGCTCGAATAGTTGTAGATATCCATACCCAAGTTCTCCTACTTTGTCGGGTTCGATAACTCCGTAGCCGTCACCGGTATTCGGTTTCTCGCTATAGAGGAAGCCGTCAGATCCCCGATAGTCGACCGCTCCGGCGTTGGAACTTGCGTAGGGAACCCTTGCCCACAGCCACCCTGGCGGCGTCGTGCCGTGCGCTAGTTGGTAATCCGCAACAGATCGCGCCAGGTCCACGGGCCCATGATCTCCGGAGTAAGCATAGCTGGCCACTGCCGAGTCGATCAGCATGGCAAACATACCTGCCGGATTGTGGGGCCATTGTCTGATTTTCCCGAAGTCCTCGCCGAGACAGCAGGAAATGTAATAGGCCTTTAGACCGTTATCTTCGACGGGAACCCGGTTGATCAGGAAATCCCAGGCACCGCGAACGACCCGGTCATAAGCTTCCTCCTGGGGTTGAACCCATGAAACTAGCTTGCCTTCGGTATCGAGCTGGACAGGGTGCTGATTCAGTCTGTCCTGTGCCATGGTCGACGCTGAGTTGGAAACCAGCGTCGCGAGCAGTAAGGAGATGACTCTGAGCGAATTCATCCAGTTCGTTCCGCCTTCCCTATGCAACGGAGACCGGTTATCCAAGACCTTAATCACCTGGCGTGGGCGTAAATTCGGCAAGAAAAACAGGAGAAAACACCAGGCCCACGAACATTGACTTGACCGGTTTCAATTATGAAAGATATGATCTTCTGCCGCAAGCGCGAACTCCACCCATGAAGAAAGCAGCTCTGAACTTCGTAGTTCTGGTCTGCTGCTGCACCGCAGCCCTGGCAGCCGACAATCTAGCAGGCACCTGGAAATCGGTAGAGGTCACGTCAGACGGCACCCGCGTCGCGACCTATTTCGACATCACGCAGCAAGGTGATGTGATCTCTGGCATGGTCCACTTTGCCTGGGGCGATCTCAAGTTGATTGAGGGCAAAGCAGAAGGCAACAAGTTCCATTTCGCCGCCCATCAGAACAATGCCCATTTCAGCTATGACGGCGAGTTGGCGAATGGCCAGCTTGTGATGCACGATCGCTCCGGCGCCACACTGACCGCTCAGCGGGAACCTCAGGGTGGATTCAAAGTTCCAACGCGCATTCCTCCCCCCGCGTTACATACGGTTCCAAAGAACGGCTTGGCCGCGACACCGCCGATGGGTTGGAACAGTTGGAACTATTTTCACGGGCAGGTGGATGACGCCGTCATCCGTTCTACCGCAGAGCTCATGGCCCGCAACGGCATGCGTGATGCTGGGTATGTCTACGTCAATATCGACGACACCTGGGCAGGGCAACGTGACGCCCAAGGAACCATTCACTCCAACAAGAAATTCCCGGACATGAGGGCACTGGCCGACTATGTCCACTCGAAAGGCCTCAAGATCGGAATCTATTCTTCGCCGGGACCCGAGACCTGCGGTGGCTACGAGGGTAGTTACGGACACGAGGCGCAAGACGCGAAGACCTACGCCGACTGGGGCATCGATTATCTCAAGTACGACTGGTGCAGCGCGTTTCGGATTTACAAAGACTCCGAGATGCGAGCCATCTATCAGAAGATGGGCGATGCTCTGCACGCCACGGGGCGGCCAATCCTCTACAGCCTCTGCCAGTACGGCAAAGCAAATGTCTGGGAATGGGGATCACTGGTAGGCGGAAATCTATGGCGCACAACGGACGATATCCGCGACAACTGGGAAGCCATGTCGGCCAACGGTTTCAGCCAGGACGAGCTCGCAGATTTTGCCGGCCCTGGCCACTGGAACGATCCGGATCTGCTCGAAGTTGGAAATGGCGGAATGACGGCCGAAGAATACCGCAGTCATATGAGCCTGTGGTCCATTCTTGCTGCGCCGCTGATGGCGGGAAATGATCTGTCCACTATGACACCGGAAATTCGCTCTATCCTCACTAATCCTGAAGTGATCGCGGTTGACCAAGACCCTGCCGGTAAGCAGGGTAAGAGAATCAAACAAGCAACGCAGGTCGAGGTTTGGAAGAAATCGCTTTCGGGCGGCGCGATTGCGCTCGCGATCTTTAATCGCGGCGAGGCCGCGACCAAGGCCAGCTTTGCCTGGTCAGATCTTGGCGTGTCCCCGCCGGGAAGTTTGCGAGACCTTTGGGAACGGCGGGAGGTTCCTGCTGGCGACCAGTTGGAAATCGAAATCGAAGCGCACGGCGTAAGGATGATTCGTTTACCGAATCCTCAGTAGTGCCAGGCGGCTGGCGGCTCATCCGCAGGCGCATGTTTCGCGACGTGGTCGGCTATTTCCCGCACAAGATCAGCATAAGACATCGGATGCCAGTCGTGGGTCTTGAGCGGGCGGCCGCTGATAACAACGGCGTCGGAAGCCGGGTTACGGGCGGTACGGAAGAAATTTTCCAGTCTGTAAACCGCCAGGTTCAGGAAGAACTTGTCCATGTCAGGGTTGTAGATATGGATCTGCCCGGCCTGCAATGGTCCTACTCGCGACCAATTTCGTTTCAAATAGTCAGTGAGATCGAAGTCGTGAGCACGCCAGTATTCTGCGACCTCATGGTCAATTACACCCGTCTGTTCATCCCACACTGGCTTGGGATAACCTTCGGTATCGGTCGGTCCCCAGACCGCCTGCCAATTGGCAAAGTCCCCACCACCGCGTAGACGGCTGCCACGCGCTGTATTGAGTTGCGTCTCCTGCCGCACGGTGAAGTTGGTCTGACCGTCAGGCATTCGCTCTGAGGGGCGCTCCTGCTCAATCCAATCGGAGCGTGCGATAGTGTAGGCGTTCTTATCTTCGTAGAGATTGATAATTTCGTAGCGATGAAAATCCACCGGGTCAGGGTAGAAAGCCCAGGTGCCGCCGAAAATGTCCGGGTGATAGACCTGCAACGCCAGCGCCTCCCATCCGCCGGTTGACCCGCCGGTGGTAACCCGCGCATGGGCTTGTGGAATTACCCGGTACTTCTTTTCCAGGTACGGCATGAGTTCGGTCTGGATTGCGTCCCAGTAAGGCCCATTGTTGGCCGAGTTCACGGCGTAGGAATCGTCGTAATACGGCGTAGGATGCAGGATGTTGATGGCAATCATGCGGGGAAACGAGTCGCTAATCCAGGCCTTGGCAAATTCACCGCCTGTGCCCCGCGCCTCGGTGATCTCGATGCGCTGGCGGTGCTCTTCCTCGGTCTCTGGCTCGGGGTGCAGTGTGAAGCCGAACGCCGGCTGAAGCTTGAAATGATCCTGCCACCAGATGCAGGGATACCGGACCTCTGGATGTTGCGCGTAGCCGCGAGGTAACAGCACGACAGCACCCAGGTAGATCGGCCGGCCCCAAAATGCTGTCAGTAATTTGCTCTGGAACTTTTCGTACTTCACATACTCATCGTCGGGAGGGACCTTGACCGCGGGAAGCGTTTTGGTCAGCTCAAGGCGGACATGGAAACCTTGGTGAACGTCGAGATGGATATGCTGTACCGCGCTCACCAGGGTGCCGGGCGACTCGTTGACCTGTTGCCCTTCCCACTGATCATCGTGCGCCCAGATGGTGTGCCCGTCAGCCCGTCGAAATTCCGAATAGACGGCAAGGAACCCTTGCACCCAGTAATCTCCGGCAGGAAGCGAATCGAGGCTGCGAAAGGGGAACCCAACCGCTTCGCGGGTTACGCGAGCTGGCTCACCCGGGCCAAGTGCAGAAACGTCGGCTCCGAAGAACGGCGAGCCGGTTAGATAGCCAACTTGCAAGCGAGGCTCTGGCGCTTTTTTTCTGGTGATGGCAACGAAAACGCGGCCGGTAACCGGCTCGGCCCGCAATTCCTTCGAAAAGGTAACTTCGAAGCTCGCGTCGGGCCCTGGTGTGCGCCGATCGGCGTTTAGGCCACACGGGACCACCAGCATCACCAGCAGAAGTTTGACGAGGTGGAGGCCGATAGTACTAATCCACTGCGTGATTGCCTTCATAGTTTTGATGAACAACATATGTTTGAGATATCGTTTGAGAATGGTGCATTCACAGAGTTAGCCGACACCTAGCAACGCGCACTAACCTTCTTTCATTCTGATCAATGCTTTGCGAGAATCGCTGAGTGTAACCTTCATCAGACGTCGCGCCGCTTGGCGGGCGCCCAACGGATTTCTCGCCTTGATTTCCTTAAAGACATCACGATGTAGATCCAAGCCAAGGTTCAAGGTGTCGGTAACCTTAATCTGTTGCAGAAAAACCTCCATCAGCGGATCAAGCACCATTTCTATGTAGCGATTGTGGGCGGAGCTCATGACGCTGCGGTGAAATTTCAAAGCAGTCGCGATGGTATGATCGAGGTCCGCAGCTTCGGGTCCCATATCATTTAAGGCAAATTCGATCCTCGCCAGGTCCTCCGCCGTCGCCCGCACCGCCGCCAGACTCGCGGCGGTTTCTTCCAGGACTTGCCGGAGTTCGAGCAAGTGCTCCATGTCCTCGACGGTCGGGATAGGTTGATCTCCGAACAATCTGAGCAGCAGTTCTTTCACCCGGGCCGGAGAGGGTGCCATGGTGAGCGTGCCACGTCCCGCTCTTACCTCAACCACGCCACGATCTTCCAGGATCTTCATCGCCTCCCGGATGACGATGCGGCTGACCTGGAAGCGGTCCGCCAGTTCAGCCTCTTTCGGCAAACGTGACCCGGGTTCGGGATATTCCTCCGTGATCATGCGCTGGATTTCGCGCAGGGCGAATTCACTCAATCGCCCCTTTCGAAAACTGCGTTTCTGCATTTGATCCTGGCAATTCCCCAATCGGGGAAGGAGTTGGCTGGAAGCAAAGATATGCTCTTTGAAAGTTTACCATCAGGCGGCAGACAGATCATTGCGGGGAAGACATACCAACTCAACCTGCTTCTGTGAACTGCCATGATCTCCGAAATTGGCCAAGGGAGATTTCGCTACTGCGACAGAGTTCGGGTAAATCCCAACGACGCATCGTGCGCCTCTCCCCAGCTTATATCGTGCTACTATCGAAACGTTACCATTTATGTCGTTTTATTTCGTTTTCCAGCGCGATCAACCATTATGAGATCTGACCTTCTCTATCCGGTTCCACTGAAAGCCGAGATCATGACAAAGCTTGGAATTGCTCTCGTCGTGCTTGGGTCCGGGCTGCAGGCCATAGCGGCAGACACTTCCGCCACCAAACCCCAGATTCAAGGCGCCAATGTGCGTATTGAATTTGACAACCGTCTACGCAGCCGTATTGTCGCCCGATTCGACAAGCAGGAAACCGTGATGGGTCCGTTCACTGCCTCTGAGACGGTGACAACCGCCGACAACGCTTGGACCGGATTTTTTTCCCTGACTTCGCAAAAACACGAGCGCACAAAAGACGCTTTTGGAGAAGGCGAGCGGCTCATCGTAGGAGGAAATGCAGGATCGCTGAACAAGACGTTATCTGTCACGATCTACGACGACTTTCCTGCGATGGCGTTCTTTGATGTCCAATACACAAATAGCGGAAAGACGAAACTCGCAATCAAGAGTTGGACCAACAATGCGTACACGGTGAATGCGAAGAGCGGCGCTGGAGCGCCTGCATTCTGGTCTTACCAGAGCGGCTCCTATGAGAAACGTCCCAACTGGATCCTGCCGCTACATACAAAATTTCAGCAGGAAAATTATCAAGGCATGAACGCCAGCGACTACGGAGGCGGTACCCCGATCGTGGATGTCTGGCGGCGTGACCTTGGAATCGCAGTCGGGCATGTCGAATTACAGCCGAAACTGGTTTCACTGCCCGTATCCATGCCCGATCCTGCTCATGCCAGGATTTCTGTGCGCTTCGCCAAAGCTATCTCACTCGCCCCCGGAGAAAGTTTTCATACGTTTCGTACCTTCGTCGCCGTCCATCCGGGAGACTACTTTCGCACGCTTGCAGACTACCGCCGTTTCATGATGAAACAAGGATTCCAGATGGCCACGGCTCCCGATGACGCTTTCGGTCCCATTTGGTGTGCATGGGGATATGGCCGAAAAGTGCAGCCCAAGCAGGTGTATGACTCGCTTCCGACGGTGAAGCGCCTGGGATTCGTGTGGGTTACGCTTGACGACGGTTGGCAAAACAATGTGGGCGATTGGCAACTTGATCCCAAGAAGTTTCCCAACGGTGACGCTGACATGAAGGCCCTGGTGGACCACATTCACCAGGAAGGGTTCAAAGCCCAGCTATGGTGGTCCCCGCTCAGCGCTGTGCGGAATTCGGAAGTGCTGCGCGATCATCCCGACTACGAACTATTGAACCGTGATGGTTCAAAGCGAAAAGTTTCCTGGTGGAATTCCTATTATTTGTGCCCCGCGGATCAGCGCGTCGTGGAGCATCACAGAGCCTTGGTAAAGAAAATATTGGTGGACTGGGGATTTGACGGACTGAAGCTCGATGGCCAGGACATGAACGGTGTCCCCGCCTGTTACAACCCAGCGCATCATCACGGGCAGCCGGAGGAATCGGTCGAAGCCCTGCCCGATTTCTTCAAAGCAATTTACGACACTGCGCAGGCGGTAAAGCCCGGGACGCTAGTGGAGTTTTGCCCCTGCGGAACGGCATTTTCCTTTTTCACCATGCCGCACTTCAATATGTCGGTGGCTTCGGATCCGACAAGCTCCTTTCAGGTCCGCTCCAAAGCAAAAACCTTGAAGGCCCTGATGGGAGATAACGTTCCATATTTCGGCGATCACGTCGAACTGAGCGATGGCGGCAATGACTTCGCGTCCACGATGGGAGTGGGAGGAGTTGTGGGCACACAGTTTGTCCTTCCGTCTTTGGTGACAAAGCACGGCAAGTCTGATCTGACTCCGGCGCGAGAGAAGGATTTCGAAAAGTGGCTTCACATCTATCGCGAAAAGATGTTGTCCAGAGGTCAATACCTTGGCCAGTTGTATGACATCGGTTTCGACGTGCCCGAAACTCATGCCATCCGCAAAGGCCAGACCATGTTCTACGCCTTTTTTGCAAATCAATGGAAGGGAATCGTCGATCTGCGCGGCCTCGAAGACCGCCGCTACACGGTCGTTGACTATGTCTCGGAAAAAACTCTTGCGACCGTGTCCGGACGCAATCCGCACTTGCCAGTCGAAGTCCACGGCCATCTGCTCTTGGAAGTGCGGCCATTTTAGGAGGGTTCTCTAGAGGTCCGCGAGAGCAGACATTGATCTCCACAACCTCGCCATTTCTGCCGAACATCCTTCGCCAAACCGGATGCTGCGATTCTGAATCGCGCAGCAGCCAATGCCCTTTTTTTCAGTCATGCTTCTAAGCGGATCGCGATCAGAATCTAGCATCCGAAGAAGTGGTGATTGAACAAAACTATTAGGCATTATGAAATACACCTGTCGGGATCAGCTAAGGGATATTTTCGGCGAAGGCCTAGTTCGCCGTTACGATTGGTGGGCTCAAATCGGTAGCTGTGAAGTTTCGATAACCGGTGACCGAGCATTAGTAGGGGACGTGCAATGGCGGCAAACGGTCAAGCGCGCTTTGAGCAGCGGCAAACTTCGGATCGATTGCGAGAGCCTTTTCAAAGTCTTGGCGCGCAGATTTATGGTTCCCCAAGGCGCGATCGGCCAGGCCCAGATTGTAGTGCGCGAAGACGAAGTCGGGTTTGAGGCGGACTGCCTCTTGCAGTTCGGTACGCGCCCCAAGGAAATCCTGCTTTCGCAGGAAAATGCTTCCCAAAGTATTGTGAGCCTCGGCTGAATCGGGATCTACCGCAAGTGCACTACGAAGATGCTGGATCCCTTCGTCCCAGTGGCTCGTCATTGCCGCAAGCACGCCCAAATTGTAGTGCGCGTCAAAGTCAGCGGGTGTGATTTGCAAAATATGACTAAATCTCGTGCGGGCCTGGTCCAAATCTTGTTGGCCTACCAAAATATTTGCCAGTAGAGATTCCGCTTTTGTGTAATCGGGAGCAATGGCTAGAGCTGCTTCAAGTTCTTGCTTCGCCTCGTCCATTCTTTGCAGGTTGTAGTAACTGAGTCCGACGTCGAAATGGGCCATTGCGTTGGTAGGATCGACTCTCAAAACTTCACGGAACATATCTACTGCTTCGGCGTCTTTCCCGAGGCGTTGGAGGTTCAATCCAAAATTTAGTTTGACATCGACAAGGTCCGGATTGCTCTTGATTAGCTGCGCCAACAATTGGCTGGCTTCCGTGATCTGCCCCATTCCTGCCAATCCAAGCGCACGGCCGTAAAGCTCGTACTCGGCAATTTTGTCTTTTGGATCGGGCAGATGGTCAGCTTCAGGCATCGATCTCGAGCTTGACAAATATCCTAACGCCTTCAGTTTTTCCGCCGCTTCCGGACTTAAATGTCCGCTCGGCTTCTTTGTCGCCGATTGATGCCTTTCGCGCAAGCGGTTAAGCCGCTCTCGAAGAGCGGCTGCAACGGGCTGTTTAGTGAAAGACAGATTATTGCCTTCAGCCGGATCCTCGACCAAATCAAAGAGCTCCGGGCGCGGAGCGTCAATCAATTTGTATTGGCCGCGGCGGAGGCTAGCGAGGGGGCTGGCCCCGAAATGCTTCTGCGGATAGACGCTCTCACTGTAGACATCCTCTTCCTCTTGCTTGAGTAGGTTTCCCCCCTTCATTGAAGGCGGAGCCGGCAATCGGACGGCTGCAAGAAGGGTGGGCGCCAGATCAATCAGGCTGGCGGGCGAATCTACGCGCGCGCGTGACCTCCTTTTTGCGGTTGGCCAGTGAATAATAAGCGGCACGTGTAAGGTACTTTGATAGATGAAGTAGCCGTGGGTGGTTTCACCATGGTCGCCCAAGCTCTCGCCATGGTCGGCGGTCAGGATCACGAGTGAGTCCTCCAGCAGCTTCTGTGTCCTGAGAAATATCCAAAAATCTCCGATCACAGCGTCGACATATCCCAGCTCGCCGGCATAGCCGTCACCGTATTTCTTCTTGTCTTCTGACGCAAGGTTGTAAGGAGTGTGAAGGTCATAGATGTGGAGGAACAGGAAAAATGGCTGGCTCGAATGGCCGTGCAACCATTTCTTTGCCGCCTCGGCGACCTCCTTGCCCCGCCGCTTTACGTCACCGGGATCGCTCGCTTGGATGTGGCGAGTATCGAAAGAACTGTCGTAGGTATCGAATCCCTCGTCGAGGCCGAAGCGCCGATCGAGGACAAACCCTCCGATAAACGCGCCGGTGTGATATCCGCCGGACTTAAGAACAGTTGCAAGCGTGGCTGCCCCCGGCGATAGATGGTCGCCATTATCCTGAACGCCAGTTTCAAACGGGTAGGACGAGGTGAACATGGAGACATGCGAAGGGAGGGTTAGCGGCACCTGCGAATTGACAGCCGAAAACAGGGTTCCACCCTGGGCGATCTTATCTATGTTTGGGGTCTTGGGAGCGCTAGGTGAATAGCAAGAGAGGTGATCCGCGCGCAGAGTATCGATTGAGATCAGGATGATCGATGGCTTACGTGAGCCGCGAGAAGGTGCGGGTTGCGCCGAGATAGGGAGTACCGTTAAAAAGAGCGCCAGACAAATGCTGGCAGAGCAACGTGCGAGCTGCCATGGGATTTCCAGCGGAAGTTTGGCCGACCTTCTCATTTCACCTGGTCTGCATTGAACTTACAACTGAAGCAGCAGCCAAAGCCCGATTACGAGAGACACCGTTGCTACCAAGCAGATTACCAGCCCTTTGAAGTCTTCGTGGTAGGCAGTCCATAAGCTGTGACCATTGGCCCCACGTCGTAGGTGCAGGAGGTTGGGAACGATCAACTGGCGTCCGCTCTTCGCAGGATCCGCTATCTGAGCTGACGAACCACCATCGGACGATTCGGCGTTGTGGCCATCGGAAGATGTATCGAGCCGTTCAAAAAAATCACGGGTGGAACGTGCTGGTTCCGGGCGGGTGAAACGACTCACGAACACAATGCTGAAGAACCCGGCAGCAAGCGAAGCGAGAAACACGTTCGGGTCCCAGTAGTCGAGCCTGCGATTCATCAGGTAATACAAGGAGAAATTCACTGCAAGC